>ERZ1292633.3419-Hain-H41-02um-R1-3419-length-15466-cov-6_pt2 | contig 11036 bp, 6 predicted proteins | sample MGYA00564406_ERZ1292633 | MGnify/ENA primary metagenome ERZ1292633 (study PRJEB36523, sample SAMEA6512639) | groundwater metagenome | collected 2019-01-08 | study: AquaDiva: Metagenomics assemblies of 32 groundwater samples
GGTAGCCCGTGGGATCGGTGAGCGCAACGTTCGGGTGCTTCTGCACGCACAGGTCGCGGCACGTCGTCACCTCGCGGTCGAACGCCGCGGAAAGCACGCAGTGCTCGAGCGTCATTCCCTCGGGGCGCCCGTAGAGCAGGACGTCGAACCCCTCGCCGTTCCACGGCGACACCAGCTGCGTGATCTCGTCGGCAGTCAGCTCGATGGACGCGGTGATGCGCCGCGCGCCGAGGGCGAAGTACTCGCGCGCCGTGTGCGCGTTGAAGCAGTTCACGGCATAGTCGGCCGTGACGTCGCGTCCCGCGCCGCCGAGTTCGGCGATGAGCCCGAGGTGTCCGCTGAGGAGCGGCAGTCCGAGGTCGAGCCACTTCTGCAGCGCGCGCCGGTCTTCGGGCCGCACGATGCTCGGGGTGCGCAATCGCAGCGTGATCCCCTGCCCCTCCAACTCGGCGGCCAGCGTCCTGACGCGGGCGAGCGGGGGCGCCGGGTGACGCAGGAAGGGGTCGAAGACAATCTCGGTGGCGCCCGCCGCGGCAGCTGCGCTGGCATCGTCGAGATTGAAGACTTCGGCGGCAAGCGTGAACGGCGGGCTCGTCGTCGCCGAAGCGGCGCTCGCCGCCGCCGCGGCGATCGCCGCCGCCGCGGCGCTCGCCGCCGCCGCGGGTGCCGTGCGCGACGCGGGAGTCGTGACCGCCGCGGGCAGAGCGACCACCGCACGGATCCGTTCGCCTCGCTCCGCAAGCACGGCGCTTCGCGCCCAATCGCGCTGGACGAGCAGTTCGTCCGTGGCCCGCTGGCGCATGCGGTTGAGTTCGGAGACGGGGAGGAACAGGTTCGCGGCGAGTCCGGACCCGTCGACGTCCCGGAGCTCGAACGGAGTTTCGCCCAAGCGACCGAACTGCTCGCGAAGCTGGGCCGCGCCGAGCGCGCGCCTGGTCGCCGGGGCGAGCGTGGCGCCGGACAGCTGAGTGACCTGCGCACCGTCGGCGTCGAACATCGCCTTCAGCGGAGCGCCGGCTGTGCCGAACACCCGCACATCGAGCATGACGCGCGGGATCCGGCCGGCGTCGGCGAGCGCGGCGAAGGACGCACGGGCGTGCTCGAGCAGCTGCAGGTCGCTGGTGCGGAAGACCCGCCAGCCCAACGGCACGCGCGAGCGCCCGGTGACGGCCTGCCGCAGCAGCGCGCCATGGCGATGGACGGTGCGCACTGCACCCACGGCAAACCCCGTGCTCTCGGCGTGTCCGCCCGCTGGAGGCTCGAACCCCAGGCCGTCACCGACGTTGATGGGCGAGGTGACATCCACCAGCAGTTCGCCGTTCTCGTAACCGGTGACGACGCCGAGCTCGAGCCCGTGATTGTCGGGTTGAGTGCGCGTGATGTACTCGCGGCCGGCGCGGCCACCGTACATGCCGCCGGTGAAACCGCGACTGAAGATCTGCACGAGCGGGCGCGTCTCCTCGAACGTCGGCGGCGCAAACGTGCCCCGCTCCACCCGATCGAGCCACTCACGGTATCCCCTGGTGACCGTCGCCACGTACTCGGGCTTCTTTTTGCGCCCCTCGATCTTGAGGCAGCCCACTCCGGCGTCGGCGATTTCGGCGAGATGGTCAAACGCGCCAAGGTCCTTGGCCGAGATCAGGTAGCCGCGATCGAGTTCCTCCCCCGAGTCGAGGTCGGCGAGGACGTAGTCCTTGCGGCAACTCTGGGCGCACGATCCGCGGTTGGCGCTGCGCTCGGAGATCATCCCCGACATGAAGCACTGGCCGCTGTAGGCGATGCACAGCGCGCCATGCACGAAGGTCTCGAGGCCGAGGTCGGGGACGGCCGCGCGGATGCCCCGGATGTCGTCCAGCGTGTTCTCGCGGGCCAGCACCACGCGTTCGACGCCGAGGCGCCGCATCACGCGGGCGCCGCTCTCGTCGTGCACCGTCATCTGGGTGGAGCCGTGGATCTCGAAACCGGGATACACCACTTGGATGAGGCGCACGAGGCCGACGTCCTGCACGATGGCGGCGTCGATGCCCCGGTCGATGCCCGCACCCAGGTAGGTCAGGCAATCGCCGAGTTCGGCGGGCTTCACCAGCGTATTGAGCGTCATATAGACCCGCACACCGCCTTCGTGCGCGATCTGGCAGGCGGTGGCGAGTTCATCGAGGGAGAGCTGGGCGCCCTCGTCGCGGGCGTTGAAGCGCGACGCGCCGAGGTAGACCGCATTGGCCCCGTTGGCGACGGCGGCCCGCACGGCGTCGAGGCTTCCGGCCGGGGAGAGGAGTTCGGGGGCGCTGAGCATTGGAGGTAAGATAGCAGCGGCCGACGGCAGTGCCGGGTTGGCGCGAGATCGCGCGGGAATCGGCCAAGCCCTTCCCCGGGGTGGCAATGTGCACACGGGCGATGGCGCACGGACTCGTCGGTGAAGCCCCTACGTAGAACTCTCAAATAACCGACTGACAACGACTTCGCTCGCTCCCATACTCTCTCATCGCCCCGCCGTCCCGCGGCGATGCGAGGATTGGCCGAAAGGACGAGTGAGCGACTCATTTCAGTAATTGCACACTAGGAGAGTGCCATGACAGATAGCACGCGTCGAGGTAGTGGAAGTCGCATGGCGGGGCCAGCGTTCTGGCTCGCGTGTAGTGTGCTTGCCGGAGCCGTGGCGTTCGCCCCGGCGGGAGCGCAGCAAAACAAGCCGGCGCCGAAGGCTGCAGTTGCGGGGGACGCCGGGACGTATATCGGCGAAGAGACATGCCTTGGCTGCCACGAGAACAAGAAGGGGAGCAGGAGCCTGCATGCGAAGGTCGCCGACTCGCGGTCACCATCCGGCGGCAAGGGCTGTGAGAGCTGCCACGGCCCCGGCAGCAAGCACGCGGACGATCCGGAGAAGGTGAAGCCGATGCAGTTCGGCAAGGTCAGCGCCGTCGAGGCGTCGGCCGCCTGCACGACGTGCCACTCCACGAGCGGGCACGCCTTCTGGGCGAACAGCAAGCACGAAGCCCGCAACGTCTCCTGCACGTCGTGCCACAGCGTCCACTCATCCAAGGGCGCGGTGCTGATGAAGGAGGCCACGCAGACCAAGCTCTGCGCCTCGTGCCACCAGGCGATCGTCAACAAGCTCAACCGCTTCAACCATATGCCGGTGCGCGAAGACAAGATGGCCTGCTCGGGGTGCCACAACGTGCACGGCTCGGCCAACGTGAAAATGCTCAGGGCCGGCACAAACGTCGACCAGAGCTGCACGAGCTGCCACACCGAGAAGCGTGGTCCCTTCCTGTGGGAGCACGCCCCGGTGGCCAACGCCTGCGTCACCTGCCACGACCCGCACGGGTCGAGCAATGACCGCATGCTCGTCGCCAAGGCGCCGTACATCTGCCAGCGCTGCCACGTCACCTCGCGGCATCCGCCGACCGTCTATGACGGGTTCGTCCTGAAGACTTCGAGCGGCGCCAACAGGATCACGGGCCGCGCCTGCATGAACTGCCACCAGCAGCTTCACGGGTCCAATTCACCCAATGGCAAGGCGTTCCTACGCTAAGGGAGAGAGAGACTGAGATGCGCAACAAGTACATGATTTCGGCCGCGCTCCTCGTGCTCGCCTCCGCCAGCGTGGCGGGTGCGCAGCAGAAGGCCGCGGCGCCGGCAAAGGCACCGGCACTGCAACAGACGTGGGAGCTTGGCTTCCGCGCGACGACGACGACGGGCGACGAGGCCCGCTACGAGCGGTACCAGGACCTCCAGTCCGGTCTGGCCAGCAAGATCTGGATGGGCAAGGAGACCGAGGCGGTGGCGTATGAGTTCAACGCCGCCAACGTCGGCTACAATGACCAGAAGTACGCCGTCAGTTACAACAAGTTCGGCAAGCTCAAGTTCTCGGCGGATTTCGCCGGGCAGCCGCTGAACTACGCGTACAACACCCTGACGCCGTACAAGGACGCCGGGAACAACAAGTGGACGCTCGACGCGGCCACCCGCACCCGCGTGCAGAACAAGGAAGTGGGCGTCATCGGCATCGGCACGACCGCCGCCACCGACGTGGCGACCATCTACCGCGGGCTGGCCACCACGTTCCCCATGTCGGCCCAGCGCAACACGCTCAACCTGGGCATGAAGTACCGCGTCAACGACATGGCGGGCTTCGACGTCGCATTCAAGTCGACGCAGAAGAGCGGCAACCAGCCCTGGGGCGCCTCGTTCGCGTTCAGCGACGCGACCAACGTTCCGATGTCGCTCGACAACGTCACGAACGAGCTGACGGCCGGCATGGAGTTCAACAAGCCGCAGTACGGCATGCTCCGCGCCGAGTACCAGGGGTCGTTCTTCAAGAACAACTTCCTGTCCCTGGAGTTCGACAACCCGCTGCGCGCCACGGACTTCAACAGCGGCAAGCCGGCCACGTCCCGGACCAGCGGTCCGTGGGACAACAGCGGCTACAGCAACGGCAACGGCGCGGCGTTCGGCCGGACGGCGATGGCGCCGAGCAACCAGATGAACACGTTCCGCGTCCTCGGCCTCTACAAGATGCCGGGGCACACCACGCTGAATGCGCACCTGGCGTTCACCAAGATGACGCAGGACGAGGCCATCATCCCGTTCACCAGCAACTCCGTGATCGCGAACGCGGCGGTGTACGCCATCTTCCCGGGCCTGGCGGCACTGCCGCGCGCCTCGGCCGAAGCCTCCGTCGACGGCCTCAACGCGGTGATCAACTTCGCCACGCGGCCGACCGACTACTTCGCGTTCGACATGAAGTTCCGCTACAACGACCACGACAACAGGACGCCAACCTGGGATGGCACCTACAACGTCCGGTTCGACGCGGTGCCGGAGTACGCGCCAGGATCGTTGACCCTCGGCCAGAGCATCCGGCAGAGCACCATGGAAGCCGGCGCGACGTTCTCGCTGCCCAACCGGGGCACGGCGCTCAAGCTCGGCTACATCCTGGACGACGTGAAGCGCGGTGGACGGGCGTTCAGCGACATGACGGACTACACGTTCCGCGCCTCGCTCGATGCCTACCAGAACCAGTACTTCAACCTCCGCGGCATTCTCGAGGCCACGACGCGCATCGGCAGCGGCCTGTCGCTCGAGCACATCGAGGAGGGCGGAGGCCAGAACGCGCTCCGCTTCTACGACGAAGCCGACATGGATCGCCTGAAGTCGACGGTGGTGCTGACGCTCACGCCGTCGGCCAAGTTCGACGTCAACCTGTCGCTCAACACGATGGACGACGAGTACACGGGCGAAGGGCACGAGTTCGGCCTGATGAGCCTGACCAACACGTCGTTGAGCCTGTCGGCGAACGTCTACGCGACGGACAAGGTCACGTTCGGCGCGATGTACGGAATGGACTCGTACAAGACCAACCAGGCGTCGCGCAACGCGAACCCGTACAGCCCGACCGCGCCGTACAACAGCTGGGACGACCCGAACCGCAATTGGTACCTCGACAACACCGAGGACGTGAAGAGCGCCGGCGTCTGGGTGGACCTGATCCAGGCCCTGCCCAACACCGACATCCGCTTCGCCTTCAACTACAGCGACTCGGACAACGAGCTCGATTTGAACGGCCCGCGCATCGAGCAGCTCAAGGCGCCCGACGACGTGGCGCTGCGGACGCCGGGCGACACGCGGGCGTGCTCCACCGGCATCACCTCGTGCTTCATCCCGATGCCCAACGTGACCAACACCTGGTCGCAGCTGAAGGTCGACCTGAAGCACATGTTCCGCCCGGCCATGGGCGTGGGCCTGGGCTACCAGTATGAGAAGTTCGAGATCGTGGACTTCGCCACGACGAACCTGGCCGACGGCTCGCCGCGCATGGACCCGCTCGGCGTCCTCTCGACCGGATATGGCAACCGCCCGTACACGGGCAGCACGTTCATTGCACGGCTGATCTACATGTTCTAGTTTCGCAGGCGCTGGACCAGCGACGGGGTGTACCGCAGCGACTTGCGTACACCCCGTCGCCTTTTTCCGGTATGAGGCGTCGGCTGGGCCTCCGCGGTCTCGACCGCGCCCAGTGAGCGCGTCGTCAGGTGCTGTCGTCGTGATCCATGGCAATGACCACTTTCCCCAGGTGGCGTCCTTCTCCAAAGTGAAGGAATGCCCCGGGAACCTCACTCAACCTGTAGGGTCCATCGATCACCGGCACGACCTTGCCCGCTTCGAAGAGCTCGTTTCGGAGCCGAGTATCTATTTCTTCGGGCGCAACGGGGCGCATGTCGGCCGGCAGAATGCCGTGTCCGGTCAAATACAACGCGGTGGCCGGGCCGCCGCCAGACCTCCCGGGCGCCACTGCAGAAAACCTGTACCCCGCGTCGGGCGTTGCCCGATTTTCGGGACGGCTCGACAGGTACAACTTGTTGATAATGACGTTCGCAGAGCGACCTTCGGAGGCCACCATGCAACTCCAGTTGACGGACCAGGAGGCCCACGACCTGCACGGTCTCCTGCACGACTACCTGCCGGCACTGCGGCGCGAGGTCGCTCGCACCGACTCGAAGGCGTTTCGCCATCGGCTTGTTCAGCGCCTGGATCTCGCCGAGCGCGTCCTCGACGAACTCTCGGCCGAGGTCGCGCGACTCGCGACGCGGTGAACGCGGCCACGCAGGTGTAGCGGTTGCGGCAACGCAAAGGCCGCCCTCCGGGGGCGGCCTTTGCGTTTTATCGTGGATGGCGATCCGGCTCACTGGTGAGCGAACACCCGCCCCGCAAACAGGTACACAACCGCCGGCAGCAGCGCAATGAAGAAAAGGTCCAGCCACAATCCCGCCCTCGCCATCTGCGGAACGGTGAGCGCGCCGGTGCCGTAAACGAGCGCGTTCGGCGGCGTCCCCACCGGCAACATGAACCCGCAGCTCGCGGCCAGCGCGGTGGGGATGGCCAGCAACATCGGGTCTGCACCTATTCCGACCGCCAGCGAACCAACGACCGGCAGGAATGCCGCGGCCGTCGCCGTGTTGCTCGTCAGCTCGGTGAGAAAGATCACCACCGTGGTCACCATGAGGATCGCCGCGTACACCGGCCATCCGGCAACCGCGCCGAGCGCGGTGCCAATCCATCCGGCCAGGCCGGTCTCCTGGACGGCCGCGGCCAGCGAGAGTCCTCCACCGAAGAGGATCAGCACCGCCCACGGCAGTCGCTCGGCCTGCCGCCAGGTCAGCGCGACGCGCCGCGGTCGCAATCCGATCGGTACGATGAACAGCAGCAACGCCCCGGTGATGGCAATGCCGGTATCGTTTACCGCCGGGATCCATTTCTCGATGATCGGCCGGGTCACCCACGCCGCGGCGGTGAGCACGCCGATCGTGCCAACCATCCGTTCCGCCCGCGATACCGGGCCGAGCGCGCGGCGTTCCTCGAGCAGCATCGCCGCGCCCCCGGCGATCGGGTCACTTCCCACCGGGTACAGCCACTTGGTGAGCAGGAGCCAGGCGAACGGCAGCGAGATCACCACGATGGGAACGGCGAGGATCATCCACTCGACGAAGCCGATCTGCACGCCGTAGGTCTCCAGCATGAAGCCCGCCAGCAGCGCGTTGGGCGGCGTGCCGATGAGCGTGCCGAGCCCGCCGATGCTGGCCGCATAGGCGATGCCGAGCAGCAGGGCGACGTCGAAGGCGCGTCCGTGCGCATCGCGCACCGTGCCGGTCGCCGCATCGGCCCCACCGCGCGCGAACGCAATGACCGACGTCGCCATCGGCAGCATCATCACGACCGTCGCCGTATTGCTCACCCACATGCTGATGAAGGCGGTGGCGATCATGAAGCCGAGGATCAGGTTGGCCGGCCGCGTGCCAACCACACCGAGCACCGCCAGCGCCACGCGCCGGTGCAACCCGCAGCCCTCGAGGGCCATCGCGATGAGGAAGCCGCCGAGGAAGAGGTAGATCACCGGGTTCCCGTACGGCGCCGTGGTCGCCGCGACGGTCGCGACGCCGAGCAGCGGGAAGAGCACGATGGGAAGCAGGGCCGTCGCGGCTATGGGAATGGCTTCGGTGATCCACCACGTCGCCATCAGCACACCGGCGGCGGCGGTCCGCCAGGCGACGACGGACATGCCCTCGGGTGGTGCCGAGAGCAGCATGGCGGCGAACAGCAGCGGTCCGGTAGCGAGGCCGACGTACGCGTGGATGCTGGTGCTGCCCGTCGGGTCAAGGACCTTTTTCACCTTCCCCCTTCCGGCTCGGGCGCGGAATCGCTGAAAAGCTCGATGTACGGCGCGTAGCGAAAGCGCCGATTGCGAGCATAGCCGGTCATTTCGCTGAGCACGCCAAGCTTGACCAGTCGCGACACCAGATTGTTGGCGGCAGCGTAGGTCGTGCCGGTCATCTGCTGTATGTCGGACACGGCCACGATCGGGCGGTCGAACAACGACTCCAGCACCTTGTGCCCGTTGCCTGCTGCGCGACCGAGCTGCGCGGTGATCGCTGTTCGATGTTGTTCTCGCAGCAGCAGGATGCGTCGGGCGGTGTCGGCCGCCTCACCAGCCACGTCGATGACGCCGCGCAGAAAGAACGCCAACCAGTCCTCCCAGACGCCGCGGTCGCGCACGGCCTGCAGATGCTCGTAGTAGGCCTGCCGGTGTTTCTTGAAGTAATGCGACAGGTACAGCACTGGCTTGTGAAGCACGCCCCACTCCGTGAGGAGGAAGGTGATGAGCAGACGCCCTACACGCCCGTTGCCGTCCAGAAACGGATGGATCGTCTCGAATTGCACATGCGCCAGCGCGATCTTGACCAGCGGAAGCAGGCCGTCGTCGCGGTGGAGGAACTGTTCGAGCTCGCCGAGCACCTCGGGGACCACGTGTTGCGGCGGAGGGACGAATGTGGCGGTCGTGAGCGTGCACCCGCCCGGGCCGATCCAGTTCTGCGTGGTGCGTAACTCGCCGGGCTGCAGCCGGCCGCCGCGAACGCCGCGCAGCAGCTCGGCATGAATCTCGCGGATCAGTCGCACCGACACCGGCAGTTCTGCCAGCCGGCCGAGCCCGTGGTTCATCGCACGCACGTAGTTGACCACCTCGTCCACGTCGCGTGGCAGGTTCCGGTCGAGCAGTTGCGCCTCGGCGGCCAGCAGGTCCTGCAGCGAACTCTGCGTTCCCTCGATCTGGCTGGAGAGCACTGCCTCCTTGCGGACATACATGAAGACAAAGAGATCGGGATTCGGCAGCGTCTGCACCGATCCGTCGAGTCGCCCAAGCGCCCTATCCGCTGCCGACAGCAGGGCCGGCAGCTCCCCTTCCAGTTGGAGCGGCGGCTGCGGCGGTAGCGGCGCCGGGATGAAGGCACGATAGCCGCTCGGTTGGGCGACGTACCGTCCGGCTCGTGTCAGGACAATGGCAGCACCTGCCATGCTCATCGCTCCCTTCAGTATGGGACGGAAACCTCCCCATATGATAGCGTGCATATAGCACACCGGTAAAGAGCCACCTTTGTTATAGCCTCACCACACCGCCTCTATAATCGCTTGCCCACCGGCAGCGACCGTATGCGCTTCCCCGTCGCCGCGAAGATCGCATTGACCAGCGCCGGCGCCACCGGCGGCACGCCCGGTTCGCCCACACCGCCCGGCGCCCCGCCGCTCGCCGCCAGATGCACGTGTATCGCCCGGGGTGCGGCGCTCATTCGCAGCACCTCGTAGTCGTGGTAGTTCGACTGCACCACGCGCCCCTTCTTGAACGACAGCTCGCTGGTGATGGCGTTGCTGAGCCCCATGATCACCGCTCCCTCCGCCTGCGACCTCACGCGCTCGGGGTGCACCACGAAGCCGCAGTCCATCGCGATGTCCACCCGCGGAATCACGATCTCTCCCTTGGCGCTCACCCTGGCGTGCACCACCACGGCAACGTACGTCAGGAAGCTCCGGTGCACCGCGACGCCGAGCCCTTCGCCCTTGGGGAGCTTCTTTCCCCACCCCGCCTCCTTCGTCACCACCTCGAGCACCTTGCGATAGCGCGCCGTGTCGAGCGGGTGCGCGTCCCAGCTGTCGCCGTAGTTGTCCACCGGCTTCACGGCGCCGACCTTGGTCATGTCGACAATGCGATCGGGGCCCAGCAGCTCGAGAATCAAGTCGCGCGGATCCTTGCCCGCGGCCTGCGCCAGTTCGTCGATGAACGACGAGATCGCGAACGCGTGCGGCACGTTGCTCACCGCGCGGAACCAGCCGATGCGTGAATGTCCCTCGGCCTTGCACGACTCGGCCTGGAGGTTGGGGATCGCGTAGGGAAGGTCGAGGATGCCGAGCGCCAGTTCGCCGTCGCTCAGGTCCGTCTGACCCGGGGCGAAGGTGCTGTTGATCGTCGGCGACGCCACGCGGTGCAGCCACGCCGTCACCTTGCCGTTCGCATCAAGCGCTCCTTCAAGGTGCTGGAACGCGACCGTGTGCGGGTAGCCGTTCTGGATGTCGTCCTCGCGCGTCCAGACGACTTTCACCGGCGCCTTCATTTCCCGGGAGAGGAGCGCGGCCTCCACCACGTAGTCGGGCTTCGACTTTCGGCCGAAGGCGCCGCCCAGCAGCGTCACGTGGCAGATGACCTTTTCCTTGGGGATCTTGAGCGCCGCGGCAACCGAGTCGCGTGCCTCCTGCGGGTTCTGCGTGCACGCCCAGCACTCGCACCCGTCGGCCGTCACGCTGGCCACCGCCGCCGGCGGCTCCATGGGCGCCTGCGCGAGGTGCGGCGCGTAGTATTCGGCGGTCACCTTCTTTGCCGCGCCGGCCAGCGCCGCCGCCACGTCACCTTGAGTTCTCACAACTCTTCCCCGTGTGCGCGCCGACGCCTGAAGCTCGGCGCGATACGCCGCCGAGTCGTGACTGTCGTTGGGGCTCGCCGTCCACGTGACCTTCAGCGCGTTCCGTCCCTGCAGCGCCGCCCAAGTGCCGTTGGCGATCACCGCGACGCCACCCAGCGGCTGAAAACCCGATGGTATTGGCGTGGTCGGGATCTCGATGACGCGCTCCACGCCCTTGATCTTGAGCGCCGCCGAGGCGTCGAGGGTCGCAACCTTGGAACCGTACACCGGCGGGTGGAGGATGACCGCGAT
>ERZ1292633.5781-Hain-H41-02um-R1-5781-length-11033-cov-5_pt1 | contig 11033 bp, 9 predicted proteins | sample MGYA00564406_ERZ1292633 | MGnify/ENA primary metagenome ERZ1292633 (study PRJEB36523, sample SAMEA6512639) | groundwater metagenome | collected 2019-01-08 | study: AquaDiva: Metagenomics assemblies of 32 groundwater samples
AGACGCCGGCCGAGGGCCGCTTCGAAAACGTCGTCTACTTCGACGTCGCCGCGAACGGCACGCTCGTTTACGTCGAGCGCGATCCGAACGCGACTCTGTTCGAGCTCGCCTGGATCGACCGCCGGGGCAAGGTGGAACCGCTCCCGCTGCCGCCGCGCGAGTTCAGGATTCCCCGCCTCTCGCCCGACGGACGGCGCCTCGTCGTCGGCATCGGCCGTGGCGGCGGCAGCGAGAGCGATCTCTGGCTCCACGAAATCGGAACCAGCGCCCTCGACCGCCTGACTTTCGACGGCAGCAGCGGCACTCCACTCTGGACGCTCGATGGCAAGGCAGTCGTCTACAGCACCCGGGTCGGCGAAAACAACGTCTTTGTCCGCAAAGCGATCGACGGCCGGACCGAACCGGAGACCGTGCTGCAGTTCCAGGAGTCGCGTTCGCGCGGACCGTTGAGCTTCGCACCCGATGGCTCGCTGCTCTACTCCGACGACCTCGGCGCCGGCTCGGCGAACGACCTCTTCGTGCTGCCGGTCGGCGCCACCGAGCCTCGAGCCTTCGCCCAGACCGCGACGGTCGAGATCGCCGGCACCATCTCGCCGGACGGCCGCTTCGTCGCCTACTCCATCAACAGCAGCGGCGAAGCCGACATCTTCGTCCAGGCTTTTCCGGGACCGGGCGGCCGCTGGCAGATCGCGCAGGGCGTGAATGGCGGCCTGCGCTGGTCGCGCGACGGCCGGGAGCTTCTCTTCTCGAACGGCAGGCGCTTCATGTCCGCCGCCGTGCGGGCAGGAGACGCGTTCTCGACCGAGGCTCCCAAACTCCTCTTCGAGGCGCCGTTTCTCAGCACCGAGGACGTCTTCACGAACTTCGACGTCGCAGAGGACGGTCGCCTGCTCGTCGTACGTCGGATGAGCGAAAGGTCGTTCGCCGACCACCTGGTGGTCGCTCTGAACTGGTTCCAGTCGCTCGACGGGCCAGCCGCGCGGCGCTAGCCGGTTCGGCCCCGCCCCTGCTCTTTCGGAGGCCGAATCTTCCTCAACGAGAGCCAGAGCGCGATGTCGTAGGCGATCTTGAGCGCCGCGCAGAGGTAGAGCGGCATCGCGAGCGACGTGGCGCTCATCAGGGAGCCGGCGATCGCCGGGGCGACTGCCCACGAGGCGGTTCGCACGAGGAGCGTCGCCCCCGACGCGAACGTCCGCTCCTCCGGCCGCACGACCGCCAGAACGTAGGACTGCCGCGTCGGTACATCCATCTCCACCAGACCCTCGCGCAGCAAGAAGAGTGCGGCCGCCACCGCAAAGCTCGGGGCGAACGGCACGGTCGCCAGCAGCAGACTCGATGGAATGTGCGTGAATACCATCGTGTTGACGAGTCCGATGCGCCGTGCCAGCCAGGCCGCGCCGGCGTGGGAGAGGGCATTGGCCACCCGGGCGCCGAAAAAGAGCAGGGCGACGATGGCGGGCGAGGCGCGAAAGCGCTCGAAGAAGAAGTAGGCGAGCAGGGTCGCGGTGAGAAAGCCGCCGGCGAGGCTGTCGACCGCGAAGAGCGCGCAGATCCGGGTCAGGATCCGGCGCGAGGACGGCGAAAGCCGGTGGCGGGCCGCCATGGGGACGCGACTCTCGATCGCCGGTCCGAGGCCGCGATAGATCGCGGCGGTGGCGAGCATCGCCGCGGCGTAGACCAGCAGCGCCAAGCGCAGGGCGCCGACCGGATCCAGGCCGAGGCGCTCCGCGGCGAACGTCGGGAGCGCCGCGCTGAGCGCGCCCAACGCATGCCCGGCGTCCTGAACGATGTTGTAGCGGGCGATCAGAGAGGTGCGCTCGCCGTCGGCGACCAGGGTCGCGAGCATCGTCTGATCGAGGAGCAGCCCGGCGCCGCGGTCGCGGCCCATCGCATTGACGAGTCCGAAGAGTGCCGCGGCCGCCGCCAGCGCCGGAGTGGCGGCCATGGAAAGCGCCACGCCTCCGGCCGTGCCCGCCAGCGCCACGCCGACCTGAAAGCGTCGTCGTCCGAGGCGATCGCCAAGCAGCGTCGCGGTCAATGTGACCAGCGCGGTACCGGCGAGCCCCGCGGAGGCGACCACCCCGATTTCGGCCGGATCGAATGACAGCTCGACCAACCAGGCGGCGAGCAGGACGCCGATCGACCCGGTCGCGACGGCGCGCAGGAACGCCGCTACGGCGATCCGCCGAACCTCCGATCGAGCCGCGATCAACCCGTCGACCGGCGCAGCAGGACCAGGGTCCGATCGTCCGCGTACGGGACCCCGTTGGCGAACTCGTCCAGCGCGTTCTCGACGGCATCGCGCAAGGCCTCGAGCGACGCACCGCGGTGCTCCCGAGCGACTCCTTCGAGCCGGTCGAGTCCGAACTCTTCGTCGTCCGGATCGATCGCCTCGCTGATGCCGTCGGTGTAGACGAGCAGCAGATCGCCGGGCGCGAAGGAGCTCTCGCCACGGCGGAACTCGGCCGCGGGAAGAAGCCCCAGCGGCGGCCCGGTCGCCGCGAGGCGCTCGACATCGCCGCCGGCCCGGATCAGGAGAGCCGCGTTGTGCCCGGCGTTCGTCCACGATACGGCGTGGGTCGCGGGATCGAGCCGCGAAACGAACGCAGTCGCGTACTTCTCCGGCGGCGTGCGCGCCCACAGGCGACGGGAAACCCGGACGCAGATCGCGTCGGGCAGGTGGTCGACCTCGATCGGACCCGCGGCCAGGGCCTCGAGCGACGCGCCGAGGAGCGACGCCGCCATGCCCTTGCCCGAGACGTCGGCGACGAAAACCGTCGCGGCGCCGGAGTCCGGATGACGCGCCACCGTGTAGAGGTCGCCCGAGACGCCGCGCGACGGGATGTTCCCCGCCAGCAGCTCGTAACCAGGGATCGCCGGCAGCGCGATGGGCAGGAGCGCCAGCTGGATGCGGCGCGCGAGAGTCAGCTCCTCTTCGAGCCGGCGCCGCTCCGCTGACTCCTCGGCGAGGGACGCGTTCCGGAGATGCAGCGCCGCGACCGAGCCGAGCGACACCAGCAGCTCGAGATCGGCCTCGCCGAACTGCCGCACCCTGGCTCGCGATGACAGCACGATGAGGCCGAGGGCCCCTTCCGGAGTGAGGAGCGGCGCCGCCAGCACGCTGCGCACGCCGGCGATGAGAATGCTCGCGGCGCCAGCGAAGCGTTCGTCGCGCGGCGCGTCCAGCACGAGGGCCGCGAGGCGCCGCTGCGTCACTTCCCGCACCAGACTGCGCGAGAAGAAGAGCTCGCCCGCCGCGAGACCCGCTGGGCGCGTCACGGCGCGCGCCAGCTCGCCGTCCGGCCCCAGGAGAAGCACAGCCGCCTGCTCCGGCTGGAGCTGGCGAAAGATCCGGTCGAGAATCAACTCGAGGAGGGCATCGCGCGACGGCGACTCGGCGAGCGCGCGGTGCACCTCGTTCAGCAGATGCAGGCGCTCGACGTATCGCCGCAACTCCTCCTCGGAGCTCGCGCCACGGAAGTCGGAGCGCTGCGCGAGCACCGCCTCGGCGTCACGATAGATCGCGGCCGAGAGCGGATCGGTCTCGAGTATCCGATCCGCGGCATCCCCCCGGCGCACCGTGAGGCGGCTCTCTTCGGACAGATCGATCAGGTCGCCGGACTCCAGGCGACGCGACACCTCGAGCGGCGCGCCGTTGACCCGCGTGCCACGACGGGAGCCGAGATCGTCGATCCAGAGCTCATCGCCGCGCCGCTCGAACCGGCAGTGCTGGCGCGAGACGCGCAAATCGCCCACCTGGACGTCGCACTCGACCCCGCGCCAGACCACCAGCGCGTCGCGGTCGACGTCGCGGGTGACCCGCGGCGCGCGGGCCGTCTCGATCTCGATTCTCCAGAGGATCATGCCGCCGCCAAGTCTAGCCCGCGGGCTTGCCTCCGCGTCGCTCACCGCTCCGCGGTCGCCCACAGGTTCATGCTGAGCTCGAAGCTCCCGAAGCTCACCTTCTCCATGGCGAAGCCCGCGCGGCCGAAGTACCAGCCGAGAAGCCCGGGCGTGTATGCGTACTTGTGCTCGTCGATCTCCTCTCGGCTCACCAGGCCGGTGCGGGCCAAGAGGTGAAGGAGTCGGTCGGCTCGCGCGGCCGGGGTCGTGACGATGAGTTGCCCGCCGGGGGCGAGCGCTCGGCGGCACTCCGCGAACAGACGCTCGAGAGCGGCCGGATCGAGGTGCTCGGCGACCGCGAGCATCGTCACCACGGAGAAGTACCCGTCCTCGAACGGCAGTGTCGGCTCCGCGTTGAGGTCCAGCTGATGCCAGGCGATCCCGCCCGCCGTCGGCGCGGGAGGCATCTGGTCAATGGCGTGCTTCTCGACGAAGGCGGTGTGCGAAAGAAAGTACGGGCTCGAGCCGCAGCCGATGTCGAGCACCCGTCCCCCGCGAAGCGGTGCCGGGATCAACGACTCGGCCCTCCTCGCCCGCAGCCGAGCGAGAAGCGGCTCGAGCAGGCCGTGCCCGCGCGTCGCGCGCGCGCTCAAGCGGAATGCTCGCGGAGCGCAAAGCTGGCAAGGGACATGGAGCGGATTACTTTATCGCGCCCCACGCCCTTGTTGCCGCTAAGGCTTCCTGGCAGCGAGCCGCGCGAGGACTCCCTCGATCCGCGACCGCTGAATCTCGGGCGCCATGGCGAGCGCCTTCTTGTAAGCCGCGACGGCCTCCGCCGTGGTTCCTGCGGCGGCAAGTCCTTCGCCGAGGCTGTCTTGAGCGTTCCACGACTGCGGATGGTCCTTCACGATCCTGCGGAAGACCGCGATCGCCTCGTCGGCCTTGCCCTCTCCGAGCAGCTCGTAACCGTGCTGGTTCATTTCCTGCTCGGTCGCGCTGCCCAACGCGCTGGCGAGGACGGCATCGGCGCCCGCCGCGTCGCCCTGGAGCCGCAGCAGCTTGCTCTTGGTCTTATTGTTGATGAAGTTCGAGTTCATCCCCAGCGAGCGCTCCACCCAGGCCGCGGCCTCCTCCAGGTTGACCTCGTTGTTGATGCAGTAGTTCGCCGCGGCGTTCCACGGCTGCCAGAAGAACTGGGGGAGACCGGTGAGATCGCGACGGAGGGCGGCGACGGTAGACGACTTGGTGTCGACTTTCACCGGGATGCCGATCCGGAGCTTCTCCCAGTTGAGCACGATCTCCGCGGAATCTCCCGTCACTTGCTCGAAGGAGTAAGAGAGCATCTCGGTCAGCGGACCGGCGGTTGGAATGACTCCGATGCGGAGCGCGTCGGCCTTGTCGTCGTAGCCGAAGCTGCCCCAGCGCTCGGCATCGCGCGAGAAGATGACCGTCCATTCCTCCGTCGTCGGAATCATGTGCAACCCGTAGGTCCCGGCCGCCAGAGCCTTACCCGCTACTTCGACTGGCGTTGAAACAGTGATCCTCGTGTTCGTGTTCGCCCCCGCTCGCCAGACCTGGTCGTACGGAACGAGGTCGCCCCAGACCGTCCGCCCTTTTACCTGCGGACGTGAGTAGTCGATCTCGATCTCGGTCACGCCGACCGTCTGCGAAACCGACGCGGCCGGGCTCGCCTCGGGCATGGTGAGGGGTGGCCACTGGGCAACGAGCGAACCCGGAAGCGCGCCCCACGACAACGCGAAGAGCACGGCTGCGAACGCTGCGGGGCTGAGGTGGTGACGAACCTGGCGCATGACGCCTCCTTAGGATGCGGACGGCAATCGCCGTCCTCTCTCTTCTACGCAAAGTCCCTCGACGGGTTCTGTCGCCTTGGAATGATAGCTTCCAAGCTCTGCATGAACGACACCGAACGCGAGTCGCTGGACATCGACGTCCTCTTCGTGGGAGCGGGGCCCGCCAGCCTCGCCGGCGCCTATCGGCTCGCCAAGCTGATGGCGGACTACAACGCACGCGCCACGCCCAAGCTCGAGCTCTCGATCGCCGTCCTCGAGAAGAGCGCTGAAGTCGGCGCCCACGGCATCTCCGGCGCGATCGTCGACCCTGGGGCGCTGCGCGAACTCTTCCCTGAGAAGTTCGCGTCGATTCCGTTCGAAGCGGAGGTCGGCAAAGAGCACGTCTGGTGGCTCACGGAGTCTAGAGCGCGCTCGCTCCCGGAGCCGCCGCCACTCAGAAACCGCGGCAACTACGTGGCCTCGCTGGGCAAGATCGTCAAATGGATGGCAAGAGAGGTCGAGGGCCTGGGGGTCGACATCTTTTGCGAGTTTCCGGGTCGCCAGCTCCTCCTCACAGGCGACCGGGTCACCGGCGTTCGCACCGGCGACAAGGGGATCGGCAAGGACGGCCGCCGGAAGTCCAACTTCGAGCCCGGCGTCGACATCCGTTCGCGGATCGTCCTCCTGGGAGAAGGGCCACGCGGCACCCTCGCCAAGCAGCTCGACCGGAAGCTGGCGCTCTCAGAAGGAAAGAACCCTCAGGTCTACGCTCTCGGACTGAAGGAGATCTGGGAGCTGCCGAAAGGTCGCTTCGAGCCCGGCGAGATCTGGCACACGATGGGATGGCCGCTCTGGCCCGACCACTTCGGCGGCGGCTTCCTCTACGGGATGCAGGACGATCAACTGATCGTCGGCCTGGTCTTCGGCCTCGACTATGAGAATCCGCTCTCGGATCCGTTTCTCGAGTTCCAACGCATCAAGACCCACCCGGAGATCGCCAAGCTTCTGCGCGGCGGACGGATGGCCTACTACGGAGCTAAGGCGATCCCGGAGAGCGGCTACTGGGCGATGCCAAGACTCGGCGGCGACGGTTTCTGCCTGATCGGCGACAGCGGCGGCTTCGTCGACGGGCAGCGTCTCAAGGGAATCCATCTGGCGATGAAGTCCGGCATGCTCGCCGCCGAGGCGATTTTCGACGCCGCGCGCGCCGGCCGCGACCTCGCCACCGCGGGCGCTGACTATCCGCGACGCTTCGAGCGGAGCTGGGCGAGAAAGGAGCTTTGGCGGAGCCGCAACTTCCACCAGGGCTTCGAGAGCGGCGGCTTCAACGCCATGGTCAACGCCGGCCTGGGAACCATCACCGGCGGCAGAGGATTCGGACTCTTCGACCGACTGTCCGCCGAAGCCGGCCACGAGCGGATGCGCGACCTGGTCTCCGAACGCAGCGACTATCGCCCACCGGCGCCGCTGCCAGCACCCTCTTCTTCCCCCGCTTCCGCTGATATCACGCAGCTGACGTTCGATCGGCTCGCCGACGTTTACAACTCCGGCACTGCGCACGAAGAGGACCAGCCGGTTCACCTGCTGGTGCACGATCCCTCGATCTGCGTCGATCGTTGCGCGCGCGAGTTCGCCAATCCGTGCACCCGCTTTTGTCCCGCCGCGGTGTACGAGATCGTGGCTGACGAGGCCGCCCCCGCCGGAAAGCGCCTGCAGATCAATGCCTCGAACTGCGTGCACTGCAAGACCTGCGACATCCTCGACCCCTACCAGATCATCGACTGGGTTCCTCCCGAGGGCGGCGGCGGCCCCAACTACGGCAGGATGTAGCCGCCTCAGCGAACGCGCCGCATCACCAGCGACCCGTTGGTGCCGCCGAAGCCGAAGGAGTTCTTGAGACCGACTTCGAGGCGAGCCGGGCGCGGCTCGTTGGGCACGAAGTCGAGGTCGCAACCTTCGCCGGGCTCGTCGAGGTTGAGGGTCGCCGGCAATACCTGGTGCTTGATCGCCAGCGCGAGGAGGCCGCACTCGAGGCCGCCAGCGGCCCCCAGCAGGTGGCCCGTCGAGGACTTGGTCGACGAGACGGCGAGCTTCCTGGCGTGGTCACCGAACACCGCGTGGATCGCCTTCACCTCGGCGAGATCGCCGAGCGGCGTCGAGGTGCCGTGGGCGTTGATGTAGTCGACCGACTCGAGCGGGAGCTCCGCGTCGGCGAGCGCGTTCTTCATCACCGACACCGCGCCCCTTCCGTCCGGATGCGGCGCCGAGATGTGGTACGCGTCCGCGCCCATTCCGTAGCCGGCGATCTCGGCATAGATCGGCGCGCCGCGCCGACGGGCGTGCTCGAACTCCTCGAGGACCAGGATCCCCGCCCCTTCTCCCATGACGAATCCGTCGCGATCCTTGTCCCAGGGGCGCGAGGCGCGTTGTGGCTCGTCGTTGCGCGTGGAGAGCGCCTTCATCACGTTGAAGCCCGCCACGGCGAGCGGCGTGATCACCGCTTCTGCGCCACCGGTGATCATCGCGTCGGCGTAGCCGTGCTGGATCAGCCGGAACGCGTCCCCGACCGCGTGCAGCCCGGTCGTGCAGGCGGTCGCCGGAGCGCTGTTCGGGCCGCGTGCGCCGGTGCGGATCGAGATCTGACCGGCGGCGAGGTTGACGATCAGGCCGGGGATGAAGAACGGCGAAACTCGACCCGGGCCCTTTTCGAGCATCGCGGTGTGCGTGCGCTCGATGAGCGGCAGGCCACCGATGCCGGAACCGATGACGACGCCCACCCGTTCCGCGTTCGAGTCGTCGATGACGAGCCCGGAATCATCTAGCGCCATCCGAGTCGCCGCGATGGCGAAGTGGATGAAGGAGTCCGACTTCTTGACCTCCTTCTTCTCCATCCACCGCTCGGGCTCGAAGCCCTTCACTTCACCGGCGATCCGGGCATCGTAGCCCGAGGCGTCGAATTTCGTAATCGGTCCGACGCCGCTCCGGCCGGCGAGCAGCGCCTCCCAGGTGGCCTCGGTGCCGACGCCAAGCGGCGACACGAGGCCAACCCCGGTCACGACGACTCGCCGTCGCTCAGGTCGCGGCATGACGGTGGCCTTCGCCTGCTGATGAGCGGCGCGGGTGGGAGGCGCTCAGTTCTTGTCCGCGGAGTGCTGCTCGATGTAGCTCACGGCTTCCTGAACACGCGAGATCTTCTCGGCGTCCTCGTCCGGGATCTCGATGCCGAACTCTTCCTCGAACGCCATCACCAGTTCGACGATGTCGAGCGAGTCGGCGCCCAGATCTTCGGTGAAGCTGGCTTCCGAGGTGACTTCGTCGGCCTCGACTCCGAGCTGTTCCACAATGATGCTCTTGACCTTTTCGGCTACGGACATGTCGCGCAATCCTCCTTGGGGAGTTCAGACGAATGGAATTTCTAGCACAATGCTTCGAATCGAGTCCAACTCAGATGTAAAGCCCGCCCGAGACATTCAACACCTGCCCGGTAACATAGCTCGCTTCGTCGCTCGCGAGGTAGACCACGGCGCATGCCACGTCCTCGGCGCGCCCGAGTCGCGCCAGCGGAATACGATCCGACATCTCCTTGCGCGTCGCTTCCGGGAGCACTTCGGTCATCGCCGTTTCGATGAAACCGGGCGCGACCACGTTCGACGTGATGTTGCGGCTGGCGAGCTCGCGAGCCAGCGACTTCGCGAATCCGATGAGCCCGGCTTTCGCCGCCGAGTAGTTGGCCTGGCCAGCGTTTCCCATCAGGCCGACGACCGAGGAAACCGTGATGATTCTCCCCCACCGCCGTCGAATCATGCCGCGCACCAGCTCCTTGGTCACCGCAAAAGTGCCGGTCAGGTTGGTGTCGACCACCGAACGCCACTGATCGAGGCTCATTCGGGCCAACAGATTGTCGGCGGTGACGCCGGCGTTGTTGACCAGGATGTCGATGTTCTCGAACTTCGTCGGCAGCTCTTTCAGTTTCCCCGCGATCTCCTCCGGTTTCGACAAATCGAGCGGCAGACAACATGTGACTCCGCCAACGCCGGCGATCTCCTCCCTGACGCGTTCGAGCTTGTCGAGGCCGCGCGCGGCCAGAATCACCTGCGCTCCGCGCTCGGCCAGGCGTCTGGCGACGGTCTCGCCGATGCCCTGAGAGGCGCCCGTGACGAGCGCGGTCTTTCCGTCCAGTCGAAACATCGATGAGTTCTCCCTCGACTCCTACCAGCCCAGCTTCGCGAGCGATTCCGGTTCGGCCATCGAGATCGCTTCCGCATCGGGAACGATCCGCCTGACCAGCCCGGTGAGCACGCTGCCAGGACCTACCTCGACGAAGCGCTGAATTCCGAACTGTTCGCGGAGCGCGCGCACCGACTCCGCCCAGCGCACCGGTCCGTCGATCTGCCGGATGAGCGCGTCACGCGCGCGGTCTCCACTCCGCACCGCCGCCGCGTCGATGTTCACGACGACGGGAACGGAAGGATCCGCGAATCGCGTCGCCGCGAGAGCCGGCGCGAGGCCTTCGCGCGCCGGTCGCATCAGCGGGCTATGGAATGGCGCTGAGACCGACAGCGGCAAGGCGCGCTTCGCCCCGCGCGCCTTCGCCGCCGACATTGCCCACTCGACGGCGGGGGCGTGTCCGGCGATGACCGTCTGTTCGGGAGAGTTGTAGTTGGCGACCGCGCAGAGAAATGCGTCGCTCGTCGCCTCGCGCGTCACTTCGAGCACCGCCGCGGCGTCCAGCCCGAGGATCGCCGCCATCGCGCCGACACCGACCGGAACTGCCATCTGCATCAGCTCTCCCCGTCGCCGCACCAGCCGCGCCGCGTCACCGAGCGCCAGCGTGCCAGCGGCAACGTGGGCGGAATACTCGCCCAGGCTGTGCCCCGCCATCGCGTCGGCCTCGAGGCCCCTGGCCGCGAGCACGCGCGCGATCGCGATCGAGGCGACCAGGATCGCCGGCTGAGTGTTGGCGGTGAGCTGAAGCTCACTCTCCGGCCCCTCCCAGCAGAGCTTCGCAATGTCGAACCCCAGAGCCTCGGCGCCCTCCGCGAAAGCCCCGCGTGCCTCGGGGAAAGCTTCCGCCCAGGCGCGGCCCATGCCGACCTTCTGCGAACCCTGGCCCGGGAAAAGGAACGCGGTCCCGGTCATTGCCCGGCCGCCCGGCTCTCCGCCGCGAGACGCTCCGTCACGACCGCGAGCTCGAGCTCGGCGGCGCGAAGCTCCTCCACCTTGTCGCGGATCTTGAGATGCAGCTCGGCCTGCGAGAACTCGACGGCGCGCTGGATGGCGCTGCGGATCGCCCTGGCGTTCGAGCGGCCGTGTGCGATGAAGCAGCCGCCGGCGACGCCGAGGAGCGGCACGGCGCCGTACTCGGCGTAGTCGGTGCGGCGCTTGAACGCCAGAAACGCC
>ERZ1292633.5782-Hain-H41-02um-R1-5782-length-11032-cov-7_pt1 | contig 11032 bp, 10 predicted proteins | sample MGYA00564406_ERZ1292633 | MGnify/ENA primary metagenome ERZ1292633 (study PRJEB36523, sample SAMEA6512639) | groundwater metagenome | collected 2019-01-08 | study: AquaDiva: Metagenomics assemblies of 32 groundwater samples
GATGAGGAGCGCCGGCACCCCCGCCAGGATGATGCCAACAAAAAGAAGCATGGACATATTGCACACAGTATAGCAAAGAAATTCTCCGATTCTCCAAAACAAAACACCGTCCTTGTGAGACGGGGTTTTGTGGTGCACCGGGTGGGGGTCGAACCCACGACCAAGTGATTAAGAGTCACCTGCTCTACCGCTGAGCTACCGATGCAGAACCGCCCATATGATGCACATTTTTTTGACCAGGGTCAAGCAAACAAGTACACTTATGGCGGTTTCAATTGCGGGCGTAGCTCAGTTGGATAGAGCATCTGGCTTCGAACCAGAGGGCCGGGGGTTCGAGTCCCTCCGCTCGCACCACAAAAACTCCTCGGAAAACCGAGGAGTTTTTGTTTACCATTCTTTTGCCTTCAGCGCTGCCGCAGCTGCCGAGATCTGTGCTTCTTGTTTACTCGTCCCCTCTCCTTTGGCAACCAAATCCTTTCCAAGATACGCCCCCATGATGAACGTTTTCTGGTGATCCGGTCCACTTTCTTCGAGCACTTTGTAACTTGGCGTAATTGACATACGCGATTGTGCAGCTTCTTGAAAACGGCTCTTCGGATCGATGTACGACCGTTCGGCAATAATTCCCTCCAACTTCGATACAACGTACTTCAGGATGAACTCTTTTGAAACGTCCCAACCAAAGTCCAAGTAGACTGCCCCGATGATCGCTTCCATGGCGTTGGCAAGGATATACCGTCGAGCTTTCGAGTTTGCGTCTTTCTCCTCGCCACGCGAAAGGTAGAGGTACGGTTCAACGCCGAGATCCTGGGCAATCGAGGCTAAGCTGTCACCATTCACAATCGACGAACGCCAGGTCGTCAGCTCCCCCTCGGGATTCTCGTAATGATTGTACAAGTGTTCAGTAACGACAAGTTCCAACACGGCGTCGCCGAGGAACTCAAGACGTTCGTTGTGGGCCAGGGGAAAATCCGGATGCTCATTTAGATACGATCGATGAACGACCGCCTGTTCCAAGTGACCATCGACTTTCAAAGGGACACCAATCGTTTTCGCAAGTTCGGCAATATCTTTCTGCATACATGATCATTCTGCTGATTCAGGTTCTTGAACTTTTTCTTTGGCAGCATCTGCTGTTTTTACCACACCTTTGGCCGCCATATCTTTAAGGACCGCACCCAGAACGCCATTCACAAACTTTCCCGATGCTTCCCCACCAAACGTCTTTCCGAGTTCGATCGCTTCGTTGATGGCGACTTTCGATGGAATCGCTTCGTCGAAACGCAACTCGTAGGCACCCAGGCGAAGAATATTTCGATCGATCGCTGTCATGGTGTCGACGTTCCAGTTTGGTGTGAACTCGTTGATAAGGGCATCGATCTCTGGAAGTCGACCGACGATCGTTTCTACCTGCTTTTCAACATACCCTCCGTCATCAAATGCCGGCGCAAATTCTTCGCGCACCAAAGCTACCACCTCCGGCAGCCGGACGTTCTCTTTGCCACGGAAATCCCATTCGTAAAGAACTTGCATGGCCATGGTTCTAGCCAGGTGCCTGTTGGACATAGAATGTCGGCGAACGCATTTGGTCTCTTTTCGACTTACGGTGCCTTGTCGACTTCGTCAACGTACGGCTCAGTACGTTTTCTCGTCGACATCCCGTGCGTCGAAAATAGCCTCAAATGCCTTCGCCGTAACAAAAGCTCTTACAGTATACCCAAAACAAAAGCCCTCGCCAAACAGCGGGGCCCTTTGCATCTTACTCGTGATCGTGACCTTCGTGGCCCGGCTTGCCAGATGTCTTCCTGACCGCAGTCTTTTTGGTGGTTTTGGCAATCGCCTTCTTCACCTCGGTCATGCCCTTGGCGACCGATCGATCTTTGTAGGCACCACACTTGTTACACGCACGGTGTGGCAACAAGATCGCTTCACACTTTGGGCATGTGGTCACCGCGATCGGCTTCAACGCGTGATGCGAGCGGCGACGACGGACTTTCGATCGGGAGCTGCGGAATGACGGGAGTGGCATAGAGGAAGAAATCGAGGCAGTAGTAAGTACCTACTCCCTTGCGCTTAATAACTACGAATGCGCGAATAGTAGCGAAATTGCTGATTGACGTCAAGGAAAAATTCCTGCTACCTTGCCTGACCGGCGCAACCACGCTGGATAACCCAATTGCCACGGCATCAGGCCGTTTCGAGGCTTCAATTGCGACTTGACCCATTCAATCTTCCTCGCGGCACCTTCCGCGGCTCTGCCAAGGGCAAGCTCGGACACCCGGCTTCCCTCACTCGCGACGACGTGTTCGGCGCGGTGCGGGAAGGCGGCTATGTGATCACGCCGGTGGCGGGTGAGAACTTCACTCGCGGAACGACCTGGGTGCAGCACGATGGCCTGGCCCGTCGGCGACACGGCATTCGGTCCAAGGACCGGGTACCCGATCATCTCCGCTGCTGGCTGGTGTACGGCACCATCTTCGAGGGTGCTCGCGGACAAACACGCGGGCCGGTCACCTACGACGCCGTCGAAGTCCCCACCCTGGAGGGCGTGGAAGGAGCCGTCGGCGACCTCTACCGTCGCCACCTCGTCATCGATCCGCAGGATCCCGCCCAGGCCGAGTCCTGGTGCACGGCGGTTCTGGCGGCAGTCGGAGCGCTCGGGAACGTGGAAGAGGAACGCAAGGTGACGGTGGCGGAAGCGCTCGTCGCACTCAGCAACGTTCACGACAGCAGCGGCAAGGTCAACATCGAGCGTGCGAGCCTCGTCATCCAGATGGTCGAGCGCCTGCTGCGCGAGCGGCGGGACGACATCGTCCTGAAGGGCTGGCGCATGGGCAAAAACACCCAGGCGATCGCTGCCCTGCTCAACGCGCTCCTCAAGCACACGAGGATCATGGGACGGGTGGCATTCCAGTCGTTCGAAAGCGACCCGCTCACAGGCGAACCGGGCAACATCGTGCGGCAGGACAATGCGGCGGGCTTCTGGCGCGGCCACGCGGCCCAGCTCACCACCTGCCAGGTGGCGCCGTTCGGAAGTTGGTTCTTCACCATGAGCACCATCCTCCAGCGGGCGGCGGCTGCGATGGACCACGGGGACATCCCCGAAGTCCGGAAGCAGATGGTTGCCCTGCAAGCGGTGTGCAGCGTGGTGCAGGCGCGTGCCGAGGTGGAGCGCATCTTGGCTCCCGTGGCCGAGATGCACAGCCTCCGGAAGCGCAACGGTACCGGCGACGAAGGCCCCTGGCGTGCATTCAGCACGAGCTGGGCCTTCGGCGAGAGCGTTCGCGTCCTGATCAAGATTCGCGAACTCGGACCGAAGATGATACCGCTCTCCAAGGGGGACACCGTCGCACTGGTCCTCCATCGGCTGGATGACGCATCCGCGAACCTGGTCACCGACGACGGCCTGACCGATGCCTACGAGGGCCTGAAGTTCGTCGCCGGCCTCCTGGAGCGCCGCATCCGGCTGTAGAGACAGGGTCAACGACACCGACGAACGACGTGGACCGGCTCCCGAGGGGCCGGTCCATCGTGCGTTTTAGGAAGGAAATTTCCTCCTTCCCGCCCAAAATCCTTGCTGCTTTGATCCTACTTTTCTTCCTTCACAATCGTTCCCGCGGCCACAACTGTTGCCGTCGCAACCGTGTCACCCGCTTGCTTGAAACGCATCACACGCACCCCTTGCGTTGCTCGACCGATGATCGACACCGATGTCACCGATGTCCGAATCACCTGTCCGCCCTGGGAAACGATGAGGAGATCACGCGAATCACGATTCTCTGTCATATACGCCCCTACGAGTTTTCCCGTTTTTGCTGTGATTTGAGCTGTTTTGATGCCAGATCCTCCGCGGCCCTGCAAACCATATTCTTCAACATCCGTTCGCTTCCCGAATCCGTTGCCCATCACAATCATGAGCTGACGACCCTCTTTCAATGCCTCTTGTGTGAGCACTTCCATGCCGATCACCTCATCATCTCCTTTAAGCTTGATGCCACGCACACCAGCCGCAATACGGCCCATCGGGCGCACGTCGTCTTCATTGAACCGAATCGACATACCGTTTCCGGTCACGAGCATGACGTCATCTTTTCCTGTCGAGGTGCGTACCCATTGCAGGTTATCGCCATCGTTGAGTTTAATTGCGATCAAACCCGATCGACGAACATTTTCAAAGTCTTCCAGCTTCGTCTTCTTCATGGTGCCACGATTGGTGACCATCATGATGTACTTTGCTCCAACTTGTTTCTTGAGGTTGCCGGTGAGCACCGCCGAGACCTTCTCGCCCGGTCCAAGCTCGAGAAAGTTCACGATCGCCTGACCCTTGGCCGTCCGCGATGCTTCAGGAATATCGTAGGCCTTCAACCGGAAAACGCGACCGCGCGATGTAAAGAACATCATGTCTTCGTGCGTCGTCGTCGAGTAAACGGCTTCCACCGAATCCTCTTCTTTGGTCGTCAAACCGATGACACCCTTACCGCCACGGCCCTGTTGCGTGAACGTGTCAGCCGGAACGCGCTTGATGTAACCGTCTTTGGTCATCATGACGACAGCGGGGGTGTCGGCAATAATATCTTCCATCGAGAATTCTTTGATGCCAGCCTTGATGATTTTCGTGCGTCGTTCGTCGCTAAATTTTTCAGACAGCTCCACGAGCTCGGCGCGAAGGACTGCCATCAGCTTCTTTTCGCTCTTCAAAATTGCTTCCAATGCTTCCTTGATCTTCATCTTTTCAGCAAACTCCTGTTCGATCTTTAACTGTTCAAGGTTGGCCAACGACTGCAAACGCATTTCCAAAATCGCAACCGCCTGACGTTCACTCATCTTAAACCGCTTCATCAAGTTTTCGCGCGCTTCGTCCTTATCTTTCGACTTCTTGATCGTCGCAATCACCTCGTCGATATGTGCGAGAGCAATACGAAGGCCTTCCAAAATGTGGAGACGTTCATCGATCTTGGCCAAGTCGTATTCGGTGCGACGGCGAACAACAGTTTGGCGATGTTTAATGTGCTCTTCCAAAATCTGCTTCACGTTCAAAATACGTGGCTGCAAGCCGTCGATGAGCGCCAGCATGTTGTAGTGGAACGTCGTCTGCAACTGCGTCATCTGGTACAAACGGTTCAGCACTTTTCGTGGGTATGCATCTTTCTTCAGCTCAATGACGATGCGAACACCTTCTTTGTTCGATTCATCGCGCAAATCCCGAATCCCTTCCAGCTTTTTATCGCGAACCAAATCAGCCATCTTTTCGATGAGCGAGCTCTTATTCACTAAATACGGAATCTCGTGAACGATAATCATCGACGTATCCTTCTTTCCCTCGACAATCTCAGTCTTCGCACGGAGGACAACACCGCCGCGACCCGTGGAGTACGCCGCGTGCAGATCGTTTGCCCCATAAATAGTCCCACCGGTTGGGAAATCTGGACCAGGCATCACCTCGAGAATGTCGTCGATCGACGTTTCGGGATTGTCGATCAGTTTCAAAATAGCGTTCGAGATCTCCCCCACGTTATGCGGCGGGATGTTCGTGGCCATACCGACGGCGATACCGATCATGCCGTTGACGAGCAAGTTTGGTAATTTTGCCGGAAGCACCGACGGTTCCTCGTGGCTCCCGTCGTAGTTCGGACGGAAGTCGACGGTATTCTTTTCAATATCGAGGAGCATTTCTTCGGCAATCGGGGAAAGTTTTGCTTCGGTATAACGATACGCAGCGGCACCATCACCGTCCATCGATCCAAAGTTTCCTTGGCCGGTCACGAGCGGATAGCGGAAGGAAAAATCCTGCGCCATACGCACCATGGAGTCGTACACTGAAATGTCGCCGTGCGGGTGGTATTTACCCAGCACTTCACCAACAATGGTGGCCGATTTGCGGAACTTGGCGTTCGCCCGAAGTCCCACGCTCCACATGGCGTACAAAATACGACGATGCACCGGCTTCATGCCATCGCGGACGTCCGGTAAAGCACGAGCGACGATAACGGACATGGCGTAGTCCAAGTACGCGCGACGCATTTCGTCGGTAATACTTTGCTGCAGGACGTTGCCGATGGGCATGAGGCCGGCGTCTTCGTTGGTGGTGTCGGGTGATTTGGGCATAAGTGAAGTAATGAGGAAGGGCAGAGGGCAATGGGCAATGGGCAAAGGTTATGACGCATTCCAGATGCGACCACCTCTGCCCCCTGCCCTTTGCCCTCACAATAGTTTTAATTCTCTTCGGGCAGAGGACTCAGAATCTCCCCAATCGGATCGATCACGTTCTCCTTGGGCGCTAATGTGTCGAACCCTGCTTTTGCCGCACCAATGACATCATTCGCTTCGCTCGAAATGCCGCGCATGCGCTCGCGATTCCATGTCATTTTCATCTGAACGATGGTTCCAATAAGGACAGCCACCGCAAATGCACCAAGGACCCAGGCGGTTTTGCCCGCGAACAGCTTCCGCTTGGTGAGCATGACGCGTTCGCCTTCCATATCTTACCCTCGTGTCAGCACCACCACGCGCATCTCTTCTTCCGGCAGTCCGGCACGCGTAATCTTCAACTTACTCATCGTTTCTTGCGGTGCGGACACTTCTCGCAAAAACGCACTCACATCCGCATATTCATCCCCTTCTGCGGCCGCCACGTAAATCGGAATGACGATCCGCGGCTCAATCTGCGCTACAAGCTGCGCAGCAGCTGATGCGCTCAGCACATCCTTGCCACCAGCCGGAATCAATAAAATATCAATCGCACCGAGCGCTTCCTGTTCTTTGCTGGAAAGTGGACGATCAATCGCGCCCAAGTACCCCACGTGCATCCCCTCGACGTCGAAGCGATAAATGGTATGCAGCGTTCCATCTTTTTTGGTTGCCTCGACGCCCGTCGCGAATAAACCACGCACTTCGTACTCGCCGGCATGCGCCACCACAAACGGCGCAGCATCTCCGTCGTGTTCGGGCACGATCGCAGCAATATTCTCCGTTTCCTCGGCCTCGTGCGTCTGCACAACGAGCGACGCCTGGATCTGACGAGGAAACTTTACCGTTCCATGCGACGTAAACGGATTCGTCACCAACGACACATCAGTCTGACCCGGCTTTGCGGTCAACACGATGCTTCCTAATCCGTTCCAACTAATGTTCATAGGGCGTTCAGAATTCGGGAAAAGAGTAACACAGACAGGCCATTATTCCAACACTTCCTCGTCTTCACTCTCACCAAGGACTCTAGCCCAATATTCTAATTCTTTTTGAACTTCCTCTTCCGTCGGATCTCGCTCTACCACCGACCACCCTTCTTCAAACTGTCGAGCCCGGCCCACAATTTCGTCGTGCCACTTTGGATCCCGATCGGCCATTCCCTTCAGAACCTCGATCATGGCCTGAATCTTTTCTTCCGTCGCTTTCCAACGCGCAACAAGCTCATCGTACGAAGCTTTTCGTGATGTCGCCCGCTCATCACATTGTTGATTGAGCTGATCGTGCGCATCAAGGACTGCCGTATCAATCGCTAAACGGTCACTCGAGTCCAAGGCTTCGAACTGCGAACTCTTCACAAAATCTAAAATGTGCACGCCGTGGGTGGTGACGGCTTCGATCTTCCCTTTCACGGATGCGTCGAGTTTTCCCAACACGATTTCCTGCATTCGAACTTCTTCGTCTTTCGCGCAAAGCTCTTCGTACGCTTTTCGGTATGGAAACTCCTTTTGCCCGACGTAAATAAGCGCCTGACGAATCTGCTCAACACCCGCGTTTTCGTTGGCCGACAGTTCCTGGACAAGCTTTTTTGCTTCTTCAACAATCTCGGGCGGCGTCAAAGGGACCAACTTGTTCGCGGAAATCTGAAATTCTTGCAACAACGCTGCGTGGGGGTGGACCATAGTGACCCCATTGTACCGATTGAGGGGCAAAAAGAGGATGGACACTGTGGAATAAAATCGAAGACCCACCCGACGCGCGTTGCGTGGGTGGGTCCCGTTGAGCTCGTGACGAAGATCAGGTGTCGACGTCCGAGTAGTTGATGTTCGCATGCTCGCGGTGACCGTTGCTCCGTAGCCACCGAACCCAGCATTCTTCGAGGTAGTAGCCCCGTTGGACCGCCGAATCCAGGAACTGATCGTGGTCTTTCCCGAGGGCGAGCATCTCCTCGTCGAGCGGATAGAACCCGTTCTGCCGCACGAACCACGTACGGAAGAACCAGCTCATCCCCGCCAGACGCTGATGCGCGATGCAGGGGGCCACCTTGAAGATGAAGTAGACGGAGTGAAGGTCGAAGCCATGCGGGTCGTCTTCGTCGTCTTCCATCTGCTTCGTTTCGAGGTGCACGAAGCCGCAGCGGCAGCCGTCGAGAACGAGCGCCAGGCCCTCCGAGTCACCCTCCTTCACCTGCCGGAAGGGGTGCCGGCGCATCATCTCGGCGCGGAGCCATTCCTGTATCTGCTCGCCCTCAGCGAATTCCCGGTAGAGGCGGGTGCCACCCCGGCGATCGATGTTTCCGTTCAGTCGCGGGTTGTCCTGCCGGACCTGAGCAATGGTTCGATTCTGAGGATTACGGGTCATGGATGTTGCACTCCGAACAAAATACTATAGCAAAAAATAGCCCGAAAGTCAAGCCACTTTCTGCAATTTATTTGCAAATATTAGCGAAAAGCTACTCCTTCGAAATTCCAAAATAGGTGTGTAAAATCGCCCGGTAAATGTCCCCTCGGCCGACCATACCGATGAGCATGTCGTGTTCAACCACTGGGATATGGTGGATACCCGAAGAAACCATCAAGGCGCCGACCTTCAAAATCGGAGTATCAGGACCGGCTGTCAGCACCCGGGTGGACATCACTTCCTGCACGGTTTTCGTCGCTGCTTCCGCCGCCCGATGTTCCATGACTGAAAAATCCAGATAGCTCTCTGGGGTCTGGACCCATTCCCGAAAACTTGGGAAAAGGCCTCGGAAAAGATCTTTTTCACTTAAAATTCCAACCAAATGACCCGTTTCGTCAACCACGGGAGCCGCAGAAACATGCCGAGCAAAGAAGAGCTCGGCGGCGTCTTTCCAAGACGTCTCCGGCGTGACCGTCGCCATGTCGGTGCGCATGAGTTCTCGGATAATCATAGGACTGAATTTACGAAACTACAGTTTGACTATACACCAAGCTACACATAGAGAAGAACGAAGGAAACGAAGAACGGCACCTGGGGCACCGCCTTCGTACGCGGGTCCTCAGATGCCGTTGCGTCTACCCGTCACCCCGAAGTATCACTGGTGTCGAAACCCTCGAATTCGAACCGACCACCACCGGAAAATGTCAACCGGTGGGAACGGCCAGTGAAGGACAGTGGGAAAGCAGCACGTTTCTGCATCTCGAGAGACTGCGTGACCCGGAGGCTTACCAGCCTATGTACGAACCAGCGGTGCCGATCCCCGAGGCGAACCCCGAAGGACTGTTGCCTGAGCGGGGACCAGTCCCAGGAACCCACAGTTTCTACGTCTTTGCTCCGGTCTCTGCCCATTACGCTATAGCACCGAGGGTCTGACTCGAGTACCCCACCGGTGCAAGCGAGGTACTCGCTGAGAAAGGAGAATCTGTACAGCACCAAGACACGATCCGTGTCAGTGCCGATTGCCTCTCCGCTTTCTCCGCTCAAACGAAGCTCCCCCGTCTCCATATTCACTAACACGGCGCTCATGATGCGCCCGTTTTCCACTTCCGGAGGACGCCCCTCCTGAAGGTAGAACTTCGTGAGAGAAACTGGCTCTGGAACTTCTCCGCCCCTTGGGGAGTAGCCCCGGTCAAGGACCCAATCCGGTAACCCCGGACATATCACGGGGAACTTCAGCGGTAACCCCGGAACAACCGATCCACGATTGCCGTCGATTTCAAAACAGGAAAGGAACACGATGTTCTCCATGATTAGCAAGGAACGCGGACCCTAACGTAACTGGAAATTATAGCATAAAAGTCAAATGAAATCAAATTTCTTATAGCTTCTTAAAACAAGTTCATTGACATTTAAGCAGAGAACGATAGAATGTTGGCGCCTATAATAATCCCTAGCCCCAGAACGCCCGTTCACGCCCTTCGACTTGCTCAGGGCCTTCGGCTCGGTCTGGATATTTTCATTATGAACGAAGCAGTAGCACATCAGTTAGATGAACTCTTGAAAGAGGATGAGCTTTTCACCATTCCGAAGGTTGGCGACACCATTAAGGGTCGCGTTCTTTCCACAAAGGGTCGCGAAATCCGCATCGACATTAAAGGGCTCACCACCGGTGTCGTCCGCGGTCGCGAACTTTACGCCGAGGCTGAGGCGTACAAGAACCTCAAGGACGGCGAAGAAGTAGAAGCAACCGTCGTCGACTTGGAAAACGAAAACGGCGAAGTCGAACTTTCGTTCCGTTACGCTGGTCAGCAGCGCGCCTGGAAGGATTTGAGTGAACTTTCAACAAGTGGCGAAGCGATCTCGGTAAAGGTACTCGACGCCAACAAAGGTGGACTTATCGTTCGTGTGAACCACGTGCAAGGCTTCTTGCCAGTGTCGCAACTTGCGCCAGAGCATTACCCACGTGTAGCCGGTGGTGACAAGCAGAAGATTTTCGAAAAGCTCCGAAGCTTTGTGGGCGAATCGATGCGCGTCAAAGTGCTCGACGTTCATGAAGACGATGGAAAGCTGATCGTGTCCGAAAAGGCAGTATGGGAAGAGGAACAGAAGAATGTCATCGCGCAATGCCGCGTTGGTGATGTGATTGCCGGTGATGTTTCTGCTGTTGCGGACTTCGGCGCGTTTGTGAAGTTCTTCCCAACCGGAAGTGCAACACCTCTGGAAGGCCTCGTCCACATTTCCGAAATCGCCTGGCAGCGCATCGATCATCCACGTGACGTCCTCAAAGTTGCCGACAACGTCCGTGCCGAAATCATCGGCATTGAAGGCAGCAAAATTTTCCTCTCCATGAAGAAATTGACGGAGGATCCGTGGAAGTCCGTCAGCAAGCGCTACAAGGTTGGCGACTGGGTGGAAGGCAAAATCATCAAAGTAAACCCATTCGGTT
>ERZ1292633.3784-Hain-H41-02um-R1-3784-length-14437-cov-4_pt1 | contig 11028 bp, 9 predicted proteins | sample MGYA00564406_ERZ1292633 | MGnify/ENA primary metagenome ERZ1292633 (study PRJEB36523, sample SAMEA6512639) | groundwater metagenome | collected 2019-01-08 | study: AquaDiva: Metagenomics assemblies of 32 groundwater samples
GTCAAAACTAACTTTTACTGAATCTAAGTTTAGTCCAACAACTTTTGTAAGGTAGTTATGTAAACAATCAAGATCGCTCATTCCTCTACATCTGGATTTCTTGAAACTATTGTAATCAATATTTAGGTTATTTCTTTTTTGATGTTGATTACATATTTCTTTTAACCAAAAATCAACTAGACTGTAAATGTTAATTACCATATCTGGTTTAATGAAGTGATCAATATGAAAAAATGTCTTTTGTGATTCTACTGATTCAAAATCAACCACTTCCATTGGAGCTTTTTTATTTTCTTCAATTGCTTCATGCAAAAGTTCAAATAGCTTTTGGAAATACTTTCTTAAGGACTTAATATCATCATCAATTCGAGCAGTTATAGCCATTTTTACCTCTCCAAAATATTCAACGCCACCCATTCCGCCGCCTTGATTCCGTCAATTCCAGCCGACAAAATTCCGCCTGCATAGCCTGCACCTTCGCCTGCGGGGAACAAACCTTTTGTATTCAAACTTTGTCCTGTTTCATCGCGTTTGATGCGGATTGGCGACGATGTGCGGGTTTCAACTCCCGTCAGAATCGCATCATTCATCGCAAAACCTTTGATTTGCATGTCGAATGCGGGAATCGCTTCACGGATTGCGTCAATCGCAAATTTGGGTAATGCTTCGTTTAAATTGCCGAGACGAATTCCGGGTTTGTATGAAGGTTCGACTTTGCCAAATTCAGTTGACGGACGAGCTTTCAGAAAATCGCCAACCAATTGTGCCGGAGCTTGATAAGTTTCGCCGCCGAGTTTGAAAGCGATTTCTTCAAACTTTCGTTGCAGAGCAATTCCTGCGAGTGCATTTTCGGGATAATCAATTTCGGGCGTAATTCCGACCACAATTGCGGCGTTTGCGTTTTTTTCACTCCGCGAATATTGGCTCATTCCGTTAGTAACAAGTTTGCCTTCTTCCGAAGCTGCCGCCACGACCAAACCGCCGGGACACATACAAAAGCTGTAAACAGAACGTCCATTTTTAGCGTGATGAACTAATTTATAATCTGCCGCACCGAGAATTTTATTGCCCGCAAATTTTCCGTAACGGCATTCATCTATCAAACCTTGTGGGTGTTCGATGCGAAAACCGATTGAAAAAGGCTTCGGTTCGATATACACGCCTTTTTCAAAAAGCATCTCAAAAGTATCTCTCGCACTATGCCCGACGGCGAGAATAATATGCTCACTTTCAATAAATTCACCGTTTGAAAGACGAACTCCTTTGACTTGGTTATCAACAATTTCGATGTCGTCCACCTTGCTCTGAAAACGAATTTCACCACCTTGCGATTCAATTGTTGCCCGCATTGTTTCGACAACTTTTATCAATTTATAAGTGCCGATATGCGGGCGATGAACGTATAAAATTTCAGGATTTGCACCGTTTTTTACTAATTCTTGCAACACTTTACGCCCAAGATATTTTGAATCTTTTACTTGACTATAAAGTTTGCCGTCAGAAAAAGTTCCCGCGCCGCCTTCGCCGAATTGTGCGTTTGATTCGGGATTTAGAGTGCCGTGCCGCCAAAAACCGAATGTATCGTGTGAGCGTTCGCGGACAGATTTTCCGCGTTCCAAAATGATTGGTTTGAAACCCATTTCCGCCAACATCAAACCCGCAAACAGACCGCATGGACCTGTGCCGATGACGATTGGACGCAGTTTTAAATCTTTCGGAGCTGTGCCGACAAGTTTGTATTCCGTGTTTGGTTTTTCGATAATGTGCGGATTTTTCTCGAATTTGGTGAGCAGTTTCGCTTCGTTTTTTACTTCGACATCAACAATATAGACGAGCAAAATATTGCTCCTTCGCCGAGCATCGTAGCTTCTTTTGTGGATTGAAAAATTGATTAAATCATCAGTAGAAATTTCTAGTTTGGCGAGAATTGCATTTTTTAGTTCGCCTTCTTGATGGTCAAGCGGAAGTTTTATTTCGGAAATTCGGAGCATAAAAGTATTTGATATAGTTACACTTTTTATTCTATCAAATGAAACTCAGAATGATTGCTTTAGCTGATCTGAAAAAATTAAACAGCCAAAAACAACTTAACTTCGTAAATCATCAAGATAAGAATAAATTGAACAACTTTAATCGAAAATAGATTGCGTTTTCGGGAAATAATTTTGTGGTAGAATTCAGAAGCAATAAAACCAAACTTAGTTTATTATTTTTAATATTTATTGCTGTAAATACAGGAAAATTAAAATTGTGGTCGTCTCCTTTTTAATAATTTTACTAACAACTTCCGGCGGAACTATTCTTACTTATCTTTACGAAAAAGAAGATTCGCTACTTGTGCGTGTCGGAGCGGGAAACGTGATTGGTTCAGTAATTTTCGGGACAATAGCTTTTCTTTTAGCCTGTTTTCTCGGCTTTTCAACCGCGACAATTTCAATCGCTTTGATTATTTCGCTACTTCCTTTAATTTTATTAGCTAACAAAAATATTTACCAAAATTTAGTTACTAACTTAAGAAAAGCGCGAGGTAAATTTGAAGGCGCAACGCTCAAAAAGTTTCTTAATTTTTTATATTACGTTTCAATTCTGATAATTTTGGCAGTCTTTTTTGACCGCGCAATGATTGAGACCAAAGAAGGTATTTTCACTGGCGGCTCGAATAATTTGGGAGATTTGCCATTTCATTTGGGGGCGATTTTCAGCTTTACCGAAGGCAATAATTTTCCGCCCGAAAATCCATCTTTTGCCGGAGCGAAATTTACTTATCCATTTTTGGTTGATTTTTTTGCGGCGTGTTTGATGAAATTCGGAGCAACTGTCCGCGATGCAATGTTTTGGCAAAATATCACGCTTGGATTCTCGCTGGTTATTTTGTTTGAAAAATTCGCGGTTGCTTTAACGAAAAATCGTCTGGCGGGCAAACTTGCTCCCGTTATTTTTCTCTTCAGCGGCGGACTCGGTTTCGTTATTTTCTTTCGTGATTATTGGCAGGATGGACGCTCAATTTTTGAAATGATTTGGCATTTGGAGAAGGATTACACAATTAAATCGGAACTCTTGCGTTGGGGTAATCCGCTAATTGTTCTTTTTATTACTCAACGCGGTTTTCTCCTCGGAATGCCGATTGTGCTAATTGTCTTGAGTTATTTATGGAAGGTTTTTACCATAGAGAACCCAGAGATCACAGAGAAAAAATCATTTATCATTCATCATTTACCATTCATAATTGTAGGATTGCTCGCCGGAACACTTCCGCTGATTCACGTCCATAGTTTGTTTGTGTTGTTTATTGTCTCGGGATTTTTGGTTTTCTTTAAGTTGAAAAAATGGCGTGAATGGATAGCTTTTGGGATTGGAGTTTGTGTAATTGCTGTTCCCGAATTGATTTGGTCGCTGACGGGAAGTGCGAGCAATTTGAGTAAATTTATCGGCTGGCATTGGGGTTGGGATAAGGGCGAAACGAATTTTCTGCTCTTTTGGGGAGCAAATTTAGGTCTGTTTATTCCCTTATTGATTCTTGGATTACTCATAGCACATAGACACAAAGACAAAAGCGAATTACCAATTACCAATTACCAATTACTAAAATTCTACGCACCTTTTGCCTTCATTTTCCTTCTTTCAAATTCGGTCAAACTCGCACCTTGGGAATGGGATAATATTAAGGTTTTAATTTATTGGTTCGTTGCTTCAGTGCCACTCGTAGCGTGGTTATTAGCATATCTTTGGGAAAAGAAAATTCTCTTCAAGATTGCGGCAATTGCCTCTTTAATAATCCTAACTTTGTCCGGCGGATTAGACGTTTGGCGGGTTGTTTCAATGCAAATTAACTATCAGGTTTTTAGTCGTGATGCCGTAAAAATATCCGAAGAAATCAAACGAAAAACTGAGCCGAATGCTTTGTTTTTGAATGCACCTACTTATAATTCAGCCCTTGTTTTATCAGGCAGACGTTCGCTGATGCGCTACGTTGGGCATCTTTCTTCTTACGGGATTGATTATGAAGGACGCGAAAACGAAGTCAAACGAATTTACGAAGGTTCAGCTTTGACGGAGAGTTTTTTAAGGAAAACTAATGTTGATTATGTAATTATTTCGCCCGAAGAAAAAAGCTATCTTTTACAGAATAATTTGATTTTAAACGAGGAGTTTTTTGCAAAATATCCTAAAATAGCCGAATCTGGGGAATACAAAGTTTATAAAGTGAAATGACAAGCGAAACAAATATCGAAATCGAAGAACAAAGTTCAAAAAAGCCTGATTATTTGTGGTTAATCGGCTGTGCCGTAGTTACCGCAATTGCGACGATTTGGCGTTTTTATGAATTGACGCTCAAACCCCTTCATCACGATGAGGGTGTGAACGGATATTTTTTGATAACACTTTTCCGCGAAGGTAAATATCAATATGACCCCAGCAATTATCACGGTCCAACTCTTTATTACATTTCGTTAGCATTTACCAAACTTTTCGGCTTGGAGACGGTTTCGATTCGGGCAAGCGTAGCAATTTTCGGCGTTTTGATGGTTGTGATGATGCTTTTTTTGAAAAAATATATCGGCTCAATCGGTAGTTTGGCGGCGGGTTTATTCCTCGCTCTATCGCCCGGAATGGTTTATATTTCACGCTATTTTATCCACGAAATATTCTTTGTTTTCTGTAGTTTCGGAATTGTGTTGGGCGTGTTGTTTTTTATTCAAGGACGCAAACCTGAAATCTTTGCAGTCGCGGCGATGACCTTACTTTTATTAGTTTGTTTTATTCCGCCCGTAATGCACGTTGGCAATTTGATAAGTGAAGAAAAAACAACGCTGATTTGGGGATTACGACTGTTTGTATTTGCGATGGAAGCGTTTTTGGTCTTTTTAGTAATGCGGATGCTTTTGAGTTGGGATGAAGGCAGACCGATTTATTTGATACTTGCTTCAGCCTCAACCGCGTTATTTTTTGCGACCAAAGAAACGGCGTTTATCACGCTTGGAACGATGCTGATTGCTTGTGGTTGTGTCTTTATTTGGCGAAAACTTTTTGTCGGAGTGTTCGGCGAAATCAAACCAAATGAGCTTGAGCCGGTGCAATTAACCTGGAACAGATTTTTAGAAAGATGCAAAGAATCCGATTCAAGTTTGTTGATTTTGGCAGTTGTTATAACTTTTGCCTACGTTGGAGTATTGTTTTTCTCTTCGTTTTTTACTTACTGGGAAGGAGTTTTGGGAGCATTTAAAGCCTACGCTTTTTGGACAAAAACAGGAACGGGCGACCACACGCAAAATGGATTTTCGGCGTATCTCAAATGGGGCTACAGGCTCGAATTGCCGATTTTCATACTTTCTGCAATAGGAACTTTGATTGCTTTCATCAAAGGCAGACATATTTTTGCAATGTTTGCCGGATTATGGGCTTTCGGACTTTTTCTAGCCTACACAATAATTCCCTATAAAACTCCGTGGCTGGCATTATCTTTTATTTTGCCGATGTGCATTATTGCAGGTTATGGAATCAATGAAATTTTTAGTTATCGGCATATTGCTTTGAAAGTTCTTGCCGGAGTTTTGGCTTTGGCAGCGGCGGTAGTTTTGAATTATCAAACCTACGATTTAAATTTAGTCCGCTATGATGATGACCAAATGCCCTACGTCTATGCTCATACAACTCGCGGTTTTCTTGAATTAGTTAGCGAAGTAGAGCGGTATGCCGAAAAGAGCGGAAAAGGAAAGGATGCGACCATTGAAATCGTATCGCCGGATTATTGGTCAATGCCGTGGTATATGCGGGAATATCCGCACGCTAATTTTCACGGTAAAATTGTTCCGGCAAATTCCGCTGAAATGATTGTGGCGAAAAAAGATGATCAGGATACGGATATTTCAAGCAAATACGCCACTCATTATAAAAAAGCAGGCGAATATCCTCTGCGTCCGGGAGTGGAGTTGATTTTATTGGTTAGGAATGATTTGGCTGAGCGGAATGCTGAAAGTATTTATCCTACGTTGGAAGATACACCGATAATAGATGTGAAGCCTTGACATTGGTTTGGCAATCAGCGACTTACCTCGTCTGAGAGAATTCAAATTGCAGAATAATGATTCAAACATTTTTACGTGACAAAAATTATTTCCAGTTTTTTCGTTTTTTAAATCCTTTTATCACCATATCCCGACGCATTTTCGGCAGATGGTCAATAAAAAGTTTGCCGTCGCAATGGTCGGTTTCGTGTTGGAATGCGCGGGCAGCATAGCCTTCTGCTTCGCGTTCAAACCATTCACCTTTTGCATCTTGAGCGCGTAAAGTAGCTTTTTCGGCACGCGTAACGACAGCAGGCACTTTTCCGACCGATAAACAACCTTCGTGACCTGTTTGCTCACCTTCTTTTTTGACTATTTCGGGATTAGCGGCGATGAGCTTAATACCATCGCAATCCATTACAAAAAGCCGTAAATTCAAGCCGATTTGAGGTGCAGCCAGCCCTACTCCTTCTGCTTGATACATTGTTTCAAACATATCTTCGCAGAGTTTTTCCAGTTCTTCATCAAATTTTTCGACGGGTTTTCCGACCTCTCCCAAAACCTTTTCAGGATATTCTGTAATTTTCCAAATGCTCATAAACTATTAAGTCTTTATTTTTTACCTCTGCTCTTTGCCCCGCGACTATAACCATATCGGGCGGTGAAACCCTTTTCTACATTAGATAAACATTCCCAGCAAACAATTTTACGTTCATTGGTTGGGCTAATAAAAACGTTGTAATAACGAGATTCTTCGTCACATTCAAAACATCTTTCGATAGGACGATTCATTTTCAGATTAACACTTGTATCAATCATTTTTTTTCCTCAAAAGTCGCAATTTTTCTAAATAGAAATCTTTTTCTATTTCAATAGTGTAATGTGCTTGGACGAAATTCTCCAAAGGGCGACACGATGGAGCAGTTTCGGGGATGTGGCAAGTGTCCCGCGTAATCAGCCAAATATATTGTGCATTTGGTGGAATCTCAGAAATAATAAACGCGATTTGTTTTCGATAACCGTTTTCAGATGTTATCGAATCTTCCAAAACCCAATCAAAGAATCTTTCATTGGGCAAAATTTGATTAACTCCTTTGTAATGATACGGAAGCGAGAGCGCATCAAAAGCCTGATCTATGATAATCGGCTGATTTGATTTTTCGTTGGCTTCAATAAATTTTGCAATATTTATCCAATCGCCTCGTTTCGCAAAGGAAGGATAAAGATTGTAAATTGAATACGCAAAAAGAAATGTAAAAATAATCGCCATCACAATCCAAACCTTTGATGAAAAAAGGTTAGCAAACATTGAAGCAATCAGGAGTGTAATCGGCACAAAAAGCACAGTTGCGTGACGAAGTGCAAGATAATCTCCACCCAAAAGAGAAAAAGCAAACATCATAAAGCCAAAAATAACGGCTGAGAATATTCCGAAGAGCAAAACTTTTTCATCCAAATCGCGGAATTTGTTTTTAATTACAAGTAAGATAACTGCCAAAATACCTAATCTAACTAGCCAGATTCTGATAAATGAGATAATAGTTTTTTCATCGGTAGGCATCAATTCAGTTGGAAAAACAAAGGTCAAAAGATGTCCCCACAAAAGTTTTAAACCATCAACAAAATTAGTAACTTCTTTATGTCCATCGGTATTGATTTCGATTTGCATTTGAATTGCCCAAACTAATGGTAAAATTGCCAAACCGACAATAAACATTTGTAGAAAATAAGTTTGCGCCAATTTCCAACGTCTCAAAACCAAAAGCCCCAAAAATCCGCCAACCAGCAAAAATCCTAAATAGTAATTAGTATAAAGTCCAATGATTGCCGTAATTATGAAGGCTACACGAGAACGTTTAGAAGCGGACTGATTCAAATATCCCTCTTCAAAAAACTTAAACAGCAAAACCGAAAGCAGCACAATCATTGTATAAACCCGGATTTCCAAACTTATCCAAATCAAAAATGGATGTAGCGCAAAAAATGTTGTAATCAGAATTGCTTGATTTTCGTTAAAAAGTTTTTTGGTTAAATCGAAAAAAAACTTAATCGCAAAACAACTGCAAATTATTGAAAATAAACGGGCAAAGAAAAACGAATCGTCAATATCACGCCATAAACTTAAGAGCAAAAAATATAGCGGAGCTTGCTTTTCGGTATGAAAAACATTTTGAAATGTGTGAGTAAAACCTTGTTGCGTGGTATAAAGCGTTGAGGCTTCATCCATCCAAATATTCAAATTATAAGCAAGCGGAATTGTGATAATTAAATGAAGAATTATCAAGATGAGATAAAAATGTTTCGATAGTTTTTGCATAAATTGCTGAACTTTGACCTTTGATTTTTGATCTTTGAATTTGTAGCTTGCACTTCTAAAATAGCACTAAAAATACAGGTAGATAACGAGAAAGTTAAAAGAAAGTTGTAAACATTAGCAACCGAATCAAAGATCAAAAATCCAAGATCATTTTTTTAATCTTCTGCAAAGTTCGCCAATAAACGTCTTCCATAAAAATATGTGAAAACTCGCCGTTTCTGCCCACGCTTAAAAGATTTTCAATGCCTGTTCCTTTTTCAAGTTCAAGTCGTTCTGCTTCGTATTCTTGCAAAAAAACAGGATACGAAATAGGAGTTCGCAAAACGTGACAGCCGAGATATTTTTCTTTGGCGTTGGGAATAATATCGGTTAAATTTTCCAAACAAAGTTGTCCGAGTTTTTCATCATCCATTGTCCAGATTTCATCATCTTTTTCGCAACCAATATCAACCGTTACCATCGTTTTGCCTTCAGGCGCGAGCCACGGCATCGAGAGCGTTGCTTCGGTTAGTCGGAAAAATGGATATTTGCCTTCGGGAAGCCACAAGACGACATCGGGAAGCAACCCGCGACCTTCAAAACGCATATTCACAAAGGTCATCGGGCGATAGCGGAACTTGGAAAACTTGTTTAGTTTATCCGTTCCTTTGACCAATTTTGCCAAAATATTGACTGGCGCAGTGCTGACCACTGCCGAAACTTCTTGCGTCTCACCTTTTGAGCGAACGGCAACGACTTTTTCGTTTTCGACAATGATTTCTTCGACCGGACTATTGAGCTTGATTTTATCTTGAATATTTTCGGCTAATTTATCGCAAAGCGTATGCACACCCTCATTCGGATAAACGTGCCAAACATTTGGGCTTTCGGGCAATTCGCGGCTGTAACCGATACAAACCGCACGTTTTAACACTTTACTCGCCATTTTCAAATAAAGCGTTTTAGCAATACTTCCGGGCAAACTTTCGCCGACTGAAGAAGACAATTCTTCGGCTTTTGCGCCTGACCAAGCCTCAATCAAAGGCAAGGCAACCTCATCCGCCAAAGCCTTTCCGTAACGACTGCGAAACCAATTTTGCGCCGTTTTTTCTTTGCCATTACTAACAATTTGACTTTTCATTCCGCTCAAAGTCATTCGCGGAATTTTCATCAATCCAAAAGGATAAGAATATGTTTTTTTACCAAGTAAAACCGTTTCGCTATAATATTTTACAGGTTTGCAGTCGCCTGAAACGCCAATCATCGCTGCAAGGCGATTGGTGACAAAATGCGCCCCAAAATCGTAAGAAAAACCTTCTTCGTCCTTAAAACTGGTTGCCAAACCCGCGATTTTTTCGCCTGCTTCGTAAAGCACGAACGGCACATTTTGCTGATGCAAATAATTTGCAGCAGTTAATCCTGCAAGTCCGCCGCCGATAATTGCAATTGGTTTCTTAGTCATAAAATTTTCGTGTTTATTCGTGGCTAAATTTTCCGTAAAGTTGCACGAAGCAATGCGCCTTTTCCAAGTTTCTGCAAAATCATATCTAAAATCGTAAAAACTCCAAGCGAAACGGTTGATTTGAGCGTAAATAGATTGATTAAAAACTTCGGTGCATTCGCATCAACGAGTGCGTTGTGTATCGAATAAACCCAATTTACGGGGCTAACAATCGTGGTCATTTCCGCAACTTCAAATCCAGAATTTTCCGCAAGTTGCGTTAAAGCCTTGCAATTGAATAAGTTCCAATGACGTGGAAAATGATAACCACCCCAATAGCCGTTTTTGAAAAGTTTAAAATCGAATGAATCCGTATTGTCCGTCACGATAACGAGTTTGCCATTTGGCTTTAAAACTCGACAAATCGCAGGTAAAACTTCGTTTGGTTTTTCAACGTGTTCAATCGTCTGAATCAGAAATGCTAAATCGTAAGTATTTTCAGGCAAATCATTATTTTCTGCCGTTCCTAAATGAACTTTAATTCCCGATTTATTAGCGACTTCAACTGCTTTTTCGCTCGCGTCCAAACCTTCCACAGTCCAATTTTTATTGCCAAAATCGCGTAATAATCGCAGATGAAAACCATCTCCGCAACCAACATCCAAAATCTTCGCATCATCGCCCAAACCTTTACATAAAGCTAATAAACGATTAGCTTCCAAGCGAGAGCGAACCTTGTGAACAAAGCCAAATTCTTCAGCAGAAAAATCAAAGGCGTGATAACTTAGCGGATAAATTCGTTCAAATTCTGAAACAGAAGGACGCGGATTTAGATAAACCAAACCACACGAATTGCATTGCATTGCCACAAAAATATCGGGACTGGTGCGATATTCAAAATCTTCGCCGACCCCCGCGACCATTGCATTATCCGAATCGCAAACGCAACAATTTACATTGACCAATTCAAGCGAATCTTTTTTGGTAGAAATCCCTTCAACGCACAGTTTTACAGCTTGTTTCACATTGTTAATATACGATGAAAAACAATGTTATTCCACGTTTGAGACAGAATTTTTGACTTTCGACTTTCGACTTTCGACTTTTATTTTTTCTTATATAAAACCCAAAATAAATCTTCGGCAGGATATGGAAAACTGAGTTTGTCGGGAACGAGTTTGGATAATTTTGTGACGATGGACTTTTCGCCAAACTTATAGGCAATCAGTGATTTAGCGTGCGAACCACTAATCCATTTGGAAGGTCTGCCGATAGCGATTCGTTCA
>ERZ1292633.5784-Hain-H41-02um-R1-5784-length-11028-cov-4_pt1 | contig 11028 bp, 13 predicted proteins | sample MGYA00564406_ERZ1292633 | MGnify/ENA primary metagenome ERZ1292633 (study PRJEB36523, sample SAMEA6512639) | groundwater metagenome | collected 2019-01-08 | study: AquaDiva: Metagenomics assemblies of 32 groundwater samples
CAGCGAGGCTTCGGAAAAGCGCGGCGGGGCCTGGGTGAAATGCTGGTCCGCCTTCACGTCCGAGACGGAAGCGCCTGCGCCCTGACGCACCTTCGGCAATACGCCGGCGCCGTCCTCGCCCTCCGGCTCGTCGCGGCCTTCTTCGTAGAGCTTTAAAAAGCCGTCAAAGAGAATGACCGAGCCAGTCGCGCGCAGGCCCGTCTTTTTGTCCGACGACAACAGATCGATCGTCGTGTTTTCAAGTTCGGCCGATTGCATCTGGCTCGCCATCGCGCGCTTCCAGATCAATTCGTAAAGCCGGTGCTGGTCGCTATCGACGCCGCGAAATTTGCCGGGGAGACGCGAAAACGATGTCGGGCGAATACATTCGTGCGCTTCTTGCGCGTTCTTCGCCTTGGTCTTGTACATGCGCGGCGCGTCAGGCCGGTAATTGGCGCCGAATTCCTTTTCGATGGTGCGGCGCGCGTCGCCAATCGCTTCGCCCGCCATGTCGACGCCGTCGGTTCGCATATAAGTGATGAGACCCGTCGTCTCGCCGCCGATGTCGATCCCTTCATAGAGCGCCTGCGCAAGGCGCATGGTGCGCTGCGCGTTGAAGCCGAGCTTGCGCGCGGCTTCCTGCTGCAAGGTCGAGGTCGTGAAGGGCGGCGGCGGATTGCGCTTGGCGGGTTTTGCTTCAATCGAGTCGATTGTAAATTTCGAGGTCTCGACGGTCTTGCGCGCGGCTATCGCGGCGTTCTCGTTCGGCAGCGAAAACTTTTTCAGCTTCTCGCCGCCAAGAACGGTGAGCCGCGCTTCAAACGGGATCGATCCTTCGGACGTCGCTTGCGCGGCGACGGTCCAGTATTCCTCGGCGGTGAATTTCTCGATCTCCAGCTCGCGCTCGCAGATGAGGCGCAGCGCGACAGACTGCACCCGTCCGGCCGAACGCGCGCCCGGCAATTTGCGCCAGAGCACCGGCGAGAGAGTGAAGCCGACAAGGTAATCGAGCGCCCGGCGGGCGAGATAGGCGTCGACCAGCGCCTGATCGACCTGACGGGGATGACCCATCGCCTCAGCGACCGCCGATTTCGTAATGGCGTTAAAGGCGACGCGGTCGATTTTCAGGTCTTTCCGGAGGGCTTTTTTCTGGGAAAGCACCTCCAGAAGATGCCAGGAAATCGCCTCGCCCTCCCTGTCGGGGTCGGTCGCGAGGATCAGGCGGTCGGCCTGTTTCAGGGCGTCCGCGATCTCGGCCATGCGCTTTTTGGAGGCCGGGTCCATCTCCCAGATCATCGAGAAATCGGCGGCGGGATCGACCGAGCCGTTTTTCGAGGGGAGGTCGCGGATATGCCCGAAGGACGCCAGCACCTTAAAGCCGGAACCGAGGTATTTATTGATGGTTTTTGCCTTCGACGGCGATTCGACAATGACGACTTGCATGCGTCGGGTTTGCTCCGAAAGGCGGCTGCGGGGCCCCGGCGGCGGCTCGCCGGGCTGAATGGCGCGGGAAACTGCGTCGGCGTCGGCGCGAATGTCAACCGCCGCCTGCGGCCGTATTACAACCTATGGTATAATTTGACTTTATTTTAATATTCATGGTTGCTAACATGCCAACAGCAATCGGGCATAGCCGGAAGGCGGGGCGACATATGAACAATGCTTTGGCGAAAGCAGGAAATGACTCAAATGAATCCGGGCGGTTAGCGGACGAGGCGCAGACGGCCGAATATATCGGCGATCTCGTCATTCAGCTTGAACGCCTGGCGAGGAGCCAGGGGCTCGTGCAGCTTCAATACCTGCTCGGCGCCTGCCGGGAAGAAGCGCAAAAAATTTCCGGAGGCGGCAAAGCCGCTTGAGCCTTAAGTCTCTTTTAAGGTGAACCGGCCGCCGGAATGTTCTTCCGCCTCGCCCGCGAGGACGAGATCGACCAGCGCGTCGATGACAAGGCTCGCCGGGGCGTCGATCTCGCGCAAAATTTCGTCGCGGTGGAGCGGCGTGAAAGAGAGCGTTTCCTTCAACTGATCGCGGATGCGCATTGCTTCCTTCGGGCTTGCGCCTTCCGGGTCCGATGGCGCCCATTCGAGAAATCCACGCGGAGGCTCTTCAACCATCCGCACCTGCGCCGCCAGAGCCTCGATGATGTCGTCGCCTGTTTGCACCAAGGTCGCGCCGTCGCGAATGAGGCGGTTCGCGCCCTGACAGCGCGGGTCGAGCGGCGAGCCGGGGACCGCGAAGACTTCGCGCCCCTGTTCGAGCGCAAACCGCGCCGTGATGAGCGTTCCAGATTTCGTCGCCGCCTCAACGACGACCACCCCGCGTGAGAGCCCCGAGATAATGCGATTGCGGCGGGGAAAATCGCGCGCGGTCGGCTCGGCGCCGGGCGGCTGTTCCGACAGAACGACGCCTTGCTCCGCGATCAGATTGGTCAGCTCCGCATGTTCGGGAGGGTAGACGACATCGACGCCGCCGGCGACGACCGCGATCGTGCCGGACTTCAAGGCTGCCTCATGCGCCGCGCCGTCGATGCCGCGCGCAAGGCCCGACACTACGACAAAGCCGTGGGCGCCGAGGCTTTCAGCTAAAGCGCGCGCGATTTTTCGTCCCACCCCTGACGCATTGCGGGCGCCGATGATCGCGATGGCCGGCTTTGCAAAAAGCCCCGAATGGCCGCGCACGTAAATGATCGGCGGCGCATCCGCGATGTCGGTCAGCGCCAGGGGGTAGTCAGCCTCGCAAGAAGCGATGGCTCTCGCGCCGGATTTCGCGGCTCGCTCGATCTCGCGTTCAGCGTCGCCGCGCCCGGCCGCGCGCAGCGGAAGTTTTCGCCCGGCTTTGGAAGCGATGCTCGGCAAAGCGTCAATCGCGGCGCGGGCGGATCCAAATCTCGTGAGCAGACGTGCGAATGTAATCGGGCCGATATTTTCGGTTCGGATCAATTGAAGCCAGTCGAGGCGTTCGGAATGTGACAGCACGCTCATCGGAAAATGCTCTTATGTTGAGAAAGGCGAGACTTCAACTAATAACAATTCGCAACTCATTGACGTGTGGAGCATGACGCCCGGGACAATCGGTCCAGGCAAGTGAAGAATATTGATGGCGTCTGCGCCTGCGTCTCTGCTATCTCTGGGGTCCGTTCAAACGGGAGCCCCTCCATGAGAAAATATTTCTGTTGCGCCGCAGGCCTTGCTTTGCTCGCCGCTGCGCCCGCTCACGCCAGCGATAAAACCTGGGACGATATCGGCACTGTCGGAGAATACACGCTGGTTGCCGCAGCGCTCGGCATTCCGGCGATTAAAGGCGATTTGCAAGGCGATCTGCAGGCGGCGGGCAGCATCGGCGCGGCGATGCTTGTCACGACTGGGTTGAAAGAGACGATTTCAAGAACCCGTCCCGACGGCAGCGACGATAAGAGTTTTCCCTCCGTCCATACATCGACATCGTTCGCGGCCGCTGCGACCTTGACCAACCGCTACGGCTGGAAGGTCGGCCTGCCGGCGCATGCGCTTGCAGCTTTCGTCGGGGCATCGCGGGTCGAGGCGAACCGGCATTTCGTCACCGACGTGCTGGCCGGCGCGGTCATCGGCGAGCTTTCCGGGTTTTTGATCACCAATCGTTTTGACGACGACGTGATGATCCTCCCCTGGGCCGACTCGCATGGCGCGGGGATCGTGATTGCCGGGCGCTTTTAGCGCTCACGCACTTACGCTTCTTCCTTTTTCCCGGCGCCGATTTTCGGTTCGTCGCCGTCGATCAGTCGTTTTATATTGGCCTGATGCCGGATGAAAATCAGGATCGCCATGAAAATTGCGGCGATCGCAAAGGCGGGCTTTCCCATCGAAAATAAGACGAGCGGCGAGGCGGCTGCCGCCGCAAGCGCTGCGAGCGAGGAATACCGCAGCGCGTAAGCGACGATGAGCCAGATCGCGCAGGCGAAGAGCCCCGCCGGAAACCACAACGCGAGCAAGGTTCCGATGAATGTCGCAACGCCCTTGCCGCCGTTGAACTTCAGCCAGACCGGAAAACAATGGCCGAGAAACGCCGCCGCGCCCGCGACTTCCGGCCGCAAGCCAAGCTGGTAGGCGATCAACACCGCGATCGCTCCCTTGCCGCCGTCAAGCAGCAGCGTCGCCAGCGCCAGATCCTTGCGCCCGGTGCGCAAGACATTCGTCGCGCCGATATTGCCCGATCCGATGGCGCGAATATCGCCAAGTCCCGCCGCCTTGGTGATGACGAGGCCGAAGGGAATGGAGCCGAGCAGATAGCCAAGCACGGCGGCAAGGAGGATGGTCAAAACGCCGATCCTTTCGTGATGAGCGCATCCAGCACGGCCATGCGCGTCGCAACGCCGTAAAAGACCTGCTTTAAAATCAGCGAGCGGTCCTTATCGTCGGCGAGCGCGCCGTCGATTTCAACGCCGCGATTCATCGGGCCCGGATGCATGATCTTGGCGGAGGGCTTCGCCGCTTTGATTGTTTCATGGGTGAGGCCGAACGTTTCAAAATAGCCTTTCGCCGCGTCCTTGCCGCCTTCTTCCATGCGCTCGAACTGTATCCTCAGCGCCATCACGATATCGGCGCCCGCAATTCCGGCCGCGAGCGTGTCGTAGCGCCTGGCATGGGTGAAGAGATGCGGCGTCGGCATCAGGTGCGACGGCCCGACAAAGCGGACCTCTGCGCCAAGACGCGAGAGCAGAACAGCGTTCGACGCGGCGACGCGGCTGTGCTTGATATCGCCGCAGATCGCGACCACAAGCCCCTTGACCGATCCGTAGACGGAGCGAATGGCCGCGGCGTCAAGAAGGGCTTGCGTCGGATGCTCGCGCACGCCGTCGCCGGCGTTAATGACCGGGCAGTCGATGCGCCTCGCGATTTCGTCGTGAACGCGCGGCTCCTTGTGGCGCACGATCAGGGCATGAGCGCCCATGGCCGCAAGCGTCTGTGCGGTGTCAACGAGGGTCTCGCCCTTGTTGACGGAGGAAGCGCCTACCGGAACGTTCAGAACATCAGCGCCGAGACGGCGGCCCGCCAGCTCGAAGCTGAGATTGGTCCTCGTCGAATCTTCAAAGAAGAGATTGATCTGGGTTTTGCCGGCGAGGCGCGCGGGCGGGCGCTGGCCGGCGTTCAGGAAGCGGGCGTAATATTCCGCAAGGTCGAGGACGTAATGCGTCTCGGCCTCCGGAAAATCATCGACATTGATCAGGTTCGTCGCGGAAAAACCGCCGGACGGCGCGTAGGGACGATTGATGAATTCCATGAGCGGGCGTTCTACAGGCGGGCCGGCCCGCTAGGCAATCGGTCAGCCGGCCTTGCCCGATTTCACGATCCACATGCCCCCGGACCCAAGGATGACGAGATCAATGAGGAACATAACGGGCAATGTGACCGGGCCGCCGTTTTGCGCGTAATTCGCCCCGCCGAGGACGATGCCGGTGGCGGTCGTCACCAAGGCCGCCATCACGGCCGTGCGGCCGCCGGAGCGGACCCAGACCCCGAGACTTGCATAAAGCGCCCCGAAAACCGCCAGCGGCACCCTCAGATTATCCGGCGCGCCGATGGCGGCGGCGACGAGATGTAAAACGCCGGTCGCAATCAGCAGGATCGACATCAGGTTCTTCAGTTTGTCGGCGGTCATTTCGTGTCCTCGCTGATGGGGCGACCGCGCGTCAGCCGGTCGATCGCTCCTTGTAGAATGAATGTCGCCGCCGATTCGTCGATTTTAGCAGCGCGTTTTGCCCGGCTGGTGTCGATTGCTATCAGGCTGCGCTCCATGGCGACGGTTGAGAGACGCTCATCCCAAAGTGCGACCGGCATGGCAAGCGTTCGTGACAGATTGCGGGCGAAGGCCCTTGTCGATTGGGCCCTCGCGCCCTCGGTGCCGTCCATGTTCCGGGGAAATCCGAGGACGAAGCCGACCGCCGACCGCTCTGCGGCGAGTCGTGCGAGCTCTGCCGCGTCGGCGTTGAATTTCGTCCGGCGGATGGTCGAGACCGGTGTTGCGACCCGCCGGTCCGGGTCGCAGGAGGCGACGCCGATGGTCTTCTCGCCAAGGTCGAGGCCGAGGAGAGCGCCTCGCGCGCCGAATGGTGCCGCCGCCTGTTCAAATTCATCCGCCATTGGGGCAGGGTATGGCGCCGCCGCGATATTCTGGAAAGCGACAATTTTGCGCCTCTCAATATCCTTAGCCTTACTCTCATTATCAGCGCTTCTTCCCGGCGGTTGTTCGCAGAAGGAGACTGCGACGCACCTCGACGGCGACGTGTTGATCACCATCGAACAATCGGCGGACGGTCCTTGGCGGGTCGATTATGAGTTTGCGCGAGCTGTCGCCGAAATCGATCTTGGCGAGGACAATGAGGGATTTCGCGCCCGAAACTGGCGCGCCCAGAGCGGCGGCGCGAAGCTCGCCCAGCGCGATGCGCATGATTTCCTGACGCCGGCCGATGGCGAGAAATCGTTTCGCGAGGCGAGCTTTCTGGTGTCGCCTCAGCCGATTGATCTGCGCAAGGATTATGAGCCGTTTATCCCGATGGGCGACGGCGGCGTTCTTTTTTACACCGGCCATTTCATCCCGCTGAAACCGGACGGCGAGCGGATGAACGCGCGCCTCACCGTGATCGCGGCGAAAGGGGAGAAGGTTTCGACCTTTGGCGACGCCGGCGCGAAAATTGAAAACTGGGAGAGCCCTTATAAGCACCCGGCGTTCATCTATGTCGGCCCCTCAGAGCCGGTGCAAACAGAAGCGATGCTGACCGTCTCGGATGCGACAGCGCCGGAGTGGATCAGGCAAGAAATCGCGACGTTCGCGCCGGCGATCGCCTCAACGCTTCAGGGACTGCTGCAACGATCCTTGCCGACGAAGCCGAATATTTTTGTGGCGATGGGCGATCTCAGCGGGGAGGGGCGTCTTTCCTACAGCGGCGACGCCTTGCCGGGGCAGTATCAGATGACGCTCGCGGGCGGCGCGTGGAAAAAATCATCGCCCAAAGTGCTCGCCGTGCTGCGCCGGACGACCGCGCACGAGGCGGCGCATCTGTGGCAGGAGGCCGCGCGTCCCAAATCGGACGCCGTGCCGGAGTGGATCCATGAAGGCGGGGCCGACGCCCTTGCGGGCGAGGCGATGCTCGCATCCGGCTACTGGACGAGCGATGAGTTGAAAGCGGATTTGGCCGCCGCCCGGTCGGAATGCGCCAGCGGCTTAGAGGGGGTATCCTTGCAAAAGGCGGAAGCCGAGGGGCGCTGGGGGGCGGTTTACGCCTGCGGGCGCATTCTCAATGTCGCAGCGGCGGGCCCCGAGGGGATCGCGGCGTTCTGGCGCGAATTCGTGCAGCGTTCCGCAATAGACGGCTATGACGAGGCGGCGTTTCTGGCGCTGGCGGAGGAGCGGGCAGGGGCGGAGACTGCCGACGCCATGCGCGATCTTGTCCGCATCAACGAGGCGCGGCCGGATCAGACCATCGACCGTCTGTTGAAATGAGGACGGCGCCTTGCAGCGCGGGGTAGCGATTGATAGGGCTTGGCGGTTTTTCGCAACCTTCGCAGAGCCCAGATGTCCGTCGATAACGAAATCGTCCGAAAAGTCGCCAAGCTCGCGCGCCTCGCGGTGCCGGAAGAGCGCATCGAGCCGCTGACTGCCGGATTGAACGGCATCCTCAAATGGATCGAGCAGCTCAACGAAGTCGACGTCACCGGCGTCGAGGCGATGACCTCGACCGTCGATATGAAACTCCCGATGCGCGAGGACGTGCTGCAATCGGGCCCGACCGGCGGCGGGCAGGCGGACAACGTCGTCAAAAATGCGCCGAGGACGGAAGATCATTTCTTCGTCGTGCCGAAGGTGGTGGAGTAGACGATGACTGACATCACCGATCTCACTCTCGCTGAACTCCGCGACGCGCTGAAGGCGAAGAAGGTCTCCTCGCTCGACGCGACGAACGCTTATCTCGCCAATATCGAGAAAGCGGGCGATCTCAATGCGTTTGTCCTCGTCACCGCCGACAAGGCGCGGGCGATGGCGAAAGCCTCCGACGCGAAACTAGCGAAAGGCGAGGGCGGCGCCATCGAAGGCGCGCCGCTCGGCATCAAGGATCTCTATTGCACGCAAGGCATACAGACGACGGCGGGCTCGCACATCCTCGAAGGGTTCATCCCGCCTTATGAATCGAGCGTCACCACCAATCTCTGGCGCGACGGCGGCGTCTGCCTCGGCAAGCTCAACATGGACGAGTTCGCGATGGGCTCGTCGAACGAGACGAGCTATTTCGGGCCCGTCATCAATCCGTGGCGCGCCAAGGGCGGCAATTCAAAACTGACGCCGGGGGGATCTTCCGGCGGATCTTCTTCTTCCGTCGCCGCTCATCTTTGCGCCGCCGCGACCGCGACCGACACCGGCGGCTCGATCCGCCAACCGGCGTCGCTGACCGCAACGGTCGGCGTCAAGCCGACTTACGGTCGATGCTCGCGCTGGGGGATTGTCGCCTTCGCGTCGTCATTGGATCAGGCAGGACCGATCGCGCGAGACACGCGCGACGCCGCGATCATGCTGCGCTCGATGGCGGGCTACGATCCCAAAGATTCAACCTCGGTCAATCGCCCGGTTCCAGATTATGAAAAATCGCTGGGCGCATCGGTCAAAGGCCTCAAGATCGGCGTGCCGAAGGAATACAGGCTCGACGGCATGCCAGCCGAAATCGAAAAGCTCTGGGCCGACGGCATCAAATGGATGAAGGACGCGGGCTGCGAGATCGTCGATATTTCACTGCCGCTCACCAAATATGCGCTCCCCGTCTATTATATCGTCGCGCCGGCGGAAGCCTCGTCAAACCTCGCCCGCTATGACGGCGTTCGATATGGGCACCGGGCGAAAGAGTTCACCGACGTCCAGTCGATGTACGCGAACTCCCGCGCCGAAGGCTTCGGCAAGGAAGTGCAGCGCCGGATCATGATCGGCACCTATGTGCTCTCGGCCGGCTATTACGACGCCTATTACCTACGCGCGCAAAAAGTCCGCAAACGGATTTTGGACGAGTTCAATGACGCCTTCAAAAAGGTCGATTTGATCCTGACGCCGTCGGCGCCCTCAGCCGCCTTCGCGCTCGGCGAGAAATCGAACGACCCGGTGCAGATGTATCTGAACGACGTCTTCACCGTCACCGCGAACCTCGCCGGGCTTCCGGGCGCCTCGGTGCCGGCAGGCCTCGACGCCAAGGGGCTCCCTCTGGGTCTGCAGCTTATCGCGAGGCCGTTCGACGAAGAGACCATGTTCAAGGGCATGAACGCGATTGAACAAGCGGCAGGGTTCAAGACAAGGCCGGAGAATTGGTGGGCGTGAAGTCGGCAGACTGAAGCGTGAAGAAAGGCGTCGCAATGCGTGCGGATAAGCTCATCTGGCTGGGCGGCGCCTCCGCATTTGTCGGGGGCATTCTTGAGATCTTGGCGCGTTTCACTCCTCAATCAATCGATATCTATTACCGTGAGGCGCTCTATTTCGCGGTCGATGTCTTTTTGATGTTCGCCGTATTCGCAATCTATCTGCAGTCGAGTGCGCGAACGGGCCTGCTCGGTTTTGCAGGATTCGTTCTTGCAGCGGTCGGCGTCGGCAGCATCATAGGCCCCGATGCGAAGTTTGGCGATTTTGATCAATATGTCATTGGCGGAACAGTATTCGGATTCGGAATGTTCTTCCTTGGTGTTGCGCTTTTGCTCAAACGTCTCCAGCGCCTTGCCGCAACATGCTGGGTATTGACCATCATCCTTGGCTTTGCAGCCTATGCGCCGCAGATTTCAGATTCCGCGCGCCTTGCCTCCGGCGTTTTCTTCGGTCTCGGATTTGTCCTTGCAGGGAGACGTATACTGACGGCTCCTTCGGAGAACGGCGGGGCGAGATGACCCCCTACCGCTCCCTAACCTACACCGCCCCGCTCACCCCGCCGCTCAAAAATCAGGCGTGGATTGCGGAGCGCGATTCCGACTGGCGCGTCGTCATATTCCCCGGAACGCCGGCGCGGAAATATCTTTTTGAGCGAATGCTCCGCACCGCGCCTGACGATCTTGAAGTCGTGGTGCTCGCCCGGCCGGGCTATGGGGAAGGGCATGACCGGCCGTATCTCAAATTCGAAGATCAGCTCGCGGCCGCGCTGCCGTTTTTCGACGGCGGCAAGAAGGTCATCGCGATGGGCGTCTCCTATGGCGGGGAACTCGCGCTGAAGGCGCTGGTCGATCACCCCGATAAAGTGAAAGGCGCGGTCACCGTCGCCGCCCTCATCACCGAGTCGCGGTCCTGGGTGCACCCGTTTATCGCTCTTGGCGGCGCGCCCATCGTGCGCTCGCTCGTGCCTCGCACCTTGCACTACGCCCGGGCGGAGATCGCCGGGCGCCGCAGCCAGATCGGCCCCCTCTTTGCGCAGCTCAAAGAGGTGACCGCCCCCGTGACGATCCTTCACGGCGATTTCGATCACCTCGTCGGCATGAACGACGCCCTTTTGTTGAAAACCTATTTCGGGCCCGGCGCCGACGTCGAATTCCGCCATGTCCGCGGAGGCACCCATTTCCTTGAAATGCAGTTTCCGGCGCTGGTGTTTGACGCAATCAAGGGCGTTATTTCGAGGGCGAAACTAAAATAACTCATAAAATGATTGCATGCAATCATTTTATGCCCTATATATCCCCGATGAGCAGCATCACGGTCAGAAACATCCCGGAAGGCGTCAAAGCGGCGCTGGTCCGCCGCGCGGAAGAATCGGGCGAAAGCCTTGAAGCCTTCCTGCGGCGGCTCTTTCAAGCGGAAGCGACGAACGCCTCCGCTAAACCGGACTGGAAAGATTTTGTTGCTGGCATCAGGGCTAGAGCTGAGGCGTTGCCGCCGCTGGAGCCTGGCGACATCGATGCGTGGGAGCATTCTGAAGAACTTGCGCGGCGCGATATTCCGCTGGATGCGCCGTGATCGTCCTCGATACGAATGTCGTTTCCGAAATGGCAAAGCCAAGACCTTCGCCGAGGGTCGTGCTCTGGTTTGCGGAGAATGGCCCGCAGCTGGCGCTGCCGACGCCGG
>ERZ1292633.5785-Hain-H41-02um-R1-5785-length-11027-cov-12_pt1 | contig 11027 bp, 4 predicted proteins | sample MGYA00564406_ERZ1292633 | MGnify/ENA primary metagenome ERZ1292633 (study PRJEB36523, sample SAMEA6512639) | groundwater metagenome | collected 2019-01-08 | study: AquaDiva: Metagenomics assemblies of 32 groundwater samples
ATTGAGGTTGTATCCAGGGTTTTAAAAAGAGAACCTGGTTGATTCTGAAAGTATAAATTGCATGCGATCAACTATTTGACAACCAATCAATCCTCAGATGGCTCCATTCCTGAAAAAAATTCTTGACAAAATTCAATTTAAAGTTGTATATCAGGAGTGCAAAATCTGTTTCAGGGGGATAGATGGATAACAGGTTTAACACCACCTTAAGAATCATATCAACAATAGTTCTATGTTTTTTCACATGGTCATTCGGAGGGGTGGTTGAGGTTGTATATGCCTTTAAGAACAGCGATCAGCCATCAGCTATCAGCAGTCAGACAACAAAACCTAAGACCCAAAAGCCAGAGGAGAAATTCCAGGAAGCTCTTGAAAAGATAAAGGATGCTGAAGAAAGGGCAGATAAGAAGATACAAAAAGGAGAGAACACAGAACCTGAAGAAAAAGAGGTAAAGAACCAGAAGGCTGAGATAGAAAGACATGACACAGAGATAAGGAAGCAGTTCAGGGAAACAGAAGAAAAGATAAAAAGCCTTCCAGAAGAGATAAAGAAACGGCATAAGGACTTTGTAAAGAAATACGACGAAAACCTTAAGACACTCAAAGCCAACCTTGATGATATAGACAGAGCAAAGACAAAACCAGAGAAAGAACTTGCCCACAAAAAGACAAAAGAATTCCTCGAAAAGACAAAACCCCCTTCAAGGCATACACCATTAGACCCGAACAAACTGCCGCACAGGACGGCAGAGCCGACAAAGAGAGAGCCGAGAACAAAGCCGGAGGAGTTCACAGAAGGCAAAGAGCTAAGGGCAAAGGGCATATCTCAGAAACCGATTCTTGTTGCAGCCAATGGGCCTTTGAATGGACTGCTGGATGAAAATTCAAAATATTCTGTAAATACCGTCATTCCCGCCCCGTATCAAGTACGGGGTAAACTCCAACAGGGAATCCAGACTGGATATCCGATAGAGGCACTCGGGTATGACAAATTAAATAGCCCATCGAATCCCGACACTTCTGGACTTTTGAACTCCGGCGCTGAAATGCTGCTTGCCCTTGCCGATCCTCCAACCTCAGCCGATATTTCAGAAACCATAGAAGTCCAGTTTACACCTGAAATCAAGGCAAAGGCAGAAGAACTGGGAAAGGATCCCGTAAAGATTTACAACTGGGTTCGTAACAACATAGAATTTGTCCCCACCTACGGCTCTATTCAAGGAGCAAGCATGTGCCTTCAGACAAAGCAATGCAATGATTTTGACACCGCAAGCCTCCTGATTGCCCTTCTCAGGGCATCAGGCATTCCAGCAAAATATGTTTATGGAACAATAGAACTTCCCATAGACAAGGTCATGAACTGGGTAGGGGGATTTACAGATGCAAAATCAGCGGTTAATTTCATAGCCAGCGGCGGCGTTCCAATAAAGGCTTACACCTCCGGCGGAAAGATTGCCAAGGTGCAGATGGAGCATGTGTGGGTAGAAACCTATGTTCCATATGGCCCATACTCCGGGAGACTGTCAAATCTAAATGCCACAAAGACCTGGATACCATTAGATTCCTCATATAAACAATACAACTACACTCAAGGAATCGACCTTCAAGCAGCAGTTCCATTTGATGCTCAATCCTTCATAGACCAGCTAAAATCTACTGCAACCATAAATGAAACTGAAGGATATGTAACCAATGTAAACTCAAATTATATCCAGACAACCCTCACAGATTATCAGACGCAACTCCAAAACTATATCAATCAGAATATTCCCAATGCAACGGTTGGAGACATTCTGGGCATGAAGGAGATAAAGAAACAGGAGTTAGGCATTCTCCCTGCAACACTGCCGTATAAGAAAATCGTTGCAGGAACAAAGTATTCAGAACTACCTCACAGTCTTAGGCACAAGATAACATTTGAAATCCAAGACACATATCTTTTTCAAACCGCTCTCTCCTATACAGCAAGCATTCCAGAACTTACTGGCAAGAAAATAACCCTCTCGTATGCTCCAGCCACAACAACTGATGAACAGACCATAAACTCCTATGGAGGCATTTACAATGTGCCTGCATATTTGGTCAATATGAAGCCACAAATAAAAGTTGAAGGAGTAGTGAAAGCAACTGGCGGCAGCATTGGGCTTGGGAATCAGCAGACCTTTGATATGAAATTCACCAGTCTAAGTTATGGCGCTGATATTGTGTCGAACCAGGTAACTGCCGGAGCCTATTACGGGATAGGGTTTAACCCTTATAAAATTTCAAAGGGACTGGTTGAAAAACGGAAGTTGAAACTGGAGGCTGTCCAAAGCACGGTAAGCAGCTCCAATATTTATACAGATGAGTATATCGGTGAACTCCTCTATACCACAGCAATCACATATTTCTTTGAATTGGATGCCTTTGAGGATGTATTTTCCAAATCTTACAAGGTTGCTAATGTAAAGCAGGTTTCAGAGGGGATGGTTTCAAAAGACATATCTGTTTCCTATACCTTTGGCATTCCAATAAAGGCATTGGAAGGTGGATTGACAATTGATGTAGACAGATACATCCATTCCCCTGTCTCAATATCTGGAGATACCACCAAGACGCAACAGTTTATGCTTTCTTTGGGTCAGATAAGTTCTGGTATGGAGCATGGGATATTTGAGCAACTTTATAACAAGACGGGGACTTCGGCGGTAAAGGCATTGAGTGTTGCCAATAGCCAGGGGATACCGATTTACACGATGAATGCCAATAATATGGCCAATGTGCTACCAGCCTTGCAGGTTTCTGATCAGGTCAAGACAGATATTCAGAATGCAGTCAATGCTGGTAAGATTGTGACTGTTTCAAAGACCAATGTAACTATAGGCACATGGAATGGTGTTGGATATATCATTTTAGAGCAAAATACAGGAGCAGCAGCTTATATGATAAGTGATGGGTTTGCAGGAGGAGAAGGAGACGTGAGTAATGATGAGATTGTAAGTAGTTGGCAAAGGATTTTGATGATTATTGCAAGTACTGCTCTTGTAGTGTCAGGCATTATGATGACATGGAAAGTACTATTAGCTATTTTCTCTGTAGGAATTATCAAATTACTCATTTTTGCTCCATGGGGGTTACTTGCACCAGTTTTATTATATCTCATTGCGATAATATTAATAATTATTCTTTTATATATAATTTATAGTCTTATTCTTGACCATTATGAATGGATGAAGGAACAAGCTTTTAGAAGTATTCCAAATGGTAATCGACTTGTAAAAAGTCAAAACTATGATAATAAAGTGGCTTTTAAAATACAGTCATAAAACTTTATTAGTGATCATTGGACTTTTTAAGTTTAGTGGTACTAAGGGGAAATCTCATCCTTACGCTATTTTGGGATTCTTATTCCTCTCATTATTACTTATACTTACAGCTAAAATTAAAAGGGAATATCAGTTATCTGTAGGCTTTTTATTAATTGTTCTAACTTTGATTGGAGTGTCCATAATAATGTTTGCAAAATCATTTTTTGCTCGTAAAAAAGAGAGAAGGGATAAATTTGAAGACAAACTGATTACGGAGCTTAAGCAATTCTCAAGCCCTGAATTTAAAGAATATATTAAAAAATGTAGAAAGATATATGGTTGGAGAATACGGCGCAAAATATTTAAAATTAACTCTAAGAACATAGGGAAAAAGTTGCCAATTCTTAAAATACCTGATGAAGTAAAAAATAAGATTAAAGATGAAGTAGCTAAAGGAAAGATTGTTATAATTTCTGAGGCTCCTTTTCAAGTTGATAATTGGGTGGATGAAAAATATTTGATAATAGATATGTAAGCTTAACGTGGGGATCATAATGAAAAATAGAAAATACCCTTTCTTTTTAATTTCAATTGTTTTTGTTTTAATAGCCTTCTATGCCTCTTCTTCATTTGCTCAGTCTACACCTATTACTAACGGCATTGCATATCTCCAATCCACCCAATCCCCCACAGGCTATTGGGGAGATATCTCAGAAATTCCATACAACTCTTTTGTTGACACCTGTACTGTTGCTGAGACCTTGAAATATCTCAATGAGACTGGCGCATCTTATACTTCAACTGTTCAATGGATTAATGCCACAGAGGTATTTAACAACGATTATCTTTTTACAAAAAGTATTGTCTTGGCTCATGCAGGATTAGATGTATCAGCGATAAGGGCTTATTTACTAAGTATTATAAATGGTGATAGTGGCTGGGGAGTTACAGAGGGAGTTGAAAGTGATATAAAAAGAACTGCTCTCGCACTCCACGCCCTAAGAGCAGCTAATTATTCTGATCAGACAGTCATTCAATCTGCCATAAACTATCTCCTCTCCACCCAAAACTCAGATGGCGGCTGGGGATTTTATCAGGGCGATGAGAGTAGTGTTTATATGACTGCGATGGTTTCAATGACCCTTCAACAGTTTCCTCAAACGATCTCGCTTGCCACCGCCATAAATAAAGCAACATCTTATCTCATTGCCCATCAGAATGCAGATGGCGGATTCGGTTCATCTTCATCAACTGTTTATGAGACTGCTTATGCATACATCGCCCTTGTCGGCGTGACTACAGACAACACAGTCCTCGGCAATGCCATAAATTATCTCACTACAACTCAACAGACAAATGGCTCATGGAACGACGACCCGTATTCGACAGCCTTGGCCTTAAGGGCATTATATCTTTCAGAAAACAAGCCTGTCCCGCCTTCTCCTCCAACAACTGGCACGGCTACAGGCAAAGTAGTAGATGCCTCAACGAATCAGCCATTAGGCGGTGTTTCTGTTGTTCTTCAGGCTGATCCAAATATAAATACCACAACGGATGCAACTGGTAATTTCACGCTCCCAAACATCACTCCAGGAAGCCAGAAGATTAACTTTTCACTTTCAGGCTATGCAACAGCAACCGCAACAGTGAACATCACCGCAGGCTCTATAGTAAATTTTGGAACCATCCCTCTTTCAACAAGCCCAACAACAGCGATTATTAAAGGCACGGTGACAGATGCAGCGAATGGACAGCCACTTGAAGGAGCGGCAATTACAGTTACAGGCTCCTTCAGTGGAAGCACAGTAACAGGCATTGATGGGAGTTTCATATTCACTAATGTAACTCCTGGCACTGTTACTATTACTGCTTCAAAGACAGGTTACTATTCAATCACAGGCACAGGGACTATTGGTGCAGGAGGTATACTATTCTTCAATCCTCAGTTAAGCACACAGCCTCCAACAGCCACAACTGGGAATCTTACAGGCAAGGTCTTTGATGGCTCAACAAACAAGCCGATTCAGGGTGCAACAATAGCTTTCTCAGGAGGGCCATCAACAACCACAGACGCACTGGGTGTGTTCCATATAAAGGACATCACGCCAGGCACCTATCAGGTAACGATTCCTGCCACAGGATACATAAGCCAGATATATCAGGTGATGATAATAGTAGGTGTTACAACAGATATGCAGACAATCTATCTAAGCCCTGCCCCTCTATCAACAACAGTGACAGGAAAGGTAACAGATGCCTCAACAGGCAATCCGATTGCAGGCGCTGATGTGATAGTTGTTGGCACAACCCTCTCTGCAAAAACCGATTCAAATGGCACTTACACGATTACAGGCATAAACCTTTTAGAATTCGATCTCAAGGCGTCAGCCGCAGGCTATGACAGCCTGATGTTTATTATGTCGACAGCCGCATACGGGACATATACAGTTGATTTTTCCTTAGCCCCAAGCCAGACAGGTGACCTGAAGATTGTATCCCTTTCCACTGACAAACAGAGCTACACGGCATATTCCCCTGTTTCCATCATGGCTGAAGTGCGCAACAGCGGCAGCGCTCCTGTTGGCGGTACGGTGATCGTATCAATGTTGAATGAGCAGGGTCAGGTTGTAGACAATATACAAGCGACGTGGACAGACGCCGATAGCACTGTGCAGAGCCGTTTCGAGTTCCAGCCCGGCGCCACAACGTCAATCAGCATTCCCTGGGAAACCGGAGATATCCTTCCCGGCGCATACAGCATACTTGCAAAGGTCATGAAGGGTGAGGTGGTGGCTGGAGGCGGGGCAGTAGTGGTGGCCGAGCGAGTGACAGGTTTTGTTGTAGATCCCACGCAGGCCATCGCCAGTTTGACCCTGACCCCGCTGCCTCGTTTCACAAATCTTGGCGGGGCAGAGCAGATCAGCATTCAGGCGGACCTTGTAAACCGTTCAAATGTGGCGACAGAATTAGGCATTGCCTACGAGTGGCGCAGCCCCGGCGGGCTTTTGATCAAGAGCGGCACGGGTATAATATCGTTGCTCCCTGCAGAAACCACCAAATCAGTCACGCTCGAAACTTTCCCATACACCTTTGCTGAGAGCGGGGAGCACCCGATAACAATACAGATATTGAGCGGCCCCATACCCGTAAGCTTAATCGGAGATGTTGTTTCAGTTGCCCCCGGCATACGCATAGAGCCGAGCCAGACCATTACGCCTTCAACCGTGGTTCCAGATGGGGATAAGCGCATACGTGTCAACATACGCCTTAAGGGAGTTGAGCAGAAATGAAGAACTTAATAATTAAAAAACTGTTTCGTTGTTCGTGTTTTATTCTTATATGGTGGATAATGACATCTCTGGTAGCCCACGGTTCGTACGATAGTGCGGGTAAAGAGTTTTTCTTTGCCTTTCAGACTAATAATTATAATAGAGGGTATCTTTCATTGTTTATAACATCCCAGCAGGATACACAGGGCACAGTCAAAATTCCAGGTCTAAATTTTGAACAACCTTTTTCTGTTCAAGCTAATGAAATAACTGCTATAGGTATTCCTTCTTCAGCACAGAGTCTGCCGGATAATAGTATTTCAAAACTTGGGATATCTATCACTTCAGAGGATGAAGTAACTGTCTATGGGTTAAATCATATTAAATGTACGTCTGATGCATTTCTGGCGCTCCCAACTGATGTCTTGGGTTTTGAATATATAGCAATGAGCTACAAAGGATTGAGTCCCCCTTTTTATGCTTCCCATATTACAGTTATAGGAATATTTGATAATTCACAGGTTACCATTACACCATCTTCAGCAGCAATTGGCCGTCCCTCTGGAGTGCCTTTCACAATTACACTAAATCGTTTTGACACATTCATTTTTAGTGGCGACGACACTGATCTGACAGGGAGCATAATCACATCTACCGCTCCGGTAGCTGTGATGAGTGGCGTTGGATGTGCTAATGTTCCAGTAGGTTATGGTTCCTGTGATCATATCATAGAGATGATGCCGCCGGTTGCCACGTGGGGGAAATCGTTTTTAACAGTACCATTGGCTACACGCTTAAAAGGCGATGTATTTCGGATACTCGCCTCCCAGGATGGAACCACGGTACACATAGATGGCGTTCTTGTGGCGACCCTGAACCACGGCAAGTTCTTTGAAAAGATTTTGACCGCCCGTTCCCAGATTGAGGCCAGCGCCCCGGTACTGGTGGCTCAATATTCACCCGGCCAGGGTTTTGACAATGTCATCTCCGATCCCTTTATGATGCTCATCCCCCCGACCGAACAGTTTTTGAATCACTATACATTCAGTACGCCCGCTTCCGGATTCACAAAGAACTTTGTCAACGTAGTCGTCCCGACATCGGCAATCTCATCCCTCATCCTGGATGGCTCTCCGATTAATACAGCCCTGTTTTCTTCCATCGGTTCGAGCGGTTTTAGCGGGGCGCAAGTCCCGGTTTATCTGGGATCGCATACCATTGCCGGAGATGTGGCTTTTGGAATTTATGTTTACGGTTTTGGCAGTTACGATTCCTACGGTTATCCTGGCGGTATGGCGTTTCAGTTTATCAATCCGATGGGTGATACCTATCTGCCTAATGTCAGACTGAGACAGATCGGTGATACCATTCAGGGCACTGCCACTGACAGCGAGGATATCAACGCCAACGGCATCCTGGATGCCGGAGAGGATCTCAATGGAAATGGCAGTATAGACCGCCGCAGTGAGGACGTAAACGGCAATGGTAAATTGGATTCAGGAGAAGACTTAAACGGGAATGGATTTTTAGACAGGGACACGGGGATATTTAAAATAGAATTAGAACCCGGATCGGCAAATCTCCAAATAAATATGCTGTCCTTTATCCCCGGAGCATTGTCGGTAAATTTCAGCATAACTCTGATAGATCCTAAAAAACCAGGGACAGGTGTATTGAGGATCTCAGACGGTGTCGGTAATTCAGTTCAAGCTCCGATTTTGCTTTCTGGGATTCCGACCTTAAAGGATGTACGGGTTATTGATACAATCTCCACAAGTAATATTGAGATAGATACAGCCACATTTTCCAAACCTCCATTCAGCATTACTATAATTTTTGATAAAACGATAATTGAATGGCGCTATGACAGTTTCCCTGCCAACCTGATTGAGGATCTGAGTTTCGATGTGATTTTGAAGAATCCAATTGTGGGAGAACAGCGTATTGTAAGTCATAAGTTGGAATTGCTTTATACTGATGCCAATGGCAACCCCGTAAGAACGGAATTAGGCCCTCAGTATGTCCATGTCCTCAATTCTGCTTTTAACAGCATTCTTTCAACCGATAAACCAGTATATCAGGCCAATGTGGATGTGACAACAAGTGTCCAGATTACCAACCTCAGCGAATATGCAAGAACTATAGATGCAAAGGTATTGATTGAAGATAGTCAGGGGATTTTTGTGAAAGGAGTAGCGGCGCTCTCAAATCTCAATTTTAGCGCAGGGGAGACAAAGAGTTTTAGTAATTTTATCTTTAATACAGGCTCAACCCTTGCAGGTGACTTCAGGGCGCACCTCATTCTTTATGAAGGCCAAAAGCAGGTTGGAGAGACATTGGCTAATTTTAAGATACAACCAACAATTGCCTTAACCTCTAAGGTAACAACAGATAAGATTGCCTATAAGGCAAATGAACAAGTTACAATCATCTCAACAATCCAGAGCACAAGCCCGAATTATGTATTTGAAAACTTAGTAGCAAGGGTCACTATCAGTAGACAGAATACAGTAGACAGAATACAGGTAGATACAAAGACTATCCCCATTCTCACCCCTGGTCAGTTAACAGAACTCAAGAGTTACTGGAATACATCAACAAACCCAAAAGGCATATACACAGTGAAACTCGATGTTCTTGAAGGTATTACAGTCTTGAGCACATCTCTGGCAACCTTCGAAATCTTAGGTTCAAAGGATACAGGCGATGGCCTTATTGGCACAATCACTGCTTCGCCGAATCCTGTTTATCAGGGCAGAGATGAGACCATCACATACACAGTCACAAACAAGGGTAACGAAGACATTGCCAATCTCAATATAAAAATCCTTATCGTAAATCCTGACACACAGGAAGTAAAGACAGCTTTCAGTAATCAGCTATCAGCAATCGGCATGGGAGAACCCATTACAGGAGTGCAGGCTGTGTCAACCGCCAACCTTTCACCCAGGACCTATCTCGTTATACTTCAGGCATTAACAGCAGGAATGATAAAGCCAAAGACTCTTGCAAGCGCGACCTTTGAGGTAAAGCCGGGAATTGAAGTCACAAAGTTCATCCCTGATGTTGAGAATATACTCGTATGGCTTAACTACCCATGGCAGTCAGGACAGAAGTGCCCCGACAGGGACTTGATAGAACAAGCCCTCACTGAGGCAGGCGTAAGTTATCGAATAGTCCTTGATAAAAAAGACTTTGAGACAGAGCTAAGAAACCCATATTACACAGATATTGTGATACTCGGAGACCATTACCCGATAGAGGATCATTTTGCAGAGGAGTTGAGAGAGCAGGTTTATTCAGGAAGGGGATTGCTCTCATCCATGTTTAACAGGCAGAACCTTGACAGCGATTTATTCGGGATAAAGTTCAACGGCCATCTCTCAGACAGCGATTATCCTGTCAATCTCCTTCAAAGCGGGATATCAGAAGCAGGAAGCCTCCAGCCTTATGGTCGTGCGCTAAATGTAAAGGCCATTAATCCATCTGAAAACATAGGATGGATATCAGAGACTTCAAAGAAAGGCATAAGCGATTATCCGGCTGTTATAAAAAGAAGCTATGGAAACGGGAATGTCCTTTTCTTTGCATTTGACCTTGGCCTTAGCATCCAAAACCATGATCAGTTTGCAACCTTACTTAAAAACTCTTTGAACTTCATCCATAAGCAGGCTGATGCAACCGTATTCTATCCTGAACAACTTATCCCCATAGAAATAAAGGTAAAAAGTCTTGGAGGCACCTTTGACCTCAAAATCACGGAAACATACCCTTCAGACCTTAAGCTCTATGATGCCTCAACAGGAAAATGGATAACAGATAACCCCTGGGTAATGAATGTTAGCCTTAGTTCAAATGAGACAAAAACGATGCTCTATTATGCCTTAACGCCTGACAGGTCAGGCACATACACCCTCCAGACAGAGATAGGATACATGGACAACGGCACATACAACCTCTACCAGAACCTGAGTGCCGATATAGTAGTCAACAAAACAACTTCGTCATTAACAGGCGATATTATCATAGCCTTAAATGCACTTCAGGTATCAGGACAGGAAAGAGCAAAGGTTAATAATGCGATTGGATACATCCGGAATGTTCAGAGTAGATCCTCGATCTCGATACAGGACATAGAGCAGAATATCCATGATATGTTGCAGGCAACAGATTCCCTATGTTTTGTGACCAGCGTTGATGTAACAAGTATAAGGCTGATGATGGATAAACTGCTTGAAACGATGGAGGGTGAATGGTATATGTATCAATGATATTTCCCTTATATTGAAATGTCTTGAGTCCGGTACGGTATCTTGCAAGTTTCTACTGTTGCAGAACAGGCTCTTTATTAATTTCTTTTTTTATGCTACATTTTTCTTACAAGCTTTTATTGTTTATCTGAATAAATTTGATTGCGGAGGTAAGTAATGCCTGACAAATTAAGTATCAACGAGCTTTATAAATGCTGCGA
>ERZ1292633.5788-Hain-H41-02um-R1-5788-length-11026-cov-27_pt1 | contig 11026 bp, 11 predicted proteins | sample MGYA00564406_ERZ1292633 | MGnify/ENA primary metagenome ERZ1292633 (study PRJEB36523, sample SAMEA6512639) | groundwater metagenome | collected 2019-01-08 | study: AquaDiva: Metagenomics assemblies of 32 groundwater samples
GTCGTGACGGGACCAGTCACTGTCAACATGGAACATGCATTGAAAGACGTCTATCGACAAACGCCGGACCCGAAGATTGTCATCGCGCTCGGCGACTGCGCTGTCAATTGCGGAGCCTTCAAGGGCAGCTATGCCGTGACCGGACCGGTGGATCGCCACATACCGGTCGATGTCCGCATTAGCGGGTGTCCACCACGTCCGGCAGAGATTATCAAGGCGCTTGCAGATCTGCGTGGGCACCTGAACTCAAAAAAATGAAAATAGAAACACACTGTACTGTGCTTTCGAGAAGGTGCGCCCGCCGCTGGGAGCTCGCCCAGCGGTTTCAGGCAACGTTTCAGGTGCTGGGACAGGAATAATCTGGGAAATTTTGGAATCGGCGCCAGCGGTACTCAATATGTGGCTAAGCCAAGCGCCGCGATCGTTAGGTATGTTTATAACAGCTGTTTAAGATATTTTTGATTTCGCCCCTGCTCAGTTCGCCTCCGGTGACTCCCCGCTATTCGGGAGCGATGATTTCCAGCTTCCGCGAACGCCAATCGAGCACGGCAGTACGCACCTGCATCTTAAGAGCAAGGTCCGGGTGTCCGGCGCGTATGACATCCGCGGCAAACTTTGAACGGATGCTCAGCCAGATAGCGCTGCCGGGCAATAAAGACCTCGGAACTGGAAACAACGCCGAGTGCTTACGCGCAAGCTCCATCAGCCATTCTATGCGAAGGGCAATGGGTTGTTTGTGGGAATCCATTGTGAGCCTTATGCAGGAATTGTTTATGATCGGCAAGAACGACGCGTTCAGGGCTGCAATGGCTCAATAGACCTAGCAGGATTCTCCTGTTATCTTGGACATGCGGGCCGTTGAAATTTCCGCTGTGCCATAATAGTTTTTCCGCAGCCGCTAGGGGTCGGCCTTGTCTTCCAGGGTCTGTTTGTCTAGAATTGGTCCGTTCGCGCGGGCTCGCTGGATGTTCATATGAGCCATCCAAAAGCCGCAGCAACGGAATGAGGCTAAGGTCGAGACCAAGGTTCAGGAAAGATCAGGCTCTTCTACTCAGCTTAGACCTGAGCCTTAACATTCCAGAAAGCCGGCGGAGTGTTTACATCCTGTTGAAGAGGTGTCGGTGAAGGGGCTACGGTTCGAACGCATCGGGAAAAATCGGTACTACAATGTGGTGTTCCACATGGGGAGCAGCTACGTGCCAGTCAGCGATGAGACGGTGGAAGAACTCAAGGCCCAGAGCCTACTCCCCGTCGAACGATTTCTCGACCTCTTAATCGACCGCGTCGGATACTCTTCTTACCTCAAAGAGCAGATCCGCACAGAACTGAAATCCTCCGGCGACGCAGTGACGCAGATTACGGTGTTACAAGGCGCCATCCGCGACCTTTAAGCGGTTGCTGAAACAGGCGCCCAACTTCGTTCTCGTCTCAAAAAAATCCTCAACGTACCCCAGAGGGTACGCCTCCGGTGTTTTTGCTCCTGCGGCCTCGTTGACCACCTGTTTGAGCAACCGCAAACTATCTCTCTTGTGAGGCTACAACATCGCTCACTGCCTTTTGTACATCCAGCGCCACGTCAGAATCGACTGACCGCTTAGTTTGAGGGAAAATCCGGTAATGTCGCATACACCTTTGAGTGCGACAAGGTCATGTCGTTTGTGAAATTGAGTGCCTCATGAAACTCGAAACCGTTTACGTATTTTTCAGGCGTTGAGAAGGTGAGTGTTGTACCCCTAAACCGAGTTGGCTGATTGAAGAGCCAATATAGAAACAGGACTTGGAAGTGCTGGAACGTAATCGATATCGTATTTCTCGGAAAGTCTTCTGGGAACATGAAACGGATATTGGGGTTTGCAACTAGAACTGAGTACGCCAATGAATCTCGCCCTAAATCAATTCCTGCACCGGGCCATAATTCAATAAGGTTGTCCTTTTCGTACTTGCCGCGATCGATGGTTAGGCTAGGACTATTGATGTTGCGTCCGATACTAGCAATGATGGGGAAAAGTCTCCGTCCTGCCTTCACATCGAGAACGCCAGCCACCTTGCGTTCTATGTTCCCACCAAAACTGTCTTTGTAGTTGATCGAAATGCTTCCCGTATTGGAGTTTAGATTTGGATGGACGGTTATGCTGGATGTCGTGGTTGCGGAACCATCAACATTGGTAGATGCGGCGGTTTCTGAACCTACCGGAGCTGAGTGTCGCTTACCTCTCGGAGAAATTATTAAGTCACCAGCTCTTGTTTCTTCAATCTTGAGGAAATTCTGCAGACCTACTTTTGTTCCTATGGCAAAGCGATGGGGTGGGGTCATGAGCGAGCACCTCCCTTGCTACAATGGTCCCTCCAAGCTCGCTCGTTACTCCCTTTAAGGGGTGGCCTGGCTTGGTCCCCAACTGCGCACGTCCAACGAGGCCCTTCCGAGGGCGCGCGTTGCGCGAGCACGGGGGCCAACCAGGCTACCCCTTCTCAACCCGCCGTTTGGCCTTCTTGGAACAGCTGATTCAGTAGCGCGCTCTTCTTCTCCGGATCTTTGTAATACTTGAGTGCCATGGCAAAGTTGTCCATGGCGCTCTCGCGCTTGCCTTTATGCCAATAATATTCGCCGATGCCGTGGTAGGCACGAGGGTCTTGATCGTTGGCCTTGAGGGCTCGATTGAAGGCTTCGTAGGCTGCCTGCATGTGTTGTTTACTCAGCGCCAACCAGCCGATCGCGGAATGCGCCGGACCGAAGTTCGGATCGGCGACGAGAGCCGCGTCATATTCTTTTTGCGCCAGGTCCGGGCGGCCCCTGGTTTCATAGAAATCTCCCAGCGAAAAATGCACGGCTGCGTCCTTGGGATTCAGGCGCAACGCTTCCTTGTAGGATTGCAAAGCCGGCTCGAACTTCCCCTGCTCCGCAAGCGCGCAGGCGAGGTTGGCGTGAGTGGTCGCGTCATTTGGCTTCAGCTTGATGACTTCCCGATATTGCGGGATGGCCATTTCCAGGCGGCCCTGTTCTTGATAGGCCACGCCGAGGTTGGTCCGCGCCGGCGCATGGGAAGGATCGAGTCGGACGGCTTCGCGGTATTCCTTGATGGCCATTTCAAGATGGTTGGCCCGCTCATGAATCTGTGCGAGAAAATAATGAGGATGGGCGGATAGTGGCGCGCGCTTGATCGCTTCCTTGTAGGGCGCGATCGACTGTTCCGATTGGCCTGACTGAGCCAGGAACAACCCCATCACGAGATGGGCGTTGGCCTGTTCAGGCTGTCGCGCGACGAATCCCTCGACCCACTCTTTGACTTGGGCAATGTCTTCTGGTTCTTCCAAGCATTGCGCGTGAGCACTCCAGGCTTCGGCAAACTCCCCCCGGAGCAGATGAATGACATTCAGGGTGAAATGAGGCCGCGGGTTCCTCTCTGTGCCGGTAGCAGGATGGCGCGACCAGGCCAGTGCCGCCTGCTGGGCCTGATCCCATTGGCCTTCCAACAGCCTTGCTTCACATTGAGCTTGGTAGTCAGTCATCGGAGTCAGTCGGATTATCTGGTGAGGGTATCTTCGATGTCCGGTGAGGTGGCCTGAATGCGGTCCCCGAGCGACGGATAGCGCGCCGCCAATTTCTGTTTCATCAACCAGGCGATGGTCCGATACGACCAGTGACCTTTTACACCGGAGCGGAGTTTGGCGATATACTCGGCTTCGGCATAGTCCATCTTAAAGAGGCACCGCACTTTGAATCCGAACGGCGTCGCATAGAGCGACCCTTCCGCGCTGGTTTTCTTCAGCTGCTCAATGTCCAACCGGATTGCGTCCATCGCCTGGCTGTACTCCTGGTCTAATCCCGCTTGCACCAGCGGCGGCGGGACTTCATAGCCGTGCAGCGTCGTAAAGTTTTGCTGAATCTGCTGGCAGCGCCGATGCCGGTGCATATCGCGCCAGCCTCCGATGTCCATCAGCACGTCGAAGGTGAAGGCGTAGCCGCTGCGGAACTCCTTGATGAGTTCATCGAAAGGCCCACGTCTACTCATCGCCACGTCGATGGCCTCCTGCTTTTGTTTCTCCGTCCATGTACGGACGACTGCGAGGAGGTTCCGATAGGGCGCGTGCGAGACACGGTACAGCAACGTGGCCACAATTTCGTCCAGCGGATCGTGGGGCTCAATGAGATCCACCGGCTCCGGCTTGCCCCAGGAAGCCGGTTGATCTAGTCCGGTTCCCTGCAGCGCGTCCTTCGCATATCTGGCAAGATCCTGGTAGACCGAGGCTTGATAATCGTTCGGCTTGGCATGACGAGCGAGCGTCGGCGCAAGAGGCTCCTGCGCGCCAGGCTGACCGCACAGTTCACCCCAGAGGTTCACGGGCGACCGTTGGCAGGCATCCTTGAGTTCGTCTCCGATCATGCGCAGTTCCGGTAGCTGCGACGACAGCAGCCTGGTGATTTGCTTCTCCAGCGTCCTGATGCTGACGACTTGCCCGACGTTCGTCCTGGCAGCGAGGGGCAGGAGATAGCGCGTGACATCGAATGCGCGCGCGGCGATCGTCCGCTGGTAATCGGCTGGCTTCATCGATTCGGGACGCGGTTCACGCTCGGAAATAAATTGGGTCAAGGGTTGGTGCAAGAGCCGGTAGATCTCGGCGAGGCTGCGGAGAATGCCGTGGTAAGTGCCTTCCGTCTCCGACCCTCGGATAGAATCGGGCACGTACCACCCACCGGAGGCAAAATTCTGATACCGGCTCGATTTCGCCTGGCCGTCCCACAAGGGCTCGTCTTCAAGTCTAATGGCCGCGAGTTCGGAGATGTCCTCGAAACAGACGATGACATGGCCGAGATCGGCGATGGACGCATGCCCGTAGTCGAAGTAGAACTGATCCCAGAACTTTTCAGCAGAATGTCCGTGCACCCAGCGTAGGCTATCCTCGATCGAGTCGGGCGAGCGGCTATAGCGAGCCAAGGCATAGGCGGATTTCTCTGGCGGCATCGGCGCCAATGCGATGACGCGGCGAGTCGGTTGATCTGTGCTCATACGGCTTCCCAGGGTATCTTGACAGGTCGCGCACTATACCGCTGCAGGAATGTCTGCGCAAGAACCTAATCCGTCAATCGTCATTATCGATTGACCTTTGACCACTGACGATTGACGCTTCCGAGCGCGTTGACTTGCCTGCACCCCGTCGCTATAGTCCCGAATCTTTCGCATCGGTTGCTGGGTATGGACACAATCAAGGGCATCAAGGGCGTTAAAGATATCCTTCCTGAGGAGACCCCTCGGTGGCGTTTCATTGAAGACGCGGCAAGGCGTTGGGCTCTCTGTTACGGATATCAGGAGATCCGGATCCCCCTCTTCGAACTCACCGCGCTCTTTGCTCGGAGCATCGGCTCGTCGACAGATATCGTTGAGAAAGAGATGTACACCTTTCCCGACCGGGACGGAACCTCGCTGACTTTGCGTCCGGAAGGCACGGCGGGCACAGTCCGCGCTTTCATTGAGCACAACCGGGCGGCCGATCCGCTTCCGCAGAAGTATTTTTACATCGGCCCGATGTTCCGCCACGAGCGGCCGCAAGCGGGACGCCTCCGTCAGTTCCATCAATTCGGAGTCGAATCCTTTGGCACATCGGACCCCCGCGCAGATGTCGAAGTCATTGCGCTGCTGTGGCGCCTACTGTCAGATCTGGCTCTGCCGGACCTGACGCTGGAGATCAACAGCCTGGGCAGTTCCGATGACCGCGCTGCCTATAAGCCTATCCTCCTGGCATTCCTCAGGGAGCAGGAATCCCGCCTCTGTGCAAATTGCCGACGCCGGATGGACACGAACCCCCTGCGGGCGCTGGATTGCAAGGTGTCGGACTGTCGGGCCGCGACCGAGTCGGCTCCCCGATTGACCGACCATCTTTCTCCTGAGGCCCGTACCCATTTCGACCAAGTCCTGGCCGGTCTCATGGCCATTGGAGTCCCCTATCGGCTCAATCCTCGTTTGGTGCGGGGGCTCGACTACTATTGTTTGACAAGTTTCGAAATTACCTCGACTCATTTGGGAGCTCAAAATGCGGTAGGCGCCGGTGGCCGTTACGACGGCCTGGTGGAAACACTCGGCGGTCCCTCTGTTCCAGCCGTAGGATTCGCAGTCGGGCTTGAGCGTATATCGTTGATGCTCCCGGAAACCTCGTCATCTCTTTCAAATGAGTCCCTGTACTACGTCGCAGCCTTCGGAGAAAAAGGAGCAGCCCTTGGGTTGGTGCTGCTCGACGAACTCCGCAGAATTGGAATTTCATCTCAGTGCGACTATCGGGCTACCACACTGAAATCCCATCTTCGCCAAGCCGATCGATCGAAGTGCCGTTATGCCATTCTGCTGGGTGACGACGAAGCGGGTCGAGGCTCCGTCATTCTCCGTAACCTTCAATCGAAGGCTCAAGAAGAACTCCCTCTGACCGGCCTCGCTTCTCTCTTAAAAACTCGCTCCTTCTCCTCATAAAAAACCCAATTTTTTGGTATTGACTTTCTTGAAAAAACCTCGTAGTCTCGCGGGCCATATATCTTGTAAATAATTGATTGTATTGATGTCTTTGGTTTATAACTATGCCGGCTCGTAGGTTGGGTCTCTTGTTATCCACACCCCCGTCTCATCCAAGCGTTGAGACTGTCGTTCAACTCACTTATGCCGCCTTACGACAAGGAGTTGATGTCTATCTCTATCTTATTGACGAAGGGGTAAAGGCAGTGGTGGATCAACGTTATCTTGGTCTAGTCGATGCTGGGGCGAAGATGTCTGTCTGCGCCTATGGCTGTCAACAGTATGGTGTTCCAACGGCCACTGTCGACTCACGAGTCTCATTGTCCGGGTTAGTTGTGCTGTCTGGAATTATTGACGGTTGCGATCGCTTTCTCGCTTTTACATAAGAAGTTGCGGTTGATATCAGTGATATATGTCAAAACGTGTTGCCGTGGTGATTTCAGATGATCCTTATGTAACCGCTCGTCCGGTCGAGGCGCTTCGTATAGCACTAGGGCTTTGTGCTGGGGATCATGACACAACCGTCGTCCTCTTAGGCCCTGCTTCACGGTTATTAATGGAAGACACCGAAGAGATAGTCGATGCCGAGATACTTGAAAAATATCTTCCTTCCTTTAAACACTTAGCTGTCCCTTTTATCGTCGAGCCAGGGACATCTATAGATACTTGGTCTGATGATTTTAATGTGACAACTCGAACAGCAGATGAAATTAGACAGCTTGTTCAATCAGCTGATAGAAGCCTTGTTTTTTAAACGAATAGTAGATTTATGAGTTCAACCCTCTATCTACTTCGGCAAAGGCCTGAACAGATTTCTCCAGCGCTTTTTCAGTCTAGTGGAGTAGGTATAGACATCGTCTTCATCGAAGAAGCCTCGTCCATGATCCCTTCTTCTATTAAAGGAGCTGTGGTCGCTACTGAAGGGATGTCGGTTGGTGGATCACGTCCAACTTTGACCTATGAAGACCTGGTCAATAAGATTTTTTCATCAGATCACATCATCGTTCTGTAAGTTTATGACCAGCTCTTCTCTTAAATTATCGTGTATTAAAGATAGATCGTAGTAGGAGAAGGAGTAAGAGTAGGTTCAGTGGATATTGTGGATGGAGAGTAATAAGTTGAATTGTATGGGGTATTGAATCTCTATCTTTGTGGAGAAAGTTGGGGGTTGACTCTGGGCAACCACTGCATGCAGAGTCCATAGCCTGTGGGCATTGATGTAAGAGGTATTACCTGAATACTTCAATCTCTGATACTGGTCGCGATTAAGTAGGGGAAGACCTCATTGAAGAACCAGGTTATCAACAGGTGTGAATAACACTGTGTATAAAGAATGATACGTAGATAATGACGACTTTAACTGTGTGGCAGGACACCTTGGCTTATATCCAAGGGAAAGTGCCAAAACAAGTTTTCGATACGTGGTTTACTCCGATTCACCTTGAAAGGATTGAGGATTCCACCGCTCAACTAGGCGTCCCGAATAAATTCTTCGGCGACTGGTTAAGCCAACACCACGGGTCTCTCCTGGCTGAAGCCATCTCTACTGCTCGGGGCGGGGAAGAGACCTCAATCACATTCGTCATCTTTCGTAAACAGGCGACAAAACAGCCGGAGAATAGCGGGAGTGCCACCGCCACCAGTCGATCAAATACCGGGGCGAGATCGAAACGGGGAATACAGCTCAACCCAAGGTATACATTTAATAGTTTCGTAGTAGGCGCAGGAAACCAATTTGCCCATGCCGCCTGTATGGCAGTCGCCGAACAGCCGACGAAAGCCTATAACCCACTCTTTATCTACGGGGAAACCGGGCTAGGAAAAACACATCTCTTGAATGCCATTGGAAATTATGTGGCCGAGCGGACCGATCTTAGGATTGCCTACTTGACGACCGAGCAGTTTACAAACGAGGTCATCAACTCGATTCGATACGACAAAATGATGGATCTGCGGAAACGGTATCGTCATATCGACATGTTGATGATCGACGACATTCAGTTTTTGGCGGGCAAAGAGCGTACGCAAGAGGAATTTTTCCACACGTTCAATGCTCTCTATGAAGCGCATAAGCAGCTTGTCCTCTCGAGCGATCGCTTTCCGAAAGACATGCCCGATATTGAGGAACGGTTGAGGTCGCGGTTTGAATGGGGACTGATCGCGGATCTCCAGCCGCCGGACGTGGAAACGCGGATTGCCATCTTGCGGAAAAAGTCCGAGGACGAGGGTGTGACGTTGCCGGTCGATGTCATCCAGTTTCTCGCCACGACGATGAAAAGCAATATCCGTGAACTCGAGGGTTCGTTGGTACGCCTTGGTGCCTATGCCTCGCTCACGGGCCAAACGATCACGCTGGAGATGGCGAAGAACGTACTCCGAGATCTGATCGGCGCCAAGAAAAAAATCGTGTCGATGGACGATATTCAAGAAACGGTGGGCGCGCGCTTCCACGTAAAGATCTCCGACCTGAAGTCCCGTCGCCGGAGTAAGACGTTGGTGCATCCAAGGCAGATCGCCATGTATCTCTGCCGGGAGCTCACGGACTCCTCGTATCCCGAGATCGGGCGGCAGTTCGGAGGCAAAGACCACACGACGATCATCCACGCCTGCAAGCAGGTCATCAAAGCGAAGGACAGCGACAGCGCATTAAGTGCCACGTTGGATAGCTTGAGGGAGCAGATCCTGCGAGCATGAGGGGTTGCGCCAGGGGGAAGAGATCATGAAACTGCGTATGGGACGAGTAGAGCTCTTGACGGGCCTCCAGCGGGTCCAAGGTGTCGTTGAGAAACGTAACACGATGCCAATTCTCTCGAATATCTTGATTGAGGCGAAGCAGGAGGGAGTGGAAATCGTCGCCACCGATCTTGAAATCGGCATGCGCGGGCATTACAAGGCGACCGTGGAGAAACCCGGAGGGATTACGCTCTCAGCTCGAAAGCTGTACGAGATCATCAAGGAACTGGCGGTCAGTGAAATCGAAATCACCTCCGGCGACAACAATTGGACGACGATTCACGCCGGCAAGAGCCAATTTAAGATCGTCGGGCTCCCCAGCACCGACTATCCCGCGTTGCCCACGATCGAACGGGAAGGGCTCATTCCCCTCGCCGGGGCCGGTTTCTTAGAGTTGATTCGGAAGACCCTCTTTGCCGCCGGAGACAATGACGCGCGCTATATCCTCAACGGTCTGCTGGTGACCCTCATCACGTCGGAGAAGAAAACGATCTTGCGGCTGGTCGGCACCGATGGACATCGGTTGGCGGTTGCCGAGCAGGAGGTCGGACATGCCGGCGCCAAAGGCGCTCCGCAAGAGATCAAAGCCATCATTCCAAAAAAGGCGGCGCATGAGATGCAGCGTCTTCTGGAAGAAGGCGGCGAGGGCGAGCCCTTGATCGGGTTCACCAAGAATCTCATGATTTTCCGGAAGAGCGGGCTGCTGCTGACCTCGCGGCTCATGGAAGGGAATTACCCGAATTATCAGCAAGTGATTCCGAAAGAGAGCGGCGGGAAAATCGGGGTCAATCGCAATGAGCTTGAAAGTGCGCTTCGGCGTGTTTCCGTGCTGTCCCGTGATAAGGCGAGCGCAGTGAAGGTGTCGTTTGTTTCCGGACAGATGACGTTGTTCTCCAGTAATCCCGATTTTGGGGAAGCGACTGAAGAGCTTGCGGCACGGTACGAGGGACCGGCCTTGAACACGGGGTTCAACGCCCGCTACTTGTTGGACGTACTCGGGGTGATGGACGGAGAAACGATCACTCTGCAAATGGATAATCCGCTGAGCCCCTGTTTGATCCAGGAGTCGGACAGTCCCGGGTTCAGGTGCGTGGTCATGCCCATTAAGATTTGAGGCACGGGGCCAGGGGCACGAGGCTAGAGGAAAAATCTTCTTCTAACCCCTTGCCTCTTGCCCCTCGCCTCACGCCCGTGAAGTAGGAGACTGATGGCCAGTAACGACAGCGAGACCGCACAGAAATCCGACAGCTACGGCGCGGATCAAATCAAAGTCTTGGAAGGTCTGGACGCCGTGCGGAAGCGTCCGGCTATGTACATCGGCAGCACCGGTGTGGACGGCCTCCACCACCTCGTCTATGAAGTCGTCGACAACAGTGTCGATGAGCATATGGCGGGATTCGGTGAGACGATCGAGGTGATGATCCACATCGACAACAGCGTCACAGTCGTGGATAACGGCCGTGGTATTCCCACCGGGATGCATTCCACCCAAAAGAAGTCCGCCGCCGAAGTGGCGCTGACGGTCTTGCACGCGGGCGGCAAGTTCGAGCAGGGCGCCTATACGGTATCCGGCGGGCTCCATGGCGTCGGGATCTCGGTGGTCAACGCACTCTCCGAATGGCTCGAGTTGGAGATTTGGCAAGACGGCCAGGTGTTCGAGCAGCGCTACGAGCGCGGCAAGTCGACGGCCCCGCTCAAGATGACGGGAAAAACCAAGCGCCGTGGCACGATGGTCACGTTCAAGTCCGACGGGCAGATCTTCGAGACGCTCGACTTCAGCTTCGACGTGCTGGCAC
>ERZ1292633.5789-Hain-H41-02um-R1-5789-length-11026-cov-7_pt1 | contig 11026 bp, 10 predicted proteins | sample MGYA00564406_ERZ1292633 | MGnify/ENA primary metagenome ERZ1292633 (study PRJEB36523, sample SAMEA6512639) | groundwater metagenome | collected 2019-01-08 | study: AquaDiva: Metagenomics assemblies of 32 groundwater samples
CTATCTGGGCCTTTGTCTTCCGAAGTTCCCCCTCAGTAGACGCTATTTGGGCAGTAACTTCCGCAATATTCTTCACTATTCTAAAGTGGAAATATCCGATAACAATCAAAACGAAGACAAGAGACATGGCTGCTACAGAGATCTGCTGTCTTAGCGTCTCCTTCTTCTTTGCAGCCCGGACTGGTAGTAAGTTAATTTTTATCATTTATCGCCAGGTCTCCTGATTGCCAACCCTACACCGACACACAATAATGCTGCATCCTTCTTCAGATTTTCTGCATCTAAGCTCTTCTGCTTAATCCCTATCTTCATGAACGGGTTCACCACCTCGGTCGGGATACCCGTCCGCTCCGATATAGCCTCGACTATCCCTTTTATCTTTGACGAGCCTCCGCTCAAATAAACCTTGTCAATCCGGCCTTCCTGGGCTGTTGAAAGATAAAAATCAAAAGACCTCTGCACCTCTGTCACGAGGGAAATTGAGGCTGTCTTGACAATCTCCTCCACATTCTTGGGATCAATTCCGCTGACTTCCCCGCCGCACTTCAAAATCTCTGCATCCTCGAAACTTACACCAACTTGCTTCTGTATCTCATTGGTTATCTGCCTTCCTCCAGCAGAAACGTCCCTGGTAAGGGTTGATGTCCCTCCCTTAAGGATATTTATGTTTATGACATTGGCCCCGAGATTCACCAGCGCCACCGTCTCTTCAGGCGTCACATCGTAATTAATGCAGTACATATTCTCCAGCGCAAACGAGTCCACATCAGCCACTACAGTATTCAGGCCCGCCTCCGACATGACCGCGGTATAATCGTTTATCATGTCCTTCTTTACGGCAACGATCAAAACATCCATCTGTGGCTGCTTCGTGGCCATCTCAAGGATGTGAAAGTCCATGTTCACATCACCTATGGGGAACGGAATATACTGCTCCGCCTCCCACTGGATAGACTCTTCCAACTCCTCCTCTGTCATGGCAGGAAGAGTAATCTTTTTTATTATCACTGAATGACCGGACACCGAAATGACCGCATCCTTAGTCTTTATCTTTTTCTCAGCAAGGAGGTTCTTTATTGCCTCAACTATGGCGAACGAGTCCATTATTGCGCCGTCAACAATAACCTCGGAAGGGATCGGGGCTATGCCATAATTGACCAGCTGATACCCCTTTTTGGTATCCTTCAGTTCCACTATCTTGATAGCTGAGGAACCGATGTCCACACCTATAACATTCTTCTTTTTACCGAACAGATCCATTTAAACCCCTATAACTTCCGTGAGACGTGAAACGTAAGACGTGAGATGTAAAAGCTAATAATATTAACCTCACGTGTACTTCTGACCCCTGACCCCTGACCCCTGACCCCTGTCTTCTGATTTCTGGCTGCTCTTAAAGACCTTGTCCGCATCCGGAACCCTGAGGCCCAGAGCAATGACCACCTTCCGTTTTGTGTCCAGCCTGCAGGGGTGGCCTTTCTCTATTCTGTCCACCGTCAGGACTGATATCCCGGCCTTCCTTGCTAATTCGGCCTTGCTCATCAGCTTGGCCTCTCTCAACTTCCTAACGTTGTTTGGATTCTGTTTCATATTGCACTATAAAATTCCATAATTGATACACAGTGTCAAATCTAATTGCTATAAGTTAAGCATAATTATGTTAAATTATATTAAAAGCTCTATATATAGAGTGAACCAAATATAAGGCCACAATATCTTGTGGCCTTATATCCGTGCCGTCACCTTATCTGTTCCTGGTCAAGCTGGAGATTGAATATCTGCCGAGCCTCCCCACCCGCCCCGTCGGTTACTAATGCCATGACATGCACCGTTCCTTTAAATCCTGGAGGTGGTGTCCAATTTATAAGCCCTGTTCCGGGGTCAATGGCCATACCCTCCGGCGCAAACCTGAGGGAGTATTTCAGAGGGTCATTATCAGCATCCTCTGCCTTAATTTGATAGGCAAAACCGTCATTGAACCGTGAGTCCTGGATAAAAGAAGTTATTACCGGCGGGGTATTGAATATATGGGTAAAGACGGTGATAGGCGTCCCCTTCCCTCTCTTGTTGGATGGAGCGGCCGTGAGGGAGACCTTGTCTCCTCTTTTAAACTCCACTGATAAGGTATCTGTGGTTTCCGGGATGACTGCCCCATTTATTGCCCATTGATAAGAGGTCGCGACGGCTTCGCCGTCCCGTGTCTGCACCTCGGCCTTTATCCTGTCGCCTGTTACAGGCGAGGGAGGGGTCAACTTTATCGAGACTATTTCGGGGAGTGTACTGATCCCTGCTGCCTGTGAAGGTTGTCCCGGGACGGCCACTACCTGCTTCCCAGCGCCTCCCGTCTCAACAGCCGCTTGGGAAGGCTGCTCTTCTACCTTAGGCTTAAAAACTATGACCCTGGCTATTATTATGAGGCAGAAGAATAATAGCAGAAGGATGGTCCTCCGGTGAAAGCGAGGCGGGGGAGGCGCCGGCCTGGAGGGAACATCCCTCTTGGCCTTGGCCGGGCGAACACCTCCCCTCTTTACAGGCATCTTTGCCCCCTTAGCTACCACAGGCATATGGACTTCACTTCTTCAACCAGTGTACTATCTTGGAAATGACCGATAGCGCCGTTTCGTTCGTGGCCTCGACGATGACACCGGTCGCAATCTGTATCTTCTTTTTCGGATCCTCCTGCCCTTCCTTTGGAGGCGTGATAACGATCGCCTCTCCGGTCGGTGGAGCACCGGGACCCAATAGTATCTTATCCTTGACGATTACGTCACCCGATGTCGTTCCTCCGGTGGTCTCAGGGGCGAGGATCGCCACATTGGCGGGTGCAACCCCTGTGGTATAACCCACGGCAGAGAGATAAGTATTCCCTCCGTACGAGCAGACGTCCGAACTCGGAGCGTATGTCAGGAAATCCACGAGTCCTCCGACTGCGAGGGGCCTCGTTATGGAGCGCTCGCCTCCTGTAAGGGATTTATACCACCCGACTGCGGAGGCTGACGGCGTTGTTGATGTGGGGTTGATGGAAGTAACAATCGTCTTGAGACCAAAGGTGCCGCTTGTTGAGTCGTAGAGGCATACCTGTGATGTCCCTGTAACTGACCCTGTAGTATTGGTAGCAGTCCTGTTGTCAAGGCCGCCAGCAGCCTTGGGATAGGTTATACCCGAAGGCGAATCCTTTATCCCCAGGAATATCTGGCCCGATGTATCGGTCTGGTCTACCCCGCTGAAATATTTGCCTGAACCTGCATAGACCCAGATATTTTTATCGGCATCCCTGGCAACATCAGGAGATGCAGTAAATGGATAGTTATCTGAAAACAGATAGTTAATTGTAGGGGCCCATGCAGTAGAAAGGTCTTGATTAGGGATAACTATGCTCGCGATTTTTCCCTTCCATGTCGTACTCAGATAGGATGTTCCAAAATAGATTTTCTCAGAGATGTAATCCTTCTCTGCATCTATTGCAAGGACGTCGCCGACAATGGCATTATGGTCGAGTGCTATCTTCTTCACAAGGGCGCCCGTCTTAAGGTTAAGAAGATAGACGTATCCGGTGGAGGATCTGGCAATGTCTGTAGTCCCTTTAGGCAGCTGTTTTGAGCCTGTACCAAATGCAACATACCAGTTGCCGTTCTGGTTCTTATCCCCTGTCCTGACGATCGACGGGAAGGCGGTGGAGTAACCCATGTCATCGTCAGAGAACTCCCAGAGGGGGACAGGGTTTTCAGGGTCTGTAATGTCTATGGCGTAATAGGATGAGAAGCCCACATTGGCCGGTGCCCCCGGCGGCGGCCCTGCCGGTGTTGTACCGCCGGAACATGCTGCCCCGAACCTCATCCCGCCGATAAGGACCGTCTTCCAGTTCCCTGCCGTCCTTGTATCCGTCGGGAGAGTACCGCCGGGACTCCCGTTGAGGGCTGCGCTGCCTCCAATGCTCACGTCCACAAGCCGTACAGACAGATCGTTGTAATAGATATGGCAGTAAGATGGATCTGCAAGGTATTTAAGGTAGGGGAAGGCGTTGAACGGTATGTATCCCCATACCTCCTCGCCGAGACGGTTATTTGCCGTGTCTGCAGATTCAGGGGCTCCTATATTGTTCGTGCCGGTTGTGCCAAAGAAGTTCTTAAACAGGGCCTTTATGCCGGCTGCAAGGCCGGTGTCCTTCAGATACCCGACCCTGAAGGCATGCAGCACACCGTCATTTGCCCCCATAAGGGCTATGGAGGATTTCTTTTTGTAGCTGTCGCTGGTCACAAATGAATAATAGGTGTTGTCACCATAATCTATATGGTAGGTGTTCAACGGAGTGTTTGCGAAGACCTTAGGGGTTGAACTGATAATATCCCCGAGCTTCCAGGTATTCCCGTTCACCCCGCCGCCGGAAACCGCCACCCTTCTGTCCCTGTACGTCGCATTCGCCGTACCGCCACAGTCAGTATCGCCTGTAACCCCTGTCTCCAGACATTCACCCATGATATACCTGACGATATTTGCCGCGGTGTATGTGGCATTCGGAGTCAGGGCGGCGCTTAGGGTTGCATTACCTGTTACATTTGCGACCGTAAAATCATTGACCGCAATATTGGTGGTTGCAGGAGCAGCCCCTTCCCTTATTACCTTTTTAGACGTGAACAGTGTCCGCGTTGAAGGCGCCTTCACTGCAAGCATTTCCCCTGCCTCCCAGAGGTGCGTCACGTCAGAAAAGGGCTTTATTGTGGGGCTTGAACATGAGTTCAGCGTTCCGCCGTTACCATCCGCATCCGTTGTGAAGGTGGCCGCCTTTGTCTCGTTTGCCGCAGTATCAAAGAAAAGCTTTACCACCAGGTCTTCATTCTGCCTGAGGTTGTAGTCGTTGTTCGTGTCCTCCCTCAGATTGTCCTTGGGGTCTATCCAGAGGTTCTGCGAATACCCAGTCCATGTAACTTCCCTTGTCCCTTCCTGTTTTATTGGGAGAAAGTAGGCCTGGACCAGTGAACCAACGCCCCTCGAAGACGTTGTCAGAACGGAAACGGCGGTTCCTGATGCCGCCCGCCTCAGAATGCTCGCTATGGCCTCCGTGATGCTTGTTTCTAGCGCATATCCATCGTCGCCTTCATAGTAGGTAAGGGGGTCATCAGCGGACGTAATGGCACCGTCCCCGTTTGAATCCCGGAGGTATTCTTTTAGATCCGGCCCCGGCTTGCCGTCACCGTTCAGGTCATTGAACCCGCCGTATAAGGCCGCATCCTTTAGCAGAGTAGAGCCTCTGCCGAACAGGTACACAGGATAAAGGACAATGTTCTGATTTCCTGCAAGATTTTTAGCCCCAGTCCTGGCATCTGTGGTCCTTCCCCAATAGGCCACATCTATGAGATAATCTGTACCGCTGGATGCATAAGTCTGCCCGTTAGCCGTCCCCGCAAGTCTCGGCGTCCCCAAAACCTGTGGGGTTGCCCATGACAGACCTCTTGGGGGTGTGGGGACATTGGTATCCTGGGTTGATTCGCCGTCGGTCAGCATCAGGATAAACGACTTTGCGCAAGGCACAAACCGGTCAGTAAGGGTGGAGCCGGCCAACTTGGAGTATTGAAACCAGTACGGGTCGTAATTATTACCAACCTGATAGTCTGCCGGCGCATTTGCGTAATATGGGGCGTCCTGCCTGAAGTACCGCACCATCTCGTAAAGGGTCTCCCCCAGAGGCGTCCATGTGCTTGGAACCATATTGGAGATAGTGGTGATCATGGTCGTTGTCGAACCAAAATCTATGTAGTTCTCGACCTTACCGCCATTACTGTTGGTAGCGTAGAACGCCAGACCGAACCTGGCGCTGCTGGTCAGGTTGTCGATCAACCCGGTGGCCTGGTTCCCTCCCCTGTCTACGACAACCTTATAAGGACCTCCGCTTGGGGCGGTCACAGTAACCACCATATACATCTGGGTGACTCTCGGGTAGTTGGTGGAGGTCGGCAGTGTAGTTGACTGGACGCCAAACCCTTCCAGTGCCCCGGATCCGAGCGCCTTTATCTCGTTCCATGCCCAGGGTAAACCTGTGGCAGGGTTGTTGGTAAATGTGAAACTGTAGTTAACGTAGGAGGTTGTAAGTGACGAGGAAGAAGAACCGGGATAACCGGCTTGGTAATTGACCCCGTTTACCCGCAGGACACCCTGGATACTCCTGGTTCCCGATGAAGCTGTCTTTCTTGCCCTGACGTATACTGTGACGTTCGTTATGGTGCCGGTTGTGGCGCCACTGTAGTTATAATTCAGCATTATGGGAAGCTGGTCGCTGTTATTCTGTATATATGTGGCATCGATGTCTGATGTCACTTCATCCACTGCATCGCAGTGAGTGGCGGCGCCGAACATAGTCCATGACGCCGGCGTGCTTATCCCGCATGAAGCGGTTAAGGTCACATCGTCTATATACCACCCAGTAAATGCATTTGCTAATGCGTCCACTGTGTCGAAATGGAACCGTATCTTGACATTGTTCCCTGCGTATGCCGACAGGTCTATCGTCTGCTGAACCCAGGAAGGTAGAGTCGGAGCCGTCGTTCCCCCTGACTGGCCGGTCACGCTTGAAAGCTGGAGAAGATCGACAAAAGGGCCGTTGTTCACGGATATCTGGACGACCTTCTTATCCCACGACGTCCCTACTTCCGTCTGATAGTAATACCAGAAGCTGAACTGGGGGGTCGTCCCTGCAGCGAGTTTGATGCTTTTTGTGGTGAGGTCTCCGGAGTTAGGGATCGATACGCCAAGCCCGTCCTTCGTGTCAAAATTGCAGGGAGAGGTCTGGCCGTAATACCAGCTCCCTGTACCTCCATGGGTATTTGAACATGACCCGCTCCCTGTCTCCATATGCCACAGCCCGGTTTTATCCCATAGATTATCACCAACCTCCATGTCGTCACTGAAGATGGTCGAACCCGGACGGACCGGGGACGGCACATTAGGGACCATCGACAGGTACATCCCGGACATTGAATAGCGATAGTTCCCGGTGAATGGCGCCAGACCGGGCGTGGTGGTGCTGTCATACTCCTTGTAGAAATCCCATGACGCCGACGAATTCTCCCCATCAAGCTTTACAGAGGCCCCGGTACGAGGGTTCCCCTTTCCGCCAATCAGGAGCTTTTTTGCGGCATCCACCCTCCGCGTGGTGGCCCAGTTGAGGAGGTTCCCGCTCCCTATGGGGTTTGCGACCGTTGCCGAGGAAAGTGGCAATGCCGTCTCATGCCATTCGTTGGCGCTGTATACATAGTTCTTTGTGGGATCGAAGTACCCGTAATACTGTTTGCTGGCAAACTGGTCCGGGTTATAGTCGCCTGTATAGGCCTGGTCGTTCATACTCCCCGAGTTGTCGAGCACGATCAGGACGTTGGGCGGAACGGCGTTGCCCAGGAACGGAGGGGTCGAACAATACTGGTCCATCTCAGCGCTCAGAGCAGGAGGCGCAGCCCCCATGCCGAGGGCTGTCCAGATCACGAGAAGAGATACCATTTTAAGTATGTTTATTTGGAATTTCATGACGGTCACCTCACTTTTTTTCAATTCCCCTTGAGCCTCTTGAAAAGGTCTGTAATCCGCACTCAAACACTCTGCGGGAATGACAACAAATAGACTTTTGCAATGATCCTTTGTTCTGCTGTTATTGCGGAACCACCTTCGGGTGTTCTTTAATCAGCTTGATAAGGGGGCCTAAATTAGTGTCCACGTATTCATAATGGACCCTTACAGGGAGTGATAACCTCTCCAGCATGACACTCCTTCCCTCGCCATCCATGATCTGAGCTGACGGGTCCAGTTTATAAACCTTTCCGTCAATCACAACGGTCCCGTTATCTTCAACGGAGGTCAATTGCCCGCTTGTCATGAGACTGCCCGCAGCAAGGGCATCAGCCCCTGTCAGACAGACAACCACAAACCCTGCCAGTAATAATCCACGCAACACCTTCTTCTTTTCCATATTTATCCTCCAGTGACCACGGGCATTAGCCGCACAATCTTACCCTGCAAACCTGTAAAGCGCTGAGTTTTCAGCCCTTGTATTGTTAGGGCCTGTGACGGTTGAATTAATCCTGTAAAATATGGCAGTGCTGGAAAGGCCACCGGCCGACCTTGCAAACTCAAGTCTTCCACCCGGCAGCGCCACACTGTATAACCTCAGCAGCGTTATAGTCGCCGTATAACTCCCTCCAACGGTACCGGGGAGAGTGATTGTCGTGGTGCATAAGCTGCCCTCCGTCAGGATTGCGGTCGAAAGGCAATTTACACCCGGGAACAACCCGGCTGCAGGAGGTTCTCCCCACATCGTAAGGTTGATGGTATCTTTTATCACATTTACGGCACCGTCCGCCGCCTCTGATGCAGTTGCATACCTCTTGCCGGCCCCGGACATGCCGGTAGCCTGGGTGATGAAATACAGTACCCCGGCTGCGAGTGCCATTATGGCTACACTCATCAGCAGCGCTATCACAAGGGCAATACCTTTTTCATTAGCGACTTCTTTTCTGCATGCCTTTAATAAACCCATAAAGCACCCTCCCGATTTTGACTTACCTTATATTCCTCGGCGTCACGTTTAACGATACGACCCTCCATCTGAACTTCCGCTGTGCCGCTGTAAGAGGAACAGACCTCCCTGTCCCCAACAGTGTCTCCCCGACGTCTATGTTCGCGGGGGCGCTGTAGTTCGGGTCATAGTTCCCCGACTGCATCAGTATATACACCCTTATCTGTTTAAAGCGCCTTCTCAAACTCTGCGAATCATAACCTGCCGCTGTCACGCCGCCGTTATCCCACAGGTCTATTGAACCGTCCTCATTTGAATCAAGGCCAAAGGCAACCTGAAAGTCCAGAACACAAGAAAGCAGGGGGTCGCCATTATTGGTGGGAATAGTCGTCCTGCTTTCATTTCTTAAAAGGCTCTGCGTACCTCCGGCGCAGTTGGAGGGGGACGCGCCGCCCAGGCCATACCGAACAGCGTAGTAGGGCTGGGCAGCTACATTCTCACCTAAGGAATAAAAGCCGTAAACCAGCGTCCCTACCGCCGGGTTTAAAAAGGTTATCCCTGTCGGACGACTGGTCAGACGGTTTGCAGGGGTGGCATTCGAGCCGTCGTACTTGAAAAGCCACTCAGTTGCCTGCGCAAGGAGCCTCTTGGTGCTCGGCTCCATAAGGATGGCAACATCGTTTCCGGTGGCATCCCCCTTCACGTCCTCCCTCGTATCACCCCATACCCGGAAGGTCGGATCTACTGATGCTATGTACGTCCACCCCTGGGCAGCCCTCGTTTCCAGACCGAGGGCCGTTCCCATCAGGGTAAGGGTATCGGGGTTGGCATTGGTTGCACCTGCAATTGCAGGGATACAAAAATTGCCAGTGAAACTACTGCTTCGCAAACCGGAAGGGCATGTTACATCACCGATACTTGTGCCATAATCCTCTGCAAGGCCGTAACCAGCCATACCGATGTCCCTTTCGATAATACTCTTGGCTATGCCAACCTCCATATCACTCTCTGCCAACTTGTATTCCCTGGTTGTATGCTTCACCTGCGTGTCAAAAGAGGTAAAAACAACCGAGATGAGCACGGAGAATATAGACAGAGATATAAGCATCTCCACCAGACTGAACCCGTTATTATTAGCAGACAGTAGACGGCAGACAGCTAACAGGGAGGCTTTGCTATTCCTCTCAATGGCGCCTGCCGTATCTTGACTGCTCTTTTTTTGTAGTCCGCCTTCTTTCACGTTCCTTCTCCTGTCTGCTGCATACTATCTACTTCTTTTACACCGCCCTGTGCTTATACACCACTGTACTGTTTGTATACTGGTTACCCTTGTAATTGTATTGAACGGTTATCGTAATCTGGCTCAAGTCGTTTGTCAGGTTCGATACAACCCATGTAACCGTATAGGCCTGTTTACTCCCCCTTAGTATCGGATCAGGGTCGGGGTATTGATTGAAATTAGGGGAAAGGGCGGAATTCGTGGCATCGTATGGTCTCAATCCTCCTGAAACAACGTTACCAATAGGCTGGACAAGGAGTATCTCTGCTGTCTGGTTGGTAAGCCTTATGGCTGTGTTCCTAATGTCATTCCGCATGTTCACCTGTATGGAGGTAAGCGTGAGGCTTAACAGGGCCAGGATAGAGACCGAAAGGATAAATAAGGCTATCATCATCTCAACCAGCGAGAAGCCCCTGCTGTCCCTTTCTCCCTTTTTCTCCTCCATCGCTTTGCCCTCACCCTGCAAATTAAAATTCCGAACAGCTCGCTCCATTCCACACTCCCTCTCTTATACGCACCGTACTCACAGACACACACCTTGCCTGGCTAACCCGAGTGGCCCTCAGGACATACGTCCTGCCTCCAGCCGAACTCCAGTTAACTGCACGGGTCATCCCCCGCTTGTCGTATATCAGGACGTTATTTGTTGGATCACCTGCACCGCCTATCGTAACTGTTACTGACGACAGGGTCTTCTGCGCCGCGCCAGACTCCTCTCCCGTACCATCGTAAGTAAAATCGCCGTCGGCATCATTGAATTCAAAGATTGAATAAGAGGTATTTGAGGCAAACCTTATCCCAAAACCGCGGCTGTTTGCCACACTACCCCGCGTCAATGAGTCCTGTCTTATCTTCTGCAGGTCGCTATAAAGCCCCCTTGATGCAGCAGTCAACTGGTGTCTTTGGACAAAGTCGGAATTCATTGTCGCAATCGCCGCTACTATCCCGATAAGCGCAATAACTATCAACATCTCGATCAACGAGAAACCGCTTTCAGATTTCATTGCCAGGTCCCCTCACTAATGAACTATATACAGCTTATATATAATTGCTGTAACCGTAAACAATATTGCAAGAGCGATAACAATTTCTTTCAGCCAAAAATTCCTCATCAGAAAAACCTCTGCCAATCTACGAAGCAACCATCGTGCCGTAAATAAAAGCCTTTAAAATCAATAGATTAACCATTCAAAGCGATTTCATAACCGTGAACTTGTTGCATAACTATGAAAAGTTTTCATAGTTTG
>ERZ1292633.5790-Hain-H41-02um-R1-5790-length-11026-cov-5_pt1 | contig 11026 bp, 10 predicted proteins | sample MGYA00564406_ERZ1292633 | MGnify/ENA primary metagenome ERZ1292633 (study PRJEB36523, sample SAMEA6512639) | groundwater metagenome | collected 2019-01-08 | study: AquaDiva: Metagenomics assemblies of 32 groundwater samples
ACGCTGATGGTGCTGGAAAAAATGGCCGCCCTTCGGACGCGCCACGAAGGTTTTCAAGAGGCGGCCGTTTGGAGGATTTTCAAAGCTCCGCTCCCTTCGGCTGCGGCGGCGGCGGCTGCGGCGGCGGCGGCCTCCTCGTCTCTGGAGCGGGCGGCGTACGCGGTGGCCGTCGCGCGCACCCTTCGACTGGCCGTGGAGTGCCGCATTCTCGTGCACGACCCTCAGTTCATGGCCGTCGCCCTCGGCCGCACCGTCGAAATGCTGCCGCAGCTGCCGTCGCTCTCCGCCGTCTCCAATGTCCTCATCGCGCTGGAACGTTGGAACCGGCTTTACTTCACCGCACGGGAGGCCGTGGAACACGCCAACGCTTGGGGCGTGGCCAGGCCGTTGCCCTCCCTCCTGGCGGCGGCGGCAGCGCCTGATGGGCGTGGGGACCGAAACGCGGTGGCGGCGGGCACTTTTCCAGCGTCGCGTGCGATGCGCAGCGACGACCCATTCGTTGACCTGCCTATCAACGCCGCCGCTGCGCGCGAAGCGGACGATGGCGACCCGGCCGCAGGGTCGTTGCTTCTCCAGGTCCCCCAATCCACGTCCACCGCCGTCATCCTAGCACCGGAAGGGCCATCCGCCATCGACTCTCACTTTCCAAATTTGATCGACGTCGTGGCGGACGAATGCGAAGATCGCTTGCTCGCCCTCACGGAGCAGGCCACGGCCTCCCGGGAGGAGCTCCGCCATCGTCGTAACGATGACCAAGAGGAGGCCGATGACAGCCGCGCGTTGGTATCGACCTCCTCGACGGTCGTATCAGCCACGGACCCAGTGGCCGCCTCGAAAGGGATGGGCGTGTTCCCGCCGGAGAGCCTGCTCGACGTGATCCGCGGGCTGTCCTTCACCGGCGTGCGGCGCGTGGCGGTGCTGCATCGCTTGGCCTCCGCGATCGACCGCCTCCCGTTCGTGACCCCGGACGACCTGGTCGCGATGCTGCTGGCGTCGTGTCGCGTGCCGCGCAGGCACGTGGATCCGCTCCTGTTAGACGCCGCGGCTGGGGGGGACTGGGAGGACGACAATCCCGCGCTGCCAATTCTGGGACAGGAACGGGTGGAGCCCCTGCCGTTCACGAGCACTGTCATGGAAGCCACGAGGCGTCTCATCCCACCACTGACAGAGGACCAGGACGACGCTGTGTCGTCTTCGATTCGCCCGCCACCGGCCGTGGGTGAGCTCTCCTCCATCGCCACGAGGAGGCTGGCGACACGCGGCATCGTTGACGTCATGGTCGTCCACACCTCCCCCACGGCGGCGATTGTTTACGCCGCGGATGTTTTCCCCGATCTGGCCCCCGTTGTGATCGGCGGCGGCAGCGTCTGGGACAAAACCAGCGGGCGCGGAGTCGGTGCGGTTGTCAACGAGGGTCCGGCTGGCTTGTCACAGCTCGGACTCGGTGGTCTTACCGAGCAGCGTCCCGTCGCCTTCCCGCTCATCGAAGCCGTGTCGCGCCGCTTCCTCAGGCTGCCTGCGGCGGCTATTGAGAAGGCGATAATTCCAGTGCGACAGGCCTTTGAAGCGCATCCGGGCCTGGCAAATGTTGTGCCTCAGTTTTGGGACTTGGTGCGACAAGTTCGAGTGCCGAAAGCGACGGGAAGAAGCGCGACGTCGAGTTTTGGCAGTGTTGGCATCACCGCCACGACGCGGGAAGGGGAGGACCGCGGGAACCGCCTGAGCAACCTCCCCGCGGTTCGGATCGCTCCCGGTTCCACACCCTGGACGCGACCGGCCAGGTATGAAATCCCGTTGGCGTTTCGAAAGGTGGAGTCCGCGCGGGATCGGCGGAGTGCGAGCAAGTATCGGCGAAACCCTCGAGTTCCACCGCTGCTCAAAGTGGCACCGATGAGGCACCGCCCGGATTGGGCGAAACGTCGAAAGTCCAACCGATGACGACCACACCGGGAGGACCGGGTCCCCCTCTAAAAGCCGCGCGGTTGTTTTGGCGTCGCAAGTTGGGGGGTGTGTAGGGTGATTCTCCCCCAAACCGGTGAAAACAACAACAAATGTGGAAAAGAGAGAGAGAGAGAGAGAGAGAGAGAGCGAAGGGAAATATCCCTCGCAATCATTCCAGTTGCCCCCTTTCCCCGTTCCTTCCGTGAAGACCCTCTCCACATCTCACGGACACTAATCATGTCTGACATTCACATCGTCTACTGCGGGGGATGAGGCTATGGGCCGCGATTCAGGACCGTGAAAGCGGCCCTGGAGAGCAACATCCCCGGCCTGAGCGTGACGGGTGAGGCCACCCCCACCTCCTCCGGCGCGTTCGAAGTCAAAGGCCGGTCGGGAAAACTGTTTCACTCGAAGCTCGGAGGGGACGGCTACCTGGACAACGATCGCGCGAAGCTTGGCCTCGTGCTTTCCGCCGTGAAGGCAGCCAAGGAAGCGGGGACTCTGTAGCGCCGGGGAAACTGCGCTGCAAAACGTAATCGATGAAGAGGGCAGGGGGAATGGAGTGGAATCGAAAACGAAACTTTGCCGCGGCGTGCCGACACCACCCGATGGCCGAAGGGGGGATATGAATCCAAACAACGACATGGCGTCCGCGTCGCCGTGGCAAATGGGCGGCGATGTGGAATTCAACAATTTGACGAAAAGGCTGAACTTTCCGCTTCAACAAGAAAAGGCCTTCTGATGCGATATTTGTGATCGCGTCTGAATCGTTCGATGACTTCACAGTTGTCGGAGCGAGAGCGCGCAGGGCTCTCCCCGTTTCTTAGCTTTGAGGCTTGCGAGAAAGGACCGTTTTTTCCGACGACACACCACTGGCCAGTCATCACTACTTTTTGGTGTTTTCCGCTGCGTTGTTGACAAGCTTTGTGTACTTTTCTTTGGCTGATAGTGGTTCGCTTTTTGTCGCGAATGGGGCGGTCAAGGCAAGGGTCTGCAATCAAAGGAAACCAGAGAGAGAGGATGAGTGCCGCCGGCAGTCGGAATTTTGCCACCTCCCCTCCCGGATCTCTCCTCGACACCCCCACAAGAACACATCGTTGTAAATCATCGATCATATTATTTCCCCCATCATATTTCGTTTCATACATTATTGTTTAAAAAACAACGCCAAAAACTCGGAAGGGTGCTCTCTGATGACATTTTCCTCGACCTTCAACGGAGGGGATGACGACGTTTGGCTGTCGGCCACCACCACCGTCGCGCCCAACGGGTCAGAGGGGCCGGAGCCCGTTTGGATGTCCGTGGTGCGAGACTACGTGCTGCCGCTGTTGGTCTTAGCCTTCATGTGGTACTATTTGCTCAATCACGTGATCGTGCCCTTCTTTCGGTCCGGTATGCACAACGGCTTGAGCCGGCAAGGAGGCACGGCGACCCTTCAAGACGATGATAGCGATGTGCGCGGCGGCGATGAGGGTAGTGGTACCGCCCTTCGTGACGACAACGACGACAGCGTCAAGAAGCTTCAGTGATTTGCTTTTTCGGTGCTCAAAGTTTTCTTCGAGTGGGGATGTCCCAGACTGGGCGCATCAAGAGTATGACCCCCCGGTTCCCGTGTCACTATCGGACAGGGCCTGAGGCTGGATACCCCCGCTGCTGCGGGGGTGGGCGACTGCGACTGCGCGACATGCAGCTGTTTCGCTCGACCACGACACCCTGACCGTACCGAATTTCGCGAATTGCGAGGCGGGTGGACTGCATTGCTTTTTCATCATGTAGAAGTCCACCGGGGCACCACACGTGAGGAAAACGCTGTAAGGACGCAGCACCGCTGCTTTCACTGCCAGAAAACCCCTTTTCTTGTTTCACACACACCGGGTGCGTTCTTTTAAAGAGACTGGAGAAACGACGAAATGTTGCTGTCGTCGGCGTCGCCTGTTTCTTCCTCGTACGATCGCTACCGTCCGCAAGCGGCTGGGTGGTATGCGTCGCACCGCTTTGCCGCCGAAGCCGCCCTGCCTTTCCCCACCCGACCGACCGCTGCGCTGACCCCCGCGACCCCTGGGGCATCGTCGTCCTCGCCGTCACGGGGTGGTGGTAGCGAAGTGGGCGTTGGGCTTCCCGTCCCGAGGGGTGTCGCGGGAAGCGGTGTAGCGGGCTGCTGGTCGGTGCCGTCCCACGTGACGACCATTTTGCAGCAGTCGCCCAACTTGCTGGTCATACACCGCAGCGCGTTGCCGTCCGTCGACGAACGCGGCTTCATCACGATCGAGAGCCTGTGTAGAGATGTCATCCTGCCCTACTGCGCGGCGACTTCCGACGACACGACGCGGCCTTCAGCGAAAGGCACGAGCATGACACAGCACCACCCGCCGCCGCGCGGGTCCACCGAACGGCCACCGTCTGCCTCTACGCGTGGGGCCGGCCATGTACGGAGGCGCAGCAGCAGCGTATCCAAATCTCGGCCATCGTCCGTGCCGCCGACCGGCACCGTAGATGAGGAGCAGCAACGCGTTGCACTGCTGCGGTCGACGACGACCAATCATACCTTCGCGGAATGGGTTCATGTGCTGTATCGGTGGTGCGCCGTCACGATTCGAGCCTCGCCGTTGACGCCACCCGCATTGGAAGGCGCCGCCGACGCGTCACCGCCCGCGGCGGGCCTTGGTCGCAACGCCGCGAAGCAACTCGCCGCCAACCCATCCGGGCGCGCCACCGCAGCCGCGACAGCCGGCGGCGAGGTCGGCGGCGATGCCTCAGACGTCGCGGCCACCACCGCCGCCGCCCAAGCGGCCTTCTCGTATGTGGACATTTTAACGAGCGTCGACACCATTTTCAATGGTCCAACATTCCGAGCACTGACCACGAAGCGGTGCTTCGACCTGTGTGACGTGAAACGCGCGGGGTACTTGTTTCGCGATGTCATGCGGTCCCTCTCCGGCATCATCGACCACCACATGAACGAAACGACGTCCGACGAGCCCGAGGCATCCGCGGCGAGCGCGTTGGCGGCGATGACCGCTGTGTTCGACGACGACGAAAACAACGACGACGACGCGGATGACGGCGGTGAGGGTGGGAGCGACGCGGATGACGGCAGCGACAGCGGGCGGCCGCCGCGAGTGGTGACGGCGTTGGAGTCCTCCTCCGTCGTCGCGTCCGACCCCACGGTGCCGCAAACGACCGACGGGGTGGCGCTGCCCACGACGGACGGTCCTGACTCCGCGGCGGGTCCACCATCGCAGCGCGGGGCCCCACCGGGCAGCAGTGACAACACCGTGGTGGCCGCCCATGCGACTCCCTCGACGCTGCGCGCAGGCGACGACGGGTTAGGGAGTGCCACGACGGCGTCCGTCGCGCCCCCTGGGTCCGCTCCGAAGGGGCCTGGCAGCGTGACCGACTTGCCCCCAGATTCAAGTGGGCTGGGCCCGCAATTATTGCGACAGCTGTGCGACCTGAAACCTGCCACGTTCATCGCGCGTCCGTTATTGGGCGCCACCGCACGCCGACTGGCCGCCTCGAAGATGGCCCTGCCCCAGGACGCCGAGCCAATCCCTGGGCCGGCCACCATGGTCCCACGGCGGCACCCACCCTCGTCCGTCGACCTCGCCGCCCTGCCGAAGCGAACAACGAACGAACGACGGGGACGACTCCCCCCTGCAGCGGCGGTCCTCCCGCCAGCGCTGTCGCACATCATCATCAAGGCTGTCACCCGAGGGTTCGAGCACATCGCGGCGGCCGAAATCGAAAAGGCAATGCAACAGGCGAACTCCAAAAAGGGGAAGAAGAAGAAAAAGGGTGCGCAGGCGCCTCTGCCGCTGCCGTCGCAGCGTCAGTTCCACATGAGCCCCGCGGAGTTCGGCCGTTTCCTGGCGTCGGACCCCCACATGGCGGCTGCCTTCCTCCCCGTGGTGGTCCGCATGCCGCACCCCTCCGCCTCACTCGCGGGCGGCGGCGGAGGCACTACGGCGTAGAGTGGGTTCGCTGGTATCCACCCATTTGCCGCTCTCGTGTACCCTGTGATGTCCCTTCCCCTCCCGTCTCCGTCACCCACTCTCATCCTCTCACTCCCGTGTATTTGCGAAGAAGGAAGGAATGAGGCGGCGTTGGTGCTCCACCTCTCCATAAAAGCCAAGTCGGTGGCACCGAAAATAAGCACTGGGGGGAGGGTAAGCATTCCCGATGGCATTAGCGCATGTAGCCGACGCCTCCTCTTGGGAAACGACGTCGACCACGACATCCTGTTGTTTGTCACCTCTCGTCGCGGCGGCGTCACGGCCGTTGGCCTCCGTGCCGCCAACAGCGGGCGAGCGGCGCGGTGTGTCGATGCTGTCGGATGTGTCGACATCGCTCACTGCCGCCGTGGCCGCCACAGGAGTCGTTCCAAGGGGAAAAATTACGACGGAAAGTATGTTTTGCTCCTCGGAAGTGCTTCCTGGATACAATTGTAGATATCTGGCGCCACCACCGGCAACAACCACGAACTTGGCAGAGGCACCCGCTACGGGAGCGGTCGCAAGCTGCGCGTGTCCGCAGCGAACCGCCGCAACGGGGGATCGACCCTGGTCTATGCCGTTCAATGCCGAACCACCGCCTCGACGATCTACGAGCCGGGCATCCTCCTCGGACTCCCAGTTCACGTCGGTGACCGATAGACTTCCAGGAGGCAGCCCCCGTGAATTCAGAACGTCGCGTCCCGTGTCAGTCCACCGCCGGAGGTGCGACGGCGACGGTCACGAGCGTCCGGACGACGCACGTGCTGCATCGCCACTCCCTCCGGACCCGCGATCAGCGTTGACCTTCGCGAGAGAAGTCCAACGGCAATGCAGCCACCCCGTGGTAGCACCGACGACGTCGACGGACGACCGTCTCTGCCCCCCTTACCGTATGTTCGACGAGGACAGACCGAAGGAAGCGTTGGAGTCACCTCGAGCCAATGGGAGTGGTCGGTCGCCGCACCACGCTCTCCCCCCGACGCGTCCTCCCGCCGAGGTGACGCACGAGGCGCACGTGAAGGAGGTGCGACGGCGTCACGAGGCGCTCAAAGCGCACTATCGTCGGTTGCTAGGCAGCCCCCCACCACCGCCACCTCTCGTTGCCGGCCTGGCAGGGGTACCACAGCTAGGGACGGCACTACGTTTTTCGATGACGTGACCACCCAACTCGCTCCGCATTGGGTGCTGTACCATTTGAGTACTACGAGCGCTAACGCGAAAAGAGAAATGTGAACGTGAATTCATGCATTGATCAGGGCCCCAGATGTCACATTCATTTGTGAGAGCCGCTCCGCGCGCAAGTAAAGAAGTTCGTGTGTTTTCCCCTCCCAACATCGAGGTTAACCGATACCGCCGTTGAATTCGTCGCGGAGTAGGAGATGGCTGGGACCGCCGCGGCATTCACCGCTTCACTGCGCCGCAGCGGCGGAACCGTTTCACCGCCGGGGGGCACTGCGACTTCCCAGCGGCAGCTCCCCTACAGCTCGGCGGCCAGCCACCACAGCCACGCCTCCTCGTCACATGCCTCGAGGCAGCATCAATTAGCGCTTCAGGCCGCCGTGGAGTCCGCGGCGGCGCATCATCGGACCACGGCTAGCCCGACATTTGGCGTCGACGCGCGGGGAGCTAGCGTCGACGGACTCGCGGTCTTCGACGACCGGTCCGCGTCATGGCCTTCCCCACCTGCCGCCAACGCGTCGTGGCGTTTGGCGCAAAATGACTCGAGTCTTCTTGCACATACCACCGCGTCTTCTCGGTCTGCTGGCCGGCCGACAGTCTTGCTTCATCCGCATCACGGGGATCCCTCCTCTTCCTCGCCGATGATGTTGACGCCCGGTGCGCATCCGTCGATGCTCGCGTCACCGCCGATGGGCCAAATGGACGGGCAACAACATCATTATTATTAACAGCAAGGGACCACCACGACGACCGCCGCCGATCACAGCGCACAGAAAATTTCGCCACCTGGAGGCGTGAGGTTCTCGCACCGTTACGGCTCCACCAGCGTGAATCCGCTAGGCACCGGGTCGCCAACGACGAGCGGCGGCCCCGTCGCGTCATCGCCGCACCAGCCGAGGCCCGCGCAGCATCCACCGACTGCGGGCGTCCTGCGACCAGGATTTTTATCGCGTTCGCTGAGTCCAGTCGGCGGGGAACCTTCCGTCGCGTCGTCCTCGCGGGGCGGCTACTCACGGGTGACCGACGCCTACTCCGGAGCAGTCCTCAATACGGCGACGACGGGGTCGGAGATTCCACCCCCGCCGCCTCCGCGGTCGGCTATTGACTACGTTGTGGGCACGCTTCTGCGCTCAGGAGAGTGGCGTGTCGTCGTGGATGAGGAAACGTGGCGGCCCTATTACTTCAACAGCCGCGACCACTCCGTCACGTGGGACCTCGCGGCCGTCGTCCGCAGCGTCCATTCCGCAGAATTACTCGTCGCGAAGTCCCCGACGGAGCGCCAGGACGCCGCCGACAAAGAAGGAATGGACCAACCGTCGTCCCACCCTGCGAACCACCCTCCCCTGCGTTACGGTTCGTCGCCGCCGTTGCGGCAGCAGCAGCAGCAGGATGACTCTAGAAGCGCGGCTGGGGGAACCCGCACCTCGGCCATCTCGGGTGCGAGGGGTGAGGCCCGCAGCAACGCCGGCGGCGGGAAGGAAGCCGCCACAGCATCGGTGCTTGAGAAGGAACTACCGTACACTCGGCGCGGAGTCGTGCCGCCGCCCCCTGCACCACCCCCTCCGCCCCCGCACCATCGTACATTGGATGCTGACTCTCCTGCACCATCGCACGCCGCCCGCCATGTCGAGGAGTCCGGCCGCTCCTCGGCTGCCCGCTCGCCTCCTCCCGCACAGCACCACACGGCTGCCGGTCCCCGGGCCGCCTGCGGTGGTGGAGGTGGTGGTGTCGCCGCCATCCCCGATCAGGCGCGGCGACTGCAAGAGGCACGGCGGCACCGCGCGTTGGACAGCTCGTTGGCGTCGACGGCGGACCGGGGATCCTCCGGGCAGCATCTCGACGATCATCCTCAACAACTTGTGGGAGGCACGAGCCCCACGCCGGAGAACAATGGCACAAGCGGTGCGGGTACCGTTGGCCCGGCGCTGGCCGAACTGCGGCGCCGTTTGCAACACGTCGAGGAGGCCGTGCGGCATCAGCAGCATCCAGCGTCGGACGGGGGGCACCCGTTAGCAAATCACCGACACCAAACGCCCCCGAGAAACAGCCCATCCAAAGGGGGTGCGAGTTTGTCGCCGGCGGCGGGGAAAGAGGACGGCGCCACAGGGAGTCGCTCGCCATCTTCCAGCGACGAGCGAGGACTACCTCGAGGGCTGCCGCCGCCTCCCGCACTGCCGCACCACCAACGACTGCTCGTCGCGGAGGAACCCCCCAGGCAGCCCCCGCCCGCAAAGCAGGCGCACGACCGTCTGCTACTGCGGGGCCACAGCGATGCCGGCGCCAAGGTGGCGGACGAATCACCGCCGCCCCCTTCTCGGTCGACCATCAACTCTTACACGCCGACGGCGACGGCGGGAGGGAGCCCGGCGGCAGGAGGAGGGCCGCAACCACAGTTTAACGATTCCGTTCACCGCCGCGTGCCGTCAGTGCAGCGCATCGGAAGCGCCACCGCCACGAAAAGTCCGCAACGGATTCTCTCCGCGAGCCGCCTCGGGGTGGACCAAGACGCCCAGCCACCGAGGGCGTTTACGCCCGGGAGGAGACTCCAGCCGGATCGCACCTGGCAGGACGAGCTGGATCGTCGAGAGGCGGAGCTGAACCACCGGCGGCTGGAGCTTCAACGTGCCCGAGCGGAGGCCAAGGCCAAGCGAGAACTACGGAAAGGATCACCGTCAGCGACATCTTTTCGCCGCAGCATTTCTGGGTCGCTGCAACCCACCGTTGCGACGGGAGGAGTCCCCATGGCGGCGTCGAACGACGAGCCGCTGCTGCTTCCGTCCCAGGGCCAGGCCCCTCGAGACCATTCGCCCATGCACTCTAGAAGCCATCCGCGCAGCGCACCTCATCAGCCGGCAAACGGCGGTGGTGCCAAACGTGTAAACGAACCGGGATGCGAAGGCTTCGGCGCTGTCGCGGCGGACACTGCCCCGCGCTCGAGCAGCGTTGACGGCCTCCCACTGCCGCCGCAGCCCCCGTGGCACCATCCTTCCCTGGCGACAGCTCAATGGGCGGACGTCGCTCCTCCTGCTCAAGGCAAGTCGGGAGAAGGGGGTGGAGCAACCACACAGGCGGCCGTGGTGCCATCACCCACCGGCAAAGGCGGCCTCACGACGACGTCGAGCCGCTCCCCATCCATTTGATCGACCCGGTCCCCAATGGCTCACCTACCTGACGTACGTCCCTCATCGCTTACGCCCTTCCGCTTGATGTCTTCCCTATCTTTCCCCTCCGAAGTAGCCATCCAGTCTCGCTGTCACACACATTGCGAAGGGCACTCACATCCACTGAGCTATCTGCCGCGGTTCTGTGTGATGTCTGACACGACTCTCGCTCGCTCCCGAACGCGCCAGGGTTGCATCTCGCGAAGCCGGCCGGCGAAATAAATGACGCACAAGCCACGGCGGTGGGTCGTGTAAGTATCGATGTGGATTTCTGCAATACTGGTACTACAGAATCCGTGACTGTCACAAAACTGTCTCTACCATCAATTTCCACCATTTTTTTTTCGTCGCCGCAGAAGCCGGAGCAGTGTACCACGATCCGTGGCCCACTCGCGCACCGAGCAACGTGCGTGATGGATTCCTCGGGGCTGCCGCGGGTTGACGGCGTTGGACCTGACCCTCTCGGGAGAGAAATCGGATGCCGTTCGACGCCGAGGATCGGCGCGCGCCAGTTTGTAATCAAGTTGAAGTTGTCGAAGACGTTGGACATGGAGAAAGCTTTTTTGGTCGTTGGCGATGTCATCACAGGAACTCGAAACGCTCCATGAAGAGAAGAGCTGTTACCATCGGGCGGTGTTCTCTTTTATTTCCTGAAAGAGGAGCTTCTTCTCTTCGTTCAGGAAGTTAGCGAGAACTCCGCCCGATTGTAACTGCTCTATGCACCGCCGCCGCCACCACTAGCAACGTGGTGGC
>ERZ1292633.5791-Hain-H41-02um-R1-5791-length-11026-cov-5_pt1 | contig 11026 bp, 11 predicted proteins | sample MGYA00564406_ERZ1292633 | MGnify/ENA primary metagenome ERZ1292633 (study PRJEB36523, sample SAMEA6512639) | groundwater metagenome | collected 2019-01-08 | study: AquaDiva: Metagenomics assemblies of 32 groundwater samples
GAAATATTTATAAAAATAAAATAACGCCGTATATGGCGTTATTTTATTGTGCACCAATTAGGAGTCGAACCTGAATTTTCGGCTTCGCAGGCCAATGTCCTATCCATTGAACGACGAGCGCAAGTGATAATTAATAATTACCCGCCTTCGCCCATCGGGGCTTCGGACGGGCGAGGCAAATTAATAATTACAAATTGACTTTCTCAATAAACGGGCGAAGTATAGCACAAAAAAACAAAACCGTCAACCGTCGCCGCTAACAGATAATGAGTACAACCTTGCCATTGTCTCAAGATTCCTCATCTTGGATCTTTTGTAATTGTTTTTTGATTGCGCTAATCCGGTATGCTAAACGTGAGGGCAGGCGTAGTGTGGCAATAGTATCGATAAGCATAATTTCCATAGCTTGATATTTTCTTCGCTCCTCCGAACCTCGCTCAAATCCAAGAGAAACTATTCTTTGACCAAGCAACATACCATCTCGCATTTGCTGTAATGTTAAATCAGGGATAAGTTAAACAAGAAACATAACATCCTTTGTAATTTTGGGAATTTCTTTTTTGAAAAAAGATTTTACATTGGACCAACCGGCTTTGAAATAAATTTCCGGTTCTGGGTCGGTTTCCGCGTCATCGAAATACACCATGCTTTTCAAAATATGATGGTAATCGTGAGCCACGGTAGGGTATTGTTTTTTTAATCTCTTAATCGTGATTTCCAGGGGTTCAAAATTTTGGGCGCACCAGTAGAGATCAAAAAAATCCCGTTTCCGCCCGCGTTGGGAAATGGCGATTATTTTCATGACGGCAATATCGGTGGCGGATAAAATTTTTATTGAGCCATATTGAAGCAGTGGTTGTTTTGGAACAAAATAGGGATACGCGATGAAGCTTACTTTGGCATTGAATAGTTCGCCGTAGATTGTATTGGCATCTTCAACCGTTGTCTCCCAATTTTTGTTATTAAGGAATTTTGAAAAAATAGTTTTGGTATCAAAAGATTTTTTTTGCGTAAAAAAATCCAGATCAACGGATTTACGATTGCCGGATTGAAGAGTGAGGGCGGTTCCGCCGGCTAAATACCAGTCTGATTTTTCCAGCCATGATTGTTGGGACAAAAAATCAAGCGCCTTTTTGGTTGCTTTTGGCAATGTATCAAAATGGAATGTCAGTGATTTTTGAGGATCAGTTGCCATAGTTGTTTGGTGCGCGGTCGCAAACACCGCGATTTCTTTACCACTTTTTGCAATAAAGACTTATCGTAAAAATTCCAAAGCCAACGCACTTCCTTGTCATTGCCAAAATCCAACACGCGTTCAATAATATATTGGGCGTTTTTTTTTGTATCAATTTTTTTGGGATTAGTATCCCAAAACAAAGTTTGGCGGAATTTCATGATTGAATTATAACAAAAAAAATCGCGTTCGGCAACCTCGTTGAAGGCTGGCGATATTATTAATTATTAATTTGTAATTATTAATTCGTCAATGCAACTTCCACTCCCTCGCCACCTTCTCGCTGAACGGCTCTTCTTCTTTGTCCACATTTTCCGACAAATACTGCCGCAAAGTAAATCGCACTTCGTTCGGATCGATGTTCGGCAAAGGCACGCGCAGGCGCGGACGGAACGAGCTGTCGGTTTCCAAAAAAAGCATTTTTACCGCCGGCGGTTCGTAGATTATATAAAAATCAGTGAATTCGGAATAAGCGTAAAAACGGTTATTCAAAATAATGCCCAACTCCGCGATCTTGAAGGGCAAAATATGCGGATCCTGATGCGACTGCAAAAAAATAATAATCGCGAACAAAATTATTATAAGCGCGAAAAGAAAATTGCCGGTAAAAATCCCGTAGCCCACCAAGCTTACGCCGATGACCGTCATAATCAAATACCAACGAAACTGACGATTGTGCTGTTCGTATTCGGTCACTTCCCATTCATGAATAATGGCGCCGGTGGCTGAATTTTCCGTGAGTAATTTTGGCATATTTTTGTGAGGGCGATCGGCAGTGGACAATGCTGGGATCGAACCAGCGACCTCTGCAATGTGAATGCAGCGCTCTAACCAGCTGAGCTAATTGTCCTTCCGTTTGTCCAATTAAAGTATAACAAAACCGCGAAAAAAAGCAAATACAAATCACTACTTCCCGAGAACGAATCCCAACGAGGAGAGAGCCGCGCTCGTGCTTTCAAATACCATTTTTTCTTTTTTCAATCGCTTGTACCAAATGGCATTCATCACAAAAGGCGCGATCGCCGAACCGACACCGGTGACGAAAACCTTCCGTCCGTCGGCGGTTAGTTCCTCCACGATTTTCGCCAAAGCGTCCAAGCCGTCAATATCCAGATAAAACAAATTTCTTAAACCCAAAATAATGACCGGCGCCGTCAACCGTTTAACATTCTCAATATGGGCATCGGCGTTCACATAGGTCATTTGTCCGGCGAAACGATAAACGATCACCTCGCCTTTGGCTTGCTTCACCGCTCTCGTGTCAGAACCGACCACGCGCGAGACAACGCGCTTGTTTTTGTTTACCGTCACCTCACTTTGCGCTTTGGATAATTGATTGACGAAATACAGCAAAGCGACAGTGGCGCCTAACAAAATGCCGACAATCGGATCGGCCACAATGGTAATGGCGGCGACCAAGAGCGACAAATACAAATCAAAATGATTGTGGCGATACATCCGGACAAAATGTTCTCTCTCCACCATCCGCACCGCCACATAGACCAAAATCGCCGCCACGATCGGCAAGGGCAAATACTTGAAATACGGCAAAAGGAGCAAAGAAATAATCGCCACGGCCACGGCGTTGATTATTCCCGAAGCGCGATGAGTGGCGCCGGTTTTCACATTCAAAGCGGTGCGCGCCAAAGCGGCGGTCGCCGGAATTCCGCCAAAAAGTCCGCTCGCCAGATTGGCGATTCCCAAACCCAGCACCTCACGATGGGAATCAAAATTCGTCTTGGTCATCGCGCCCGCGATCTTGCCGGAAATCAATGTTTCCAGAATCGCCACGACCGTAATCGTCGCGGCGGCGCCAAGCAAATGTCGATCAAGCAAGGCAGACCAAGGAACCGGAGAAAAATGAAACAAAGAAGATTCAATATCGCCGAACTTGGTGAACAATGTTTGCAAAGGAAAATCCACCATTCCTTTGGCGTTCAAATAACCAAGAATAATGCCCAGAATCGCCACCGCGATCGGTCCCGGAATCCGCGATTTTATTTTCAAAAATATAAACAACAAAACCAAACCGATGGTAAAAATAATCAAAGCCGAAGGTTGAGACAAAGAAAAATGTTTCAGGGATTCCCAGATATTTTCCCCAAACCGCTCGTGAACCGGCAAACCTTGGAGGCCGGTCGCGAAATTGAACTGATTTAGACCGATGATAAACGCCACCCCGAGAGTGAAACCGTGAATTACGCTCGAAGGGATGAAAATAATGTAGCGATCAAAACGGAAAAAATAGCAAAATAAAATCAAAATCCCGCCCAAAACCGCCAAAACCGGCAAAATTCCCACCCCGTGGATAACCGCATACATCGCCAAAATTCCGGATAAAGCGCCGGTTGGTCCCACCACATTGTAATGACTGCCGCCGAATATCGCCGCGAACAATCCCGCCCAAATAGCGGTAATCACGCCCATAATCGGGGTGGCGTTGGCGGCCACGGCGAGCGATATGGAAAGAGGCAGCGACACCAATGAAACCGTCAATCCGGCCGACCAATTTGATTTGATATTATTCAGGATCGTCATATTTTTTTATTTTAGGAATAGTGGTAAGTATACGACAAAGCAAGGCCTTTGGCAATCATTTGCCAAAATCGGCGAACGATTCTACCGGCTTGCCAAAAACCGAATTTTCACCTATAATGCCCGCATGGAAACCGAGCAAATCAATTTCCTGCCCCAAAATCAAGAACCGCTTGAAAACCCGGTTGAAAAACCCTCAAAAAGGGGTATATTTTTATTTTTGGGGATAATCATAATGGGGATATTCATCTACTCCTTTGTTTCCGGCAATGATGACAGCGAAGACAAAAATCCCCTCGCTTATGATCCGGTGACGCTTGAACCCAAAAAACCCAAAAACATTTTCCAAAAATTGCAATACATCGTGTTCAATCATAACCAGAAGCCTTTGGCCGGCGAACGCGACGACCGCATCAATATCCTGCTCCTCGGCATCGGCGGACCGGGTCATGACGGACCATTCCTGACTGACACCATTCTCATCGCCAGCCTCAAACCCTCCACCAAACAAATTTCGCTCGTTTCCATCCCCCGCGATTTGGCAGTGGATATTCCCGGCTATGGCACGCAAAAAATCAACAGCGCCGACGCCTATGGCGAAAAAAAACAAACCGATTGGGGCGGTGCTTACGCCACGGAAATAGTTTCCAAGACTTTGGACATTGAAATCCCTTATTATATCCGCGTTGATTTCAAGGCATTTGAAGATATCATCAATGAAGTGGGTGGTGTGAAAGTGGAAGTGGAAAGATCATTCACCGATACCATGTTTCCGGCGCCGGACGATCTTTTTCAAACCGTATCTTTCAAAAAAGGCCTTACCACCATGGACGGTGAAACCGCTCTCAAATTCGCTCGCTCCCGCCACGGCGACAATGGCGAAGGGTCGGATTTCGGTCGTTCCCGCAGACAGCAAAAAATGCTCTTGGCACTCAAAGAAAAAGTGCTGTCCTACAACACTCTTCTTAACCCCATCAAGATCAACAGTATTATCAATTCGCTGGAAGCGCACATCACCACCAATCTGGAATTTTCCGACATCATGACTTTGATCAAGCAAGTCCGCGAACTCGATACCGCCAATGTCGTCACTCTCACTTTGGACGACAGCCCCGCCGGATATTTGCGTAGCGCTTTTTCCTCCGCCGGCGCGTTTATCCTCGTGCCCAAATCGGGAAATTTTTCGGAAATCAGACTGGCGATTAAAAATATCTTTTCCGGAGCGAGCATCGCCGGAAAAAGCAACGCGCCCGCGCAAGACGCGCCCGCCGGCTATCTGCCCGCCGCCAAAATTGAAATCCAAAACGGCACCTGGAACGCCGGGCTGGCCGCTCGCATCAAAAAAAGATTGAATAACATTGATATTGAGGTGGAAACCGTCGGCAATTCAGAGTCAAAACCGATTGAAAAGAGCGGTGTTTACCAAATCCATTCCGGTTCCGCCGCCACCGCCCTGATTAACGCCATCGTCAGCGAATTGCAAATTCCCGCTTTTGAAATCGCGACCGGAAGTATCCGCGCGGCCACCGGCACCGACATCCTCATTATTCTTGGCGCCGATTACACCGATTGAAACAAAACCCGCTTAATTAATACTAACACTAGCTATGGCCACTCCCGGAACAATCACCACCCACAATCTGCCCCAGGTAGTTTTGATCGGCCGCGCCAATGTGGGAAAATCAACTTTGTTCAACAAGCTGATTGAAGAAAAAAAAGCCCTCGTTTCGAATATCGCCGGCACCACGCGCACCAACAACGAAGGCGATGTCATTTGGCGCGGCGCCAATATCCATCTGATTGACACCGGCGGACAGGACACCAAAATCAACGAACAATTCGCCGAAGAAATTTTGGATCAGGCGGAGAAGGCGTTAGGGATTGCCAATGTCGTTATTTTAGTCGCCGATGCCGTTATCGGCATACTGCCGGAAGAAAGAAAATTGGCCAAAAAACTGAAAGAAAAATTGGCGAAGAAAAAAATCCCGATTATTTTCGTCGCCAACAAATGCGACAACGCCAAAATTGAAGCGTCCGGCATCAGCCCCGCCTGGCAAACGCTCGGCCTCGGCCACCCCGTCTGCGTTTCCGGCGTCAACGGTCGCGGCACCGGCGACCTGCTGGATCTGATTTATGTTAAATTAAAAAAAAGCGCGATCAAGCCCAAATCCAAAAAAATCAACGTGGCCAAGTCCATCCGGGTAAGCCTCGTCGGCCGCCCCAATGTCGGCAAATCATCGCTCTTCAACAAAATGATCGGCCAGGACAAAGTGATCGTCAGCCCGGTGGCGCACGCCACCCGCGAACCGTTTGACACCACTCTCATTTACGAGGAAGACGGACAAAAATACGACATCACTTTCGTGGACACCGCCGGCATCCGCCGCAAATCCCGAGTGGAAGGACTCCTGGAAAGCTCGGGCGTGGGCAAAAGCATCGCCAGCATTGAAAATTCTGATATAATACTACTGGTGCTGGACGGCAGCGCCGATATCGCCTCCCAAGATTTGCAACTGGGCGGCCTGATTGAAAAACGGAGCAAGGGCGTGATCATTATCGTCAACAAATGGGATTTATCCGAAGATAATTCCGATGCCAAACGCAACGAGGTGAAAAAAATGATTCATTCCGTTTTTCCGCATTTGGATTTCGCGGAAATAATGTTCGCGAGTGGCCTTACCGGCTATCGTGTCCATCAAGTGTTTCCGCTCATTATTCAAATGGATCAAGCCAGAAAAACGGTTGTGCCCCAAATGGAATTGAGCCACATGCTGGAAGAAATCGTCCGTGAACATCGCCCGGCGCGCGGCAAAGGAACCAGATTCCCCGAAATCCGCGGCATCCGACAAGTGAAAAGCGATCCGCCGATATTTGAAATTTTCATCAAGTTCGGCACTTCTCTCCATTTATCTTATGTCAACTTTATTGAAAACAAACTGCGCGAACGCTTCAATTTCGTCGGCACCCCGATCGTCATCAAACTGACCAAAATGAAAAAGTGACGAATCGCAGATTTGTCATCCTGAGTGAAGCCCGAAGGGCGCAGTCGAAGGATCCCCCGCTTTATCTAACCACTCGTCTATGAAACTCATCATCGGCCTCGGCAATCCCGGAAAAAAATATGAAAAAACCCGCCATAACGCCGGTTTCATGGCCGTTGACGGTTTGTGGCGGAAATTAAAAGAAACCAACGCGGTCGCCGACTGGGAATTAAGCAAAAAATTCAACGCGGAAATCGCCGAAGCGCAGGTCGGTATGGAAAAAATAATTCTGGTCAAGCCGATGACTTTCATGAATGATTCGGGTCAAACCGCGCAAATGATTAGAAGTTATTACCAAATTGAAATGACTGATTTGTTGGTTGTCCACGACGACAAGGACCTCCCGCTCGGTGTGATTAAAACTCAAACCGACCGCGGCCACGCCGGTCACAACGGCGTCCGTTCTATCGTGGATTTGTCCGGCACGCAAAATTTTTCTCGCGTCCGCGTCGGCATCGCCCCAAGCAACCCCGAAAAAATGGCCGATGTGTCCGCGTTTGTCCTTCATAAATTCGGACTTTTTGAAAAAAAAGATTTACAAAAAGCCCTGGCCGAAGCCGTGGCGCAGATGATAAAATTCATTGAAAAATAGCTACCTGACGAGATATGCCACGCCGGTTTTTGGCGAGTCGCGGCAACCCCCCCAACATGAAAAAAGAAATCCTTCTTTCTTATTTTCCCAAAATCACCTTGAAACGCTACCGCGACCTTACGCGAATTTTTCCGACTTTGGACGATGTCTGGAAAGCGGAATTTGACGACCTCCGCGCCACCCGCTGGGAGGATTCTCTCATCAACGAATTTTTATCCTGGCGCGACAATCTGGACGAAGTGAAAATCAGCGATAGTCTGACGCGACATGGCATTGCCTGCCTCACCATTGACGATCCGGATTATCCGCCACTCTTGAAACAAATCTACGACCCGCCGTTTTGCTTGTTTATCCGCGGAACTTTGACCGCCGAAAACTGTTTGGCCGTTGTCGGCTCAAGAAAATTTTCTCTTTACGGCAAGCAAGTGGCCGAAAGCCTGACGGAGGAATTGGCGCGCCGCGGCATCACCATTGTAAGCGGTCTCGCGCTCGGCATTGACAGCATCGCCCACGAATCCGCCCTTCGACAAAATGGAAGAACCATCGCCGTCCTCGGCTCGGGCGTGGATCCGCTCCACATCGCGCCCGCGGGTCATGCCGCTCTGGCGGAGAGGATAATCGCGAAAAACGGCGCGGTTATTTCCGAATATCCCCCCGGCGCCATGCCCTCCAAATACTCTTTCCCGCAAAGAAACCGGATTATTGCCGGAATATCGCTCGGCGTCCTCGTGATTGAAGCCGCGGAAAAATCCGGTTCGCTTATCACCGCGCAGTGCGCTCTCGACAATGGCCGAGAGGTCTTTGCCGTTCCGCAAAACATCACCTCACCCACTTCTTCCGGAACCAACAACCTCATCAAAACCGGCGCGCGGGCGATAACCGACGCGGAAGACATTATTGAGGCGTTGGATATAGAAAAAACCATTTCCGATGTCGCGGACAAAAAAAATCCGGTATCCCTATCTCCGAACGAAGCGCGCGTTATGGAGAGTATCACCAGCGAACCGGCGCATATTGATCAAATCATCAAAGAAAGCGCTTTGCCGAGTCCGATCGTAAACGGCGCCATCACTATCCTCGAAATGAAAGGAGTGATAAAAAACATCGGCGGGATGATGTTTATGGCGATTTAGAGTAGGCGATCTTTTGTCGAATGATTGACTGATACAGACAGCCATGTTATCCTTATTTTGAAAAATTACCTATTAGTTGATAAGCCTAAATAAGATGACATAATTAGACCCAAAAACAGACCGTTATTTACTAGCCTAAATTAAAAATAACATCGGCAAAGGTACCCCTCTACTTCGCTCGGAATACCTTAATCTCATTCGTAATTCGTAATTGTTAATTCGCCTCGCCCGTCCGTAGCCCAAATGGACGAAGGCGGGTAATTCACGCCACCATGTCCAAAGAACTCCAAAAAAAACTGCTATTCATCGCTTTGTTTGTTCTCGTCGGAATCGGCGCCATGCAAGTGCCATTCAGTCAGCTGATCGGCGCCAAGAGCATCAGATTCAGTCTATTTGATTTTTACGGCCCCATCGTCGCGGCCTTTGTCGGCTCAATTTGGGGAGTAGCCGCGGTCGCCATTATGCAACTCGCGAACTGGGCTTGGCACGGATTCAATACCGACCTCGGGGCTATCATCCGCTTATTCCCGATTTTATTCGCGGCTCTGTATTTTGCCAAAAAATCCCGTCTCGTTTTATTGGTTCCGACGATCGCCATGATCGCGTTTTGGGCGCATCCCGAGGGACGAATCGCTTGGTACTACGCTCTCTATTGGCTGATCCCCATACTCGCCTACTTCCTATACGACCGCTTCCTAATCGCCCGCGCTCTCGGTGCCACTTTCACCGCCCACGCCGTCGGCGGCGCGCTCTGGATTTGGGGACTTAATATGAAGGCCGCGCTCTGGATCGGCCTTATACCGATCGTCTGGAAAGAACGGCTCCTAATGGCCATCGGCATCATGTTCACCTATCTGGCCTTCAATTATCTGCTTAGCGCCGCTCAAGCCAAATTCGGCCTAAAACTGCCGTTCGTAAAATTGAATCCAAAGTACACTAAAATATAATTAGCAACAAAAATTCTCTTGTCTTCCTCTGTCATTCCAGCGAAGGCTGGAATCCAGAAATTATTGAATCCTGATTAATCCACGTTTCATGGATTCCCGCCTTCGCGGGAATGACAAACAGATTATTCTTATGAAAAAGGCGTTAATCACCGGCTCCACCAGCGAGCTCGGACAAACGATTGCCGAATTATTGGCTCAAAACGGTTATGAGCTTTATTTACATTACCATAATCAAACTGACGAAGCCAAAAAATTGGCCGCGCGCGTCGGCGCCAAAAAAATAATCAAGGTCGACCTCATGAAAAAAACGGCGGTGAAAAAAATGTTTAAGGAAATCGGCCGGGTGGACGCGCTCGTGAACGGCGTCGGCGGTTTCATTTATTCTCCACTCGCTAAAACCACGGTGGAAGAATTTGAACAATGTTTCGCCAATAATTTCCTTACCGCCTTGTACTGCGCCAACGCCGTTATCCCCGGCATGCGAAAAAACCGGTTCGGCCGAATCATCAATTTCGGTTCCGTCGGCTGCGATCAAATCACGGCTCGCCCGCTCACCACTCCCTACTATATCGCCAAAACCGCGCTCCTCATGCTCACTAAATCTCTGGCGCGGGAAGAAACAAAAAATGGAATTACCGTGAACATGATTTCGCCGGGAGTGCTCCCCGGCGGCGTTAAACCAAACGCGGACGCGCCGATTATTCCCTACGAGTCAGTCGCCGAAGCGGTGTTATTTTTATTGAATGAAAAAAATGGAAATGTGAGTGGTGGCAATCTTGATATCTCCGGCGGCTGGCGTCCCGAGTAAAATAATTATTCAACGCCAAAAATAGAAAAATGAACTACCGCGAAGCTGAACAATTTTTTTACTCTCTCCTGAATATCCCGGGAGAATATTATTTGGAGCACCCCCGCGCCGGAAAAATTTTCTTGACGCGCCTGCGATTTTTTTTGGATTTAATCGGCAATCCGGAAAAAGCCGTCCCCCATTATATTCATGTCGCCGGCACAAGCGGCAAGGGATCGGTTTGCGCTTATCTCCACAATGTTTTGCGAGCGAGCGGACGGAAAACCGGACTCTATGTCTCTCCTCACCCCGGCCGACTGACGGAACGGTGGCAAATCAACGGACGCCCCATGAGCGAAACCGAATTCGCCAAAATCATGGAATTTTTCAAAATCAAATTGGCTGAATATATCCGCGTTTCCCCGTATGATACGCCTTCATTTTTTGAATTGGACACGGCCGTCGCACTGTATTATTTCGCGGAGAAAAAAGTGGAATGGGCGGTGATTGAGGTCGGCATGGGCGGGCGCTTTGACGCCACCAATGTTCTGCCATGGAAAGACGCGGCCGTAATCACGAACATCGGTCTTGATCATACCGAATTTCTCGGCGATACCAAAGAAAAAATCGCCTTTGAAAAAGCGGGAATCATCAACCAAGGCGGGGCGGTTTTTACGATGGAAGAGGATGAAAAAGTAGTGGCGGTCATAAAAAAAGAATGCGTGAGGAAAAAAAAGAAATTACGAATTACGAATTA
>ERZ1292633.5792-Hain-H41-02um-R1-5792-length-11025-cov-5_pt1 | contig 11025 bp, 12 predicted proteins | sample MGYA00564406_ERZ1292633 | MGnify/ENA primary metagenome ERZ1292633 (study PRJEB36523, sample SAMEA6512639) | groundwater metagenome | collected 2019-01-08 | study: AquaDiva: Metagenomics assemblies of 32 groundwater samples
TCACGCCTTCGGCCACGCTGCCGAGCAGCAGATGGTTCAGGCCGCGCCGTCCGTGCGTACCCATGACCAGCAGTTCCGCGGACATCCCCTTGGCCTCGTCCACGATCACCTGCGCGATGTGATCGCTGGCACGCTTGAGTTCGACCAGCCGTGTCTCGACATGGAGTCCTTCGTCCTCGGCCTCCTTCTGCGCCTGATCGAGCAGTTCCTGTCCGTACTTTCGCGCCTGCGTATACAGCTCCTTGATATAGGACGGCGGAGATCCGGATCCGGTCTGGGGAACGTTGCTGATCGTGTCGATGACGTGCAGCAACAGGATTTGAGCCGCTTGCTGATGCTTACCGATCCGGATCGCCTCGCGCAACGCGCGCGTGGATGTGTTGCTGCCGTCGATGGATACCATGATGCGTTTGTACATGGTGCTGATCTCCTTTATACGCGTGTCCGCGCGCCTCTCTCCGGAGCCGCGGCCCTGCTTTAATGTTAGTTCTTGCGGACGCGTATGGCCAACGCGTTTCACCTGACAAAACGTGAAATGCCGCGCTCATGCGCACGACGGCGGCGAAAGCCAATTCTTGAGCGGTTATTTCTTGTGCCCATGGCTGGAAGCGCCCGCGCGCACCACGCTCCACCGCGACAGCGAAGACATGGAGCCAGCCGGCGTGAACCGGGGACAAGCAGGCTGCCCCCATTATCCCGGCAACAAACACCTGATACCATGATTTCAGTATTGCCCCGCGTTTTTCGCCGTGAACAGAGCGACCCGAGTGTCGCAAGGTGACTGCGGTTGCGAACGGTTATTAATCAATCGACGTTATTCTTTTTCGTTTGCTTCACGGCCGCGGTGGCCGGCGCGGCGACTGAGCCGCTGGTCTACGAACAACAGACACTTCAGGTAACCGGGACGCGCCAAGTCGCGCGCGTGCCCAGGGGATATCGGTTGGAACTGTTGACGGACAGGCTCGAAAGTCCGCGGTTGCTGACGTTCGCGGACAACAAGGATCTCTTCATCGGCTCCAAGTCGGGAAATATTTATCGCGTACCGCCGCCCTATACCTCGCCCGAAGTGCTGGTCACGCTGGATGGCTATCCGCACAGCGTGGCGTTCCGGCGCGGGGAAATTCTCATCGCGCGTACCGATGGTTTGTATCGCGCGCCCTACCTGCCCGATCAGAAAAGCATTGCACCGGAATCGGTTACGCTGCTCGCGCGCCTGCCCGGCGGCAGGGGTCATAACAGTCGCACGGTGGGAGTCGGCCCTGACGGCCGGGTGTATGTGAGCCTCGGGATCCAGGGCAATTGCAGCGATCAGTATCTCGGCGACAGCTATCCGTTCGACGAGCGTCGCGGCGGCATCTTCGTGTTGCGCGAGGAGGGCGGCCAGGCGCGCTGGGAGGATTATGGCTCGGGATTGCGTAATCCCGTGGGCTTTGCCTGGCATCCGAAGACCGGTGTGCTGTACGCCAGCAACAACGGCCCCGATCACTGGGGCTATGAACAGCCACCGGAATATTTCAGCCGCGTCACCGCCGGATCGTTTCACGGCATGCCCTGGTTTCAGTTCGACGGGCAGCAGCTCAAGCGTGACGACTGCGTGCCGGGCAAGCCGCTGCGGCCGCTGGCGGATGTGGCGACGCCGGTTGCCACCTTCCCGGCGCGCAACGCCCCCATGGGAGTCGCCTTCGTGCCCCGGGGCGCGATGCGCCAGGCGCTGGAGTTGGATGCCATCGTCGCGCTGCACGGCTCCTGGGGCACCAAGCCGAGCGGCGGCGCGCTCGGCGACAGCGCCACACGCCGTCCACCCAAGATTGTCGCGGTGCGGTTCAAGGATGGTAAAGCGATGCGCGTGGACGATCTCGTTACGGGATTTCAGCTCGCGAACGGCGACCGCTGGGCCCGGCCCGTGGGCGTGGCCGTCGGCCCCGACGGCGCGCTCTACTTCACCAGCGACAGCGGGACCAACGGGTTGTTTCGTCTGGGATTGAAAAGATAACCGGCCTCAGACCCGAATGGCACTTACTTAAATCCCCGACTCCATGAAATTCCAATGTGTAGCCCGGATGGAGCGCAGCGGAATCCGGGAACAGGCGCCGTTACTGATCGCTTCCCCCGCATTTCGCTGGCGCTTCATGCGGGCTACTTGTTGCGCTTTATGCTGCCCAGGAGCTTTATCCTCGATCATGGCGCTTAAAGTAAGTGCCATTCGCCTCAGACCCGATTAATCCTTTGCGACCATCCAGGCTTATTGCAGTTCGATGATCCCGCCCACGCTCACCGTCAGGGTGCTGGTGCCGGCCTCCAGCGCGGGCGGCGTAACCGACGCCGCTTCCATGGCGGCGGCGCGCATCATGATCGGTATCGGCTGCGTGCCACCGGCGTTGATGGAAACATCCACGATCCGGTAACCCTTGGCCGCGAGTTGCCTGCGCACCAGCTCGGCGCGCTGCTTGAAGGCGTCGAGTGCCTGCGCGATCAATTCATCCTCGACCGCCGCGCGCCGCGCGGATGAGACCGAGAAATTGATGGACGCGACCTGCAAGCGCTCCTGCAGTTGTCCGATCAGGCTGCCCAGTTCCGCGAAGTCCGAGCCTTCCAGCAGCAGTTCCTGCGTGGCGCGCCAGCGCTGAATCTTTTCTTTGTTATATACCGGATAGGTGCGGTAGCTGCCGGTGCGGACCTCAACCTTGACCCGCGCCTTCGCGGTCTTGAGCGCCGCGTCCATGCCGCGGTTGATCTGGTCGGCGAGGCGCGCGGCGTTATCGTCTTCGGCGGTGAGGCTGAGCACGGCCTGCATGCGGTCGTTCTCGACCGGGCGGCTGCGTTCGACCTGAAAGTGAATCTGGTTATAGCGTGGCGCGTCATCGGCGGCCATGGCCGTACCGGTGACGAGAGCGAGGAGGAACGGGACAACCAGCAGACGCAGGAACAGGTTCATGGGCAGCTCCGGGAATGTAGTCGACGCGTTGATTGTAACACCCCTTCCGATTTTGCCGTCCCCGGCCCGGCGGATACGGGCGGCGGACAAGTGGAAGCGGAGTCGGTTTATCCCGGTGACGAACACCGTTACCATGGTATCAATGTTCACGCACGTTTCTCACCGGCGATATCTGCTGATCCTGGCCATCGTGTTCGCGATCGAATGGGCGGTGCTGGCCTTCCATCCTTACGATCGCGCCGACTGGGCGCTGGAGAATGCGCTGGTCGCGGTGTTCGCGCTGATCCTGGCCGCGACCCATCGCGTGTTTCCGCTGTCGCGCATTTCCTGCACGCTGGTTTTTTTGTTTCTCTTGTTGCATGAGATCGGCGCGCACTACACCTATGCCAAGGTGCCGTACGACGAAGGCTTCATCTTTTTCTTCGGCTTCAGCCTGAACGAGGCGCTGGGATTCGGGCGCAATCATTTCGACCGCGCGATTCATTTTTCCTACGGGCTGCTGCTGGCATATCCGGTGCGCGAAGTGTTCATCCGCATCGCCACGGTGCGCGGCTTCTGGGCGTATTTCCTGCCGCTCGACATCACCATGTCGACCTCGATGCTGTTCGAGTTGTTCGAATGGGGCGCGGCCGAATTCTTCGGTGGCGATCTCGGCATGGCCTATCTCGGGACGCAGGGCGATGTCTGGGACGCGCACAAGGACATGGCGCTCGCCAGTCTGGGGGCGTTGATCGCCATGCTGGTGACCGCGGCGGTCAATCTGAGCCTGCAGCGGGACTTCGCGGCCGAGTGGAGCGAAAGCCTGCGCGTGAAGATTTTCCGTCCGCTGGGCGAGAACGAAATCAAACGCATGCGGCGTAAACGCAAGAGCTGAGCGAAACAACCATTGACGTTGCGGCGTACCCTGAATCGATTCGATTCCAAAGAACGATACTTTTCTCCGATCTTACGCGCCGCCTCGATAGCGAGTTCCATTCCCGCGCCAAGGTATAAGGACCCATTGGATAGCGTAACCGTCCGGAATCCCCGTCGTTTCTTTCCTCGATCTGAATAATCATTTTAAATTAATAAGTTATAAACAATTTCTGTTCAGTCGGGGTTCAGCCTCGGGCAGGTACGCTTGTCTCAGAAGTAAGCGGTAAACCCTTAAACGCAAGAGAAGGAGAAAATCATGAACCGCAAGATACTGAGTGCCGCTGTCCTGGCGCTGGTCGCCACGCTCTCCGCCCCGCTGGCGCAGGCGGATCGCGGCTATCGCGGCGATGACCGCGATTCATACCGCGAGGTCCGGGTGCAACGCGTGGAGAGATATTATTACCGCGACGATCATGATGCTCGTCATGATCGTGGCCAACATCGCGGCTGGTACAAGCAAAAGCATCACGGCGATCGCGATTACTACGAGCCCGCGCCGCGCGGATACCGGGAATCGTATCCGGATCGGCATGCTTCCTCGCCCGTGCCCATCATTGCCGGCGGCGTGATCGGCGGTGTGGTGGGACATGAACTGGGTCGCGGCAATCCCGGCGACACCGCCGTCGGTGCGGTGATCGGCACCATTATCGGCTACGAGATCGTCCGCCATCGCTGACCGCGCGCCGGAGCGTCCGCGGCGGGGTTAAAGGCACGCAGATGCTTCACCCGCGCCGGTCGGATAAGATGGACAGCCGATGGCGACGATCCAGCCACATGACGGGGGCGACCGGCGATGCGATACGTGAAGACCATGACGTGCCTGCTCGCCGGCCTGCTCGTGGGGGCCTCGGTGCTCCCGGTGGAGGCGAGGCGTGACGAGCGTTCGTCACGCCGCGAAACCGCGCAGCGGGACGGTATCTCGCTCGATGAAGCGGTGGCACGGGTCCGGCGCGATACCGGCGGACGCGTGCTTTCGGCGGAGGCGCGCGAGAATCGCGGCCGCACCAGCTACCGCATCAAGGTGCTGTTGCGCGACGGGTCGGTGCGCGTGGTCACCGTGGATGCGCAGAGCGGCGAGATTCACTAGCCGCCTATCCTCATGCGTCTGCTTGTCATTGAAGACGAAACCTCCCTGCGTGAGCAGTTATGCGGCCAATTGCGCGCCGCGGGCTACGCCGTGGACAGCGCCGCCAACGGCAGGGACGGACTGCTGCACGGGCGCGAATATCCCATCGACCTGGCCGTTGTCGATCTCGGCTTGCCCGACATCAGCGGCATGGAGGTTATCCGCGCTTGGCGCAAGCACGACCGGCGCTTCCCGGTGCTGATCCTGACCGCGCGCGGACGCTGGCAGGACAAGGTGGAGGGCCTCGAGGCCGGCGCGGACGACTATCTGGTCAAGCCGTTTCAGTTCGAGGAATTGCTGGCGCGCACCAAAGCCCTGCTGCGGCGCGCCGCCGGTCAGGCGCAAGCCATCGTCAGCTGCGGGCCGATCGTGCTCGACACCGCCGCGCAGCAGGTGCGCGTGGGCAAGCAGGCGCTGGAACTCACCGCCTACGAATACAAGCTGCTGGAATATCTGATGTTGCACGCCGGCGACGTGGTATCGAAGACGACGCTCACCGAACATATCTACGATCAGGATTTCGACCGTGACAGCAATGTTATCGAAGTCTTCATCGGCCGTTTGCGCAAAAAACTCGATCCCGACGAGCGCCTGAATCCGATCGAAACCCTGCGCGGCCGCGGCTATCGCTTCACGCTTCCCTGCGGGGGTTCGTGATGCGATCGTTGCGCGCGCGCCTGCTGCTGGTCTCGGCGCTGGTGCTGGCGGGGTTTTTCGCTTTGACCGGGATAGCCCTGGATCAGGCGTTTCGCCGCAGTGCCGAGAGCACGCTGCGCGAACGGCTGCAAGGCCATCTCTATGCCTTGCTCGCCGCTTCCGATCTCAATGTGAACAACACACTCGAACTGCCCGTGGAGCTGCCCGAGCCGCGCTTCAACCTCGTCGGATCCGGTCTGGTCGCGGAGGTCAGCGACGCCCGGGGCACGACGGTGTGGCGTTCGCGTTCGGCGCTCGGTGTGAAATTCGATGACTTGGCAATACCGGCCCTCGGCGAGCGTGTGTACACGCAGGCAGCTGGCGGACAGAGCCCGGCCCGTTTGACGCTGAGTTTCACCACCCGCTGGGAAGGCAGTGACCGTCAGCCACGGTTGTACGTGTTTCATGTGGCCGAGCGGCTGGATGTGCACGCGGCGCAGATCCAGCAGTTCCGCCACAGCCTTTTCATCTGGCTCGGCGCGGCCACGTTGTTGCTGCTGGCGATCCAGGCGTTGATCCTGCGCTGGGTCATGTCGCCGCTGCGGCAGCTGGCGCAGAACCTGTCGGAAATGGAGGCCGGCCGCGCCCAGACCTTGCACGGCCGGTACCCGGCTGAAATTCAGCCGCTGGCGGATAACCTCAATACCCTGCTGGCGAACGCCCGCACGCATCTTCAGCGTTACCGCGACGCGCTGGGCAACCTGGCGCATAGTTTGAAGACGCCGCTGGCGGTTCTGCGCTCGAGCGTCGACGCCAAGGTGCCGGCGGAGGAGCTGCGCGCGGCGGTACAAGAACAGTTGCAGCGCATGAATGAGATTGTCGAGTATCGGCTGCAGCGCGCCGCCGCCGCCGGCCGCAACGCCATGGACACACCGCTGCCGGTGGCCCCGGCGGTGCGGAAAATCCTCGGCGCTCTGGACAAGGCCTATGCCGGAAAGTCAGTGCGCGCCGAGATCGACATCGCGCCCGAGGTGGTTTTTCGTGGCGACGAAGGCGACCTGCTCGAGGTCGTGGGCAATCTGGCGGACAATGCCTACAAGTGGGCGCGCTCGCGCGTTCAGGTACAGGCGCATAATGGGTCGGCGGGACGGGAACTTATCTTGCGCGTCGAGGACGACGGTCCCGGCATCCCCCCGGATCAGGTCGAACGCGTGCGCCTGCGCGGCGTGCGTGCCGATGCGTCGACGCCGGGGCACGGCCTGGGCATCGCCGTGGTGCAGGAAATGGCTGAGCTCTATGGCGGCGAACTGGTGATTTCCCGCAGCGACCTGGGTGGTGCCTCGGTGGAAGTGCGGTTGTAATAAAATACCTGTCTAAACGATGCGGAGGTTTTACACATGAAACGTATAGCGACCCTCACCCTTATTGCCGCTTTTGCAGCGGTCAGCACCGGTTGCGCGACCGATGAGTACGGTAACCCGCGCCCCATGACCGACGCCCAGAAGGGCGCGATCATCGGCGCGGTCGGCGGCGCTGCCGTGGGCGCAATCGGCAACAAAAGCAACCGTAACCGGGGCGCGATCATCGGCGCGATCGGCGGCGGCCTCGCCGGCGCGGCCGTGGGTTCCTACATGGATTCGCAGAAACAGGACCTGGAGAAAGTTCTCGCCTCCGAGGTCCAGGCGGGCGCGATCGAGATACGGAAACTGGAACAGCATAATCTGTTGATCACCATGACCTCGCAGACGGCGTTTGATTTCGATTCGACGACGATCAAGCCGGGTTTCTACACCAGCATGGACAAGATCGCGAACGTGCTGATTCGTTACGGCAAGACGCAGCTCACTATCGTCGGGCACACCGACAACGTCGGCACCAACCAGTACAACCAGGCGCTCTCCGAGCATCGCGCCCAGGCGGTCAACGACTACCTGCGCAACAAGGGTGTGCTGGTGCAGCGGCTCGAGTTCCTCGGCCGGGGCGAGACCGCGCCGCGCGCCGCCAACGCCACCGAGGAAGGGCGCCGCCTCAACCGGCGCGTGGAGATCGTCGTCGAACCGATCGTGGCCGAAACCCAGAATCAGGCGCCGGGGTAAGTCAGGATGATCGGATTCGCATTACGCCTGCTGATTGTCGCACTCGGGCTGTGGCTGGCCTCGGAGTGGGTGCCTGGTATCGAAGTGAAAGGCTTGGGGACCTTGCTTGGCGCGGCGCTGTTGCTCGGGATCGTTAACGCCATCGTGCGACCGTTGCTCGTGATCCTGACGCTCCCGATCACGGTATTGACGCTCGGATTATTTCTGCTGGTCATTAACGCGGGCATGCTGGGGCTGGTCGCGTGGCTGTTCGACAACTTTACCATCGCGGATTTTGGGTCAGCCCTGCTTGGATCGATCGTCGTGAGCCTGACCGGCTGGGCTGCGTCTTACTTCATCGGCCCGCGCGGGCGCATTGAAGTTATCGTCGTGCGCCATCGACGATAGCGATTCCTGCATTGCCTCGAATTAAGAAGAAGAACTGATCCACGGGCGTCTGCTCGACGCGGCGGTTCGCTATTTACGTATTTCGCTCGACGGTCACGCGTGCCGCGCCGGTGGCGCGTTCATCCCGCGTCTCGCGCTCGACCGTTCCCCGCTCCACGCCGGTCCGTTTGCCCGCTTGCTCGAAGCGCAGGAACTCCTTGACCCTGGCGTTGGCGGCGCGGGCGCAGGCCAGCGATGGCGGCTTTTGATTCCAGCCCCAGTAATCGGAATGGTCCGCGTCGGGATTTTCCTGTTGCGTGAGCTTGACGGGCGCGACGGCGTCGGCCCAGAACTCATGGCCGAGCGCGGTCGGGAAAAAGCCCTCGCTGCCCGGCGCCGCGGTCTGACCGAGCGGAAACGCGTAGGCGAGCACCTTGTCGTTGGACGAGTACAGGCTCAGGCCGGCGTCGGTCAATACCGTGTCGATGGCGTCGCGCAGCTTCTGCCTGTCGGGTCGCGGTTCGAGCATGAAGGTGGGCACCGCTCCCGCCATCAGCACCACGCGGCCGACGGTGATGTCGCTCTTGCCGCGCAACTCCTTGAGCAGTTCGAGCGTCAGGCGGCAGCCCATGGAGTGGGCGACGATGTCCACCTGCTTGTGGCCGCTTTCACGCGCCGCGCGAGCGAGCGTGTCGGCCAGCGCCGCGGCGGTCCGGCGCGCGCGCTCGATGCTCCACGGGTAGAAAAGCGGCGAGACAATTCTCCAGTCGGCGTCGCCCGGCCAGTAAATCTGAACCAGCCGCCCGCCCGCCACGGGCGTGTCGTCGTCGAGATTGGCCAGCTCGCGCTGCAAGGCCTCGAATCCGCGGTAGGCTTCCTCGCTGGTCTTGAGATCGTTGTTGTAGCCGTGGATCAGGAGCAGCAGATGGCGCCGGCCGGTGAGCTGGCGGTACTCCGGTTCGGACGGCTCGGGATTGACTTCGCCGCCCTGGGGACGCTGGCGGAAGGACAACCTTGCGGTCGGTTCGAGCGCCACGCGTTTATCGCCGCGCGCGCAGGCTGGTGAGCGCGCTGACCACGTCCTTGGCGAACGGCGCGACCAGGCCACCCAGCAGCGACAGCAGCACGACCAGCTCCGGGCTCGGATGGGGTTTCTGGTTCAGCAGGACCCAGGCGAGCAGCGCGCCGCCGCCGGCCACGGACCACAGCTGGTTGAGGCGCGCCCAGGCGAATTCTATTTCGTTCTGCAGCACGTCGAGCTTGCGGCTCACCAGGTTACCGAGCCGTGCGCGCGCCTGCGCCGCGCCGCGGGCCTGCACGTCGTCCGCGACACTCGCCTTGCGTGGACGGCCTTCCATGCGTTCCGTGCTGAAGCGGCTCCACACTTTGGCGTCGTCACCCCCGTCCCGCAGCTCTCGTACCTGGGGCATGGCGGCAATGAATTCGTAGAACGCGGGATACTTCGAAGGGAAATCGAGCGCCACGTTCGCGGCTGCCTGTACCTGGCCCATGAGTTTCGCGGTTGGCTGGTCGTAAAGCACATGGGCGTTCGCGGGCCCGCCCGCCGCGAGCAGCATGAGCTGCTGGCGCGCGGCTTTTGAATCGGACGCGGCCGCCAGCCAGCGCTCGAGGCGGCGGCGGTGAAAATGCCGCCGCCAGTACGTTACGCTCTTGATGAGTTCCAGCAGCGCCATGGCGATGGTGCCGATGGCGGCGAGCAGCAGGGCGTAGTCGAGGATTTTTCCGGAAAGGCTTTCTACGGCGACAGCAATGGTGCTGGTATCCACGGTTGGCAACCTCCTGTAGGCGGAATCATGTTTTTATATTCATGTCGCGCGCGGCGACCTGCATCAAATTATCTGCTTCAGGGGAGATAAGGCAAGCGAGCCGTTTCAGTTTTGAAAAAAACCACCTGTTTGCATTGGCGCCATGGATTGTAAAGTGTTGCGCAGACGTTTCGGACCATGGCAAATCCAGATGCGTCAGGGATGAGGGTGATCTCGATGTTCTGTGCCGTCAAAAACCGGACGTTCCGGGCGATGCTGGCGATCGTGCTGCTGTCGGGCGCGGCCGCGGCGCGAGCCGACACGGCCGAGCCGTGGTTCAAGGGTGTGGCGAGCGCGGTCGTCCCGGGTGCGGGGCAGGCAGCCAACGGCGACTACGGCGAGGCGGCGTTGCACTTCGGCGTCTTCGCGGTGTCGGTTTATGGCGCGATCCGTTACCGGGACAAGAGCGACTACCTGGATGCCGACCAGCGCTACGACGAAGACAACAACCGCGAGTTCATCAACAAGACGACGCTACGCTACGACTACGCCGCCAGGCTCGCGACCGACATGGCGCTTTATTCCGGCTACGCGGCCTATCGCGACGCGCGCGCCCGTGATAATTCCGGTTTTCGCACGCCGGTGCCGCGCGAGTCGCTCGGCGATCTCGCCATATCGCCGTTCTCGTTCAAGTACCTCGCGCGCCCCACCACGTTCATCCCGCTCGCGATCCAGGCCACGGCGCTCTACTACTACAAGGACCGCAAGGATGCCTACGGCATTTACCGGTACCGCGACGTGAGCACGGGCGATTTGCATACCTTCAATCTCATCGCCAACGAATGGACCGCGGTGGGCGAGGAGGCGTTCTTCCGCGGCTTTCTCAACAACGAGTTCAGCAACCGCTACGGAGACAACCAGGGCCTGGTGATTTCCTCGGCGATCTTCGGGCTGGCTCACACCGGCCAGGGGCAGACCGCCAATGTCCTGGAGGCGGCGTTGGCCGGCGCGTATCTCGGCTGGGTGCACCAGAAAAACGGTTTCCAGGCGGGCGAGGGCGTGGCGCTGCACTACTGGATCAACGTGCTCGCCGGCATCTCGGCAATTCACAACGGCGGCCGCGCGGAGCTCTTGCGCATCCAGCTGCCGTTTTAGGCGGGGAATGTTTTGCGCCGGTCACAGCAG
>ERZ1292633.4024-Hain-H41-02um-R1-4024-length-13871-cov-20_pt2 | contig 11024 bp, 10 predicted proteins | sample MGYA00564406_ERZ1292633 | MGnify/ENA primary metagenome ERZ1292633 (study PRJEB36523, sample SAMEA6512639) | groundwater metagenome | collected 2019-01-08 | study: AquaDiva: Metagenomics assemblies of 32 groundwater samples
ACAGAGCCGAGGCCTCAAAAAGAGAAATGGCCATCAAATCCTTATCTCGCGCCAGGAAACTGGAATTAATCGTGACATGCGCAGAATTTTGAGTACCGTATGAAAGCTATAAAAACAATGCTCTGCCCATGTGGCAGCAATCAGCAATACACCGATTGCTGCGGTCGCTATCTGGACAACGGCGAAGTGGCCGCCACGGCAGAGCTACTCATGCGCTCACGCTACACCGCTTATACTCTAGATCGTGAAGACTACCTGCTGGCAACCTGGCATCACAGCACACGCCCAGTCTCTCTGGAATTGGCAAACAAACCGCGCAACCAATGGCTAGGGCTTGCAGTGAAACGCCATGAACAATCAGATCTGGATCATGCCACTGTTGAATTTGTGGCGCGTTATAAAATTAATGGCCGCGCTTATCGCCTGCATGAAATCAGCCGATTCGTGTATACCGAAGGACGGTGGTTTTATGTCGATGGCGATATTCTGCAAGATTAAGATAAAAACAGTGACAAGAATCGAATCGGAACAGAGAAAATAGCCATATTATAAACTTCCGGTGATGCATCAGTTCATTCTAGTATAGAACATTATAAATCAATAAATTAACTTAACGTCTCATAACGAATCTCCACCACGTCCAGTTCTTCCAACCCGCCCGGCGTATGCAGCCTCACCCTATCGCCCTCATACGCCTTGAGCAGCGCCTTGGCCAGCGGGGAAACCCAGCTGATGCGGCCATGGCCAGGATCTACTTCGTCCAGACCGACAATACTGTAGGTATGTTCCTCACCTTGCGCATTGCAGATGGTCACGGTGGCGCCGAAGAACACTTGGTCGCATTCACCGCGCTGGGCGGGATCGACCACTTCAGCATTATCCAGACGCTTGGACAGGAAACGCAGACGGCGGTCGATTTCGCGCAAGCGCTTTTTGCCGTAAATATAATCGCCGTTTTCCGAACGGTCGCCATTGGAAGCCGCCCAGGTAATGGTTTTAACTAACTCCGGGCGCTCCACTTTCCACAGCCGGTCGAACTCTTCCTTCAATCGCTGATGCCCAGCCGGGGTGATGTAGTTCTTCACTCCCTGGGGTAATTTCGGCGTGCTGTCGAGCTCGTCGTCGCCTTCGCTTTCCTTGGTAAATGCTTTACTCATACTTACAAATCTTCGTTAGGGATACGGAGCGCGTTAAGATAGCGATCTTTAGCCATCTATTCAAGACAACTTGCTATGCTTAAGTTTATATTCTTCAACAATGAATTACGCAGCCAGTTCATGAAGCTCACCGGATCGATTGATTTTGAATGTAAATCACAGCTGTATGAGCCGGATATAGTGATCAGGGTGCCAGAAGATCTACCGGATGAAAGTTTGATATGCCACCCTCCTTCAGAAACTTACACTAACTTGACTCTATCCAATTCTTATAAAACTTCACTGAATACATTGATCAGGAGATCACTATCATGTTGCTGAATCGACGTCAATTTCTTGGCATAACCAGCGCGACAACCCTGGTGGCCGTCTGTTCACCGAACGCGCTATTGGGTCAGTCTCTTCTCAATCATCCACCGCAAGGGTCTTCTGCCACACTGAAAACGATGCAGGCGCTTCCGCAACAAAAGAACAGGCTGCTGGGATATCCGATTAATATGACGACACCCTCCGAGGAGTTTTTTGCATGGCGCAAAGAGCTATTTGCGGTTGGTCTAAATCAGTTTGCCTTTAATAATGTCGGCAATCCATTTGACCAGAGTCATATTGCTTACAACAGCCATGCATTTGAAAAAGAACTGATAAACCGGTTCGGCGCGATTTATGGTTTTTCACCCAAAAATATCTGGGGATTTCTGACGAATAGTGGTACCGACAGCAATATGCACGGGCTTTATATGGGACGCACGATTCTTAAAAGCCGTACCGGCGTGATGCCGAAAATTTATTTCACACAAGAGGCTCATTATTCAATCCAAATCCTCAGGGATTTATTGAATCTCGAATGGATCGTAGTAGGAACCGAGCGTGATGGCAGCATGGATATTAAGGACCTGGAACGGCAACTGAATGCAAATCCCAATCACCCTGCTTTGGTGGTGGCGACCGTTGGCACCACTTTCAAAGGTTCAATCGACTCCATTGATGGCATTCAATCCAAGCTTAAAGACCGGGTAGCTTATCTTCATCTGGATGCAGCCTTATTTGGCGGCTATCTGCCGCAGACGCAATTTGCCGCTGATCTTTTGCATGAGGTTTCTGACCCGGTAACCGGGAAAAAGATAAAGCGTTATGATTCGATGGCCGTTTCCTGCCACAAATTTTTTGGATTCCCTTCGCCTGCCGGGCTATTCATCACTGACCAAGCTAATTTTGAATTGTTTCAAAAGCAATTCAGCCAGATTCACGATCCTGAATATATCCTGCAAATCCCTGGCACAATTACCTGCTCGCGTGATGCGGTAAAACCTGCTGAATTTTACTTCTTCAGTTCAAAACCGGCCTTTGCCCGGCAGGCTGTCGATGCAAAAACCATGCTGGATAACACTGCCTACCTGCTGGAAGAGATGACAAACCACTATAATCATCTACAACCCACAAGAGCCAACAATCGCTCGAATACAATTTATTTCAGAAAACCCAGCGAAACAATTGTAAACCGGTATTCGCTGGCCACCATGGGACTGAATGTCGATGGACAGCACACGCCTTTTGCTCATGTTGTCGTGATGCCGCATGCGAATAAGAAAATCCTTGATCAATTTCTTACGGATCTGGGGAAAGACGGTTCCTGAAATCATTGGATACTACTGAATTAATGCGAAACAGTCCGGGAAAAAACGTTGATAATGACAACACCTGCAATAATCAAGAACAGGCCGATCACAGCAGGTAAATCCAAAGATTGCCCCAGGAAAAGCCACCCGCTCACTGCGATTAATACTACACCGGCACCCGACCAAATCGCATAGGCTATCCCGACCGGGATGGTTTTGAGCGTCAGTGAAAGAAAATAAAAAGCGAGCAGATATCCAACGATAACCACCAGTGAAGGCCATAAACGAGTAAATCCCTCAGCCGCCTTAAGGGATGAAGTGGCGATCACTTCACTGACAATAGCAATTGAGAGAAAAATCCACTGTTGCATTTTTATAACTCCGATGTTTTGCGGTAATTTTCAAGAAATCAATTCTATTGATGCAAGGCATCTGTAATCTGATTGAAGGATTTCCGCTGGTAAAAGTGATTGATATTGCCGGCTAATTGATCCAGCAAGCGTTGCCTGGATTCACGGCTGGCCCAGGCAATATGTGGCGTTACAATCAGATTTTCCGGCTGATATTGCAGTATCAAATTGTCATGACTCGGGGGTTCTTGCTGCAAAACATCGATGGCGGCACCGGCAATGCGGCCCGTGGATAAACTCTGCAGCAAATCGGCTTCATTCACCAGCCCGCCCCGCGCAGTATTAATCAGATAGACCGATGGTTTCATCAGCTCAAACTCTCTGCGACTTATCAGATGACGGGTTTCTTGCGAAAGGGGGCAATGCAGGGTAATAAAATCCGCCTGACGGATAACCTCATCAAACGCTGTTCTGTCAGGACGCGCCGGCTTGCCCTTATGTTCCGCAATCAGTAATTGCATGCCAAACGCCCGGGCGATCTCAGCTACCGCCCTCCCCAGCTCTCCAAATCCAACGATACCCAAAGTTTTCCCTGACAATTCTTGCATGCCGTAATTAAGCGGGCAAAAAAAGGGGCTGGCCTGCCAACCTCCATTTTTTACCAACTCTTGATATTCTACAAAACAGCGCGCCAAATTCAGCATCAGCATGAAAACATGTTGTACCACGGAAGGCGTGGCGTAACCCCGTACATTGCAGACGGGAATATTACGTTCAGCGGCTGCAACGAGATCAATATTGTTATACCCGGTAGCAGCCACACAAATGAGTTTCAGACGATTCGCGGCCAGTATCGCCGCACGATTGAGAAATACTTTATTGCTGACAATAACCTCAGCCTCCCTGATCCTCTCTAGAACCTCCTGTTCGGAGGAGTCTTCATAATAGCGCCAGGGTGATATCGCCCGTTCCATTGCCGAGCAATCCATATCTCCACGGGTCACGGAACCGAAATCAAGAAAAACCGCACTCATTCAATTGCTCTCGTCATTGTTCTCGTTGTGCTCTTATACAACGTAAGAAATCACCATTCTGTGAACAATATTATCATGGCGATGGCGCTTTGACTGCTCTTGGAATCGACCAGGGCTTAATAATTGTGTAACTCAGAATATATCTTGTATTTCATTTTTTAATCCCGTTCAGTTGATCGTATAATTGCTCTTTTTCTCACAACTTTCGTATGCATGCGATTTGGCTTGCTCATTTAAAAAATTACCACGCAACCGTTAAAGATCATTATGTGGCTCATTTTGGTGATATTCCAGCAGAGCTTAAAGATACGCAAGCTGGCGCCACCATTATGGCCGATCTATCACATTATGGCTTAATTCAATTTTCTGGAAGCGATGCACAAAGTTTTTTACAAAGCCAATTAAGTTGCGATGTCAAAGAAATTAATCCGCAAAAAGCTCAATATGGCAGTTACTGCACGCCCAAAGGCCGGATTCTGGCAAGTTTCTTACTGTGGCAGAAAAGCGAAGATTATTTAATGCAGTTACCCGCGAGTTTGGGTGCTTCCATACTAAAACGCTTATCACTCTATGTACTGCGTGCCAAAGTACAAGTAACGGATGCTAGCGACACCACAGTCCGAATCGGCATTAGGGGTCAAAATGCAGTTGAATTGATCGGAGAAATCACAGGTTTGAAACTTAACTCAAACCAGCCTATGAGTGTCGTACATGGCGAGAACATCAGTATTCTTTGTCTATCTCAGCATCGCATGGAACTCATAATACCGATCGAAGATGCATCTATAATCTGGAAACATCTCGCCCGATATGCCAGACCTGTGGGTGCTGCCTGCTGGGATTGGCTGGATATCCAATCCGGAATCCCTGTGATTTTGCCCGAGACCCAGGAAGCGTTCTTACCACAGATGGTCAATCTGGATGCAATAGGTGGTGTCAGCTTTAAAAAAGGCTGTTATCCGGGGCAAGAAATTGTGGCACGCACTCAGTATCTCGGAAAACTCAAGCGGCGTATGTTTCTGGCTCACATATCAACAGATGAAGCAGTTAAAGCGGGTGATGAACTGTATAGTATCGACATGAATAACCAATCCAGCGGCAGAATAGTCAACGCTGTACCGTCTCCGAATGGTGGTTTTGATGTGTTGACCGTAATCCAGCAGAGCAGCGTTGATGCCCATCAGATTCACTGGCAATCATTGAATGGTCCGGTTCTGGAAATTAAACTACTACCTTATTCATTGAACGCATAGAAACGATTCCTGACTGGATTTTTATTGCTTCTCAGCCGTCTGTTCGGGTTGTTTTGGCTGGTTCGAGAAACGCAGACTCTCAGGCGCGTTGGTACCGCCGGTAACCACAAATGTCATGGCTTCCTCGGTTGTCCAATCCGTCAGTATTACATCTTCCAGCGGTATGATTTCAATATAACCGGATGTAGGATTGGGTGAGGTCGGCACATACACAGCGGCCAGCTTCTTTCCGGTATCTTTGTCATGCATTATTTTCGTGATAAAACCGACAGCCTTCATTTCCGATGAAGGAAAATTGATGAGAACCACGCGTTGCCCAGTAACGGGTGGTTGGCTCACCGTGTGCAAAAAACGTTTGGTTGCTCCATAAATTGTTTGTACTAAAGGAAGTCTAGCCAGTATATTTTCATAAATACTAATAACCTTCATGCCAATGACAAAGGATGCCAGCAACCCAATCCCATACAAACTGACTATCGTCAGTAATGCTGCAACCGCATGCTGAAAATTGGAATCCAGCAACCAGCTGGCTGTCGTATCTGAAAATGGACGTACTGCATGAGCCATCCCCTTTAATAAAGGAGCTCCTATACGAGCCAGCAGGTTTAATAAAAAATCAAATACCAGCCATGTAACCCATAATGGCGCTACTGTAAGAAAACCAATGAGGACATAGCGGCCAACATGAGCAGATCGTGCTGCGTGTTGCTCATCATTACTTTCCATGGTCATACTCTAAAATGATCTCCATCTGAACAATCTTGCTCTTATACTTCTTATACGATCATCTCAGCAAGTTAAAACACTTTGACAAGTATTCAGCTTCCCAAGCTCCTCTTATTAATGCCAAACCGGCCATATTAATATTATCTCATCTAAGTACAGTATCCCTATTAGAAATATCATTTACTGGCAAGCCAGGATTGTTCTTGGTAGAATCATCAAGCTGATTTCAACATAATGATTTCAACATAAATTTGCTGGTAATGAATGTGTTATATCAAATAATGATGCGATATCTGTTTTTTCTGATTAAAAAAGGATTTTGGCCAGTAAATATTCCCTCATTTTTATAAATGAGGCCAAAATAACTCATTAAAAAACAGTATCGTTCTGTGCGGACAAAATTAATAAATAAACAAAAATACCACCCATAAAGCATCTCACTTGGAGTGCACTTTTTTATAAGAATGAAAAGGGACTGTCATGTCACATAGTTCAACACAAATCAATAAACACCTAAAAAGCTTACAAAAACACCTTGCTGATGAGCATCCAGATAATCCAACCTTGGCAAAGGCAGTAAAAAGTTTTAGAAAGATGGATTATGTTGGCCACAGCATGGGATTGCTCAATAACGATGAATCCTATGCAACTTGTGTTACCTGGTGGCCCATGATCGCTGTACTAGGTACATTCTCCGCTGGCAAATCAACCTATATCAATTCTTATTTGAATATACCGCTTCAACGAACGGGGAATCAGGCTGTCGATGATAAATTCACAGTGATTTGCTACAGCCGCCATAATGAGGCAAAGACGCTTCCTGGTATAGCACTTGATGCAGACCCGCGTTTTCCTTTTTTTCAGATAAGCCGCAGCATTGAAGAAATTTCTGAAACAGGACAAGAACGGATTGATGCTTACTTACAACTAAAAACCTGCCCGTCCGAAAACATACGCGGGAAAATTCTTATTGATTCTCCGGGCTTTGATGCAGACAATCAGCGCGCATCAACTTTACGCTTGACTCAACATATCATCAATCTATCTGATCTTGTTTTGGTGTTTTTTGATGCACGCCATCCAGAACCTAAAGCAATGCAGGATACTCTGGCCTATCTGGTATCGGCCAGTGTTAATCGTGCAGATGCCAATAAATTTCTTTATATTCTGAATCAGATTGATGTCACTGCACAAGAAGATAACCCTGAAGAAGTTGTTTCCGCCTGGCAGCGTTCGCTGGCTGAAGTCGGTCTGGTCACCGGGCGTTTCTATCGAATTTACAACCCAAGTGCTGCAGTTCCTATCGCCAATCCTCAAATCAGAGAGCGTTTCGAGAAAAAACGTGATGAAGATATGGCTGATATTAATACACGCATACACCAAATCGAAGTCGAACGTTCATATCGTATCGTTGGAAAGCTTGAGCAAACAGCCAAAGGGATTAAGAATCAAATTGTCAGCAAGCTTTCTGATATGTTAAAAAAATGGAAACGCAGAGTAATGATGTTTGATAGTTTGGTATTTGGCACCTTAACGATATCTGCTGGCGTAGCTTTAACTATGAGCGAATCTTGGGATGTTTTAAAAACATTCCCAGCCGAATTAACACAAGGTGAAACTTCCGCATTAGCGATAGCTACATTTCTAGTGATCAGTGTTTTCTATATTCATTTTTCTATCCGCCGTTTTGTCGCCAATAAGCTACTGCAAAAATTAGCTGATGAAATAGGGAATGACCACGAAATATACAAGCAATACATGCAGGCATTTAATAAGAGTACGGCTGCTTATCGTCCAATGTTCCTGAAAAGCCCGGCTGGTTGGAATGAAGTAGCACAGCAAACCATTGATGAAATTATCAATGAAGCCAATGATTATATTCAAGAATTGAATGATCAATTTACTAACCCGTCCGGTAATGGAGGCAAGAATTCACAAATCTGAGATTCAGCAGGAAAATTTACTCTTTTATATTCAAATAATTAGAACTTATACCTGATTACTTACTCCCTATCCAATTTTACTCATATGAATAACAAACAAAATTGATTATGTAACAATTCTCCAGCCTATATTCCTACTTCGCTTGTGCTTCTGACTCAATGCTGGCTGAAAATTTGATAAGTATTATGTTGCATCAGTCAACCTATCGGTGTTTATATTATCTAAATGATATTTATTTCCTATCACGCAATAGCTCCCGGTGATCCTATATCCTGATCTGGTTTGGACAAGAGCAATATTAAAGAGTAAAATCCCGGCTCTTTACACTGGGTAATTTAATAATCGGAGAATTTTATGTCAATCACAATCGACCAAAAAGCACAGGTAGTGCGCGACTATCAAAGAGCCGAAGGGGATACTGGTTCTCCAGAAGTTCAGGTTGCACTGTTAACAACCCGAATCAATGACTTGATTGGACACTTTAAAACACATGTCAAGGATCATCATTCTCGTCGTGGCTTATTGCGGATGGTAGGCCGTCGCCGTAAGCTGCTCGATTATTTAAAACGTCGTAATATTGATGCTTATCAGACACTGATTGAACGCCTTGGTTTGCGCAAGTAAATGCTCTCCGTGAACCCGGCTGGCAGCAAATTAAGTAGATCATTTTCCATTAAAATGGCCAAACAGCCAATAATAGGGTTTGGTGGCCATTTAAAATTTTGGAAAAATTCATCAAAAAAGGATTGTTAATTGAAACCTATCAAGAAGAGTATTACCTACGGACGTCATCAACTTACACTGGAAACAGGCGAAATAGCTAGACAAGCACATGGCGCAGTAGTAGTTACAATGGATGATACAGTAGTACTTGTTACCGTAGTGGGTGCAAAAAATATAAAGCCTGGACAGGATTTCTTTCCATTAACAGTGGATTATCAAGAGAAATTTTATGCTGCAGGTAGAATACCCGGAAGTTTCTTTAAGCGGGAAGGTCGTCCATCAGAAAAAGAAACACTGACTTCCAGATTAATTGATCGCCCGATTCGTCCGCTCTTCCCTGAAGGTTTCTATAATGAAGTGCAAGTAGTCGCTACTGTCATGTCGTCTGACAATGAGGTGGATGCAGATATTCCTTCTATAATAGGCACTTCAGCAGCGCTCATACTTTCCGGCATACCATTTGATGGCCCTCTTGGCGCTGCTCGCGTTGGTTATATTAACAATGAATATGTATTAAATCCAACAACTTCAGAGCTTAAGGATACCCAATTGAATCTGGTTGTTGCTGGAACAAAACAAGCGGTTCTTATGGTGGAATCTGAGGCAATGGAGCTATCCGAAGAAGTCATGCTGGGCGCTGTTATGTATGGGCATGAGCAAATGCAAGCAGTCATTAATGCAATTAATGAATTTGCTGATGAAGCGGGTGTAACTGCGTGGGATTGGACACCGCCTGCAAAGGATACTGCTCTTGAGGAAAAGATCGCCCAAATAGCCGAAACAGATTTACGGCAAGCTTTCAAGATAAAACAAAAACAAGCCCGTTCCGAAGCTATCGAAGCAATTAGCCAACGTATTTCTACTGAAATTGGCGTTGATACAGAAGATGGCCCCAATCTGCAATCTTTCAAGGAAGCTTTTTTTGCACTGGAATCAAAAATTGTACGTAACCAAATTCTTGACGGAGAACCTCGGATAGACGGTCGCGGCACACGCACTGTTAGAGCCATTACGATTCGAAATGGCGTGCTGCCTCGCACACATGGTTCAGCGCTATTCACACGAGGTGAAACACAGGCATTGGCAGTGGCAACACTGGGTACAGCGCGTGATGAACAAAAAATTGATTCCCTGCAAGGTGATTATAACGATCGATTTATGTTGCATTACAACATGCCGCCCTATGCTACCGGTGAAATAGGTCGTGTAGGTACCCCGAAACGTCGTGAAATTGGCCATGGACGTCTTGCAAAACGTGCTCTGGTAGCGGTTCTGCCTTCACCAGAAGAATTTGGCTATTCTTTGCGCGTGGTGTCTGAAATTACTGAGTCGAATGGCTCCAGCTCAATGGCATCAGTTTGTGGGGGCTGCCTCGCTCTGATGGATGCCGGTGTTCCATTAAAAGCACATGTAGCGGGCATTGCCATGGGACTTATTAAAGATGGTAATCGCTTTGCTGTACTGACTGATATTCTCGGCGATGAAGATCACTTGGGAGACATGGATTTTAAAGTAGCCGGTACTGAAAAGGGCATTACTGCATTACAGATGGATATTAAAATCCAGGGCATTACTAAAGATATCATGCATGCAGCACTGATACAGGCTCATGAAGGACGATTGCATATCCTTCAAATCATGAAGCAGGCATTACCTTCCACTCGTGAAGATATTTCAGTCCATGCACCACGTATTATTAAACTCAAAATTAACCCAGAAAAAATTCGTGATGTAATCGGCAAAGGTGGTGCGGTCATACGCACACTCACTGAAGAAACAGGCACTATCATTGATATAACAGATGATGGCTCAGTAACCATTGCTTGTGTCAGTGCCGAAGGGGGAGAACTTGCCAGAAAACGCATTGAAGATATTACCGCTGAAGTTGAAGTTGGCAAGGTTTATGAAGGTATCGTCTTAAAACTGCTTGATTTTGGTGCTATTGTTAGCGTTCTTCCCGGCAAAGACGGCCTGTTACATATTTCTCAAATCGCCAACGAACGTGTCAATAATGTTTCTGATCACCTTAGCGAAGGTCAGCAAATACGAGTTAAAGTACTTGAAGCCGATGATAAAGGAAGGCTTCGCTTGAGCATGAAAGCAGCATCTACCGAAGGTAGCACCGATACCGATCCTGCTCCAGAAGAATCTTAGATTCCAATTTGTACTATAGATGCAAAATACTTAAACCCTGTACTGATGACAGGGTTTTTTTATTTCT
>ERZ1292633.5794-Hain-H41-02um-R1-5794-length-11022-cov-4_pt1 | contig 11022 bp, 11 predicted proteins | sample MGYA00564406_ERZ1292633 | MGnify/ENA primary metagenome ERZ1292633 (study PRJEB36523, sample SAMEA6512639) | groundwater metagenome | collected 2019-01-08 | study: AquaDiva: Metagenomics assemblies of 32 groundwater samples
CCAAAAAGGAAGCCGAAGCCGCTGAAGCCGTGATCATGAATCAGGTTTTTCAGCAAGCATATGGTTTTGAGGCAAAGCCTGATAAACGCTTTGAAGATTTTGTGATTGAAACTTTTCTGCCTTATTCGGAAACAAACAAGAAATCGTTTTACAGCGACGTTTTGATTTGCCGGGTCTTGGTCAAAGAGTTCAAAGGCAAAACTTTGAGGCAAATCACACCACCGATGATTGAAAATTTTAAACAATCATTTTTAGCTAAACCGACCAAACACGGAAACAGGCGAAGTTCAGCAACGGTAAACTACCATTTGAGTATTCTTTCCAAGATTTTCTCATTAGCTGTTGATTCCGAATTCCTTGAAACAAATCCGTCTTCTCGGGTCAAAAAACTCAAACTCAATAATCAAAGAACGCGAGTTTTATCCGACGAGGAAGAGGTTAAACTTTTTTCGGCTTTGGATAATAATGATTTAGTCAAAAATATCATTTTGATTGCTTTGCATACCGGAATGAGACGAGGTGAGATTTTCAATCTGAAATGGTTTGATGTTGATTTTCATCGCGGGTTGATTCAAATCCGCGAAAGTAAAACCAACAAAAAGCGTTTAATTCCGATGAATTCGACTGTCAACAAATTGTTGAATGGTTTGAAAAGAAAAAGTGAGTTTGTTTTTCCAAGTCCTAAAACAAACGGCAGATTGGATAACATTAAAAGAAGTTTTCGGAAAGCAGTTGAGTTAGCTCAGATACAGGATTTTTGCTTTCACGATTTACGGCATACTGCCGCAACGAGGATGGCAGATGCCGGAGCAGATGCTTTTACATTAATGAAAATCTTAGGTCATTCAGATATTCGGATGACTGCCCGTTATACTCACGCAACTGATACGGCATTGAGGCGGGCAGTCACGAATTTGGATGAAAATTCGGATTTTAGTAACGTATTGGTAACGAAACAAAAAGGGCAACTACGCGAGTTGCCCTAAGTTATTGATTCTAAAGATGGAGACAAGGGGGGTCGAACCCCTGACCTCATGACTGCCAGTCATGCGCTCTGCCAAACTGAGCTATGTCCCCTTTGTTTTCAACATTTAGCTGAATGGGTTGGTTTAGATGATTACATGAATTCCAACTTTCAGCAAAATATCAAGTAGCAAATATAACAATCTGCTTTCCATAAAGCAACTACGGAGTAATATGGAAAGAGAATTTGAGTTATTTTTGCGAGAAAAGAGATATGTTCAAAATGTTTCTGAACACACAATTGAGTTTTATCACTATAGTTTCAAGGCATTAAATAAATATTCATTAATTAAAAGTGTCGCAGACATATCTAAAGCTAATTTGACTGACATGATTTCAAATATGCGACAACAAGGGATGTCTGCATCCTGCACAGATGCCAGAATTAGAGGTATTAATCCCTTTTTAACATGGCTTTATGAAAATGAATATACAAGTGAGCATTTTAAAATTAAAAGAATGAAATTCCAGAAGAGAGTTCTTAAAACCTTCGACGATACTCAAGTTAAGACAATCTTAAACTATAAACCTAAGAACTTTTACGAATTACGATTACACACTCTTCTACTTCTTTTGCTTGATTGTGGCATAAGAATAAATGAAGCTTTAACATTAAGACGTTCTCAAATTGATTTAGATAACCTATTGATAACAGTTATCGGTAAGGGCAACAAAGAGCGTGTTATCCCTTTTTCATTGGAGCTAAGAAAGGTTATTTTTAAGTTTCTAAAGTCACATAAATTTGAATTAGTTTTCACAAATCGTCAAGGAACTAAACTTGGCTATAACAATATCCGTCGGGATTTTAATAACTTGATTGAGAAATTAGGGATAGTTGGTTTCGATGGAACTTTCCATGCTTTTAGACGATGTTTTGCAAGGAATTTTGTCCGTAACGGTGGAAACCTTTTTTATCTTCAACGTATGTTAGGGCATACGAGCTTAAAGATGTCGCGTGAATATGTAGAGTTATTAACTGAAGATATACAAAAGGAACAACAGCGAACTAGCATTCTCAAGATGATAAAATAAGACTAACAAGACTTAAGGCGTTAGTTTTCTAAAAATCAACGCCTTGACTTTAAAACGCCTGTAAACTCTTTAAAAATAACTACTTACCGAAGGCGTTACTTAAATAAATCACTAACGCCTTGAGATTAAATCAACGCCTTGAGATTAAATCAAAGTTATAAATTTAGTGGTTTGTATTATTGAAGCCTACAATTCTTTGGTGGTTTTCCATGTCATAGACTGGTAATCGCCACGTCCATTTTTGCTCGCCCCTATAGCTACTACCTTCTTTCTTGGTGATTACTCCCAACTTTGTTCTAGCGGTTCTTAGATTATTCTCAGTAAATCCAGCAGAATATGCACGTTGGAGAACTTCTGATGCGTTTTTTTCTCCGTCTTTCAGCATATCCAATAAAAAAAGCTCTGTATCGCTCGGCTTTCTAGCCCTTTTTTCTTGTTCAGGAATTGAAAGAATTTGTTCAGCAGTTAATTCACTTTTACCATTCCACCGAAAAGCTACTTCTTTTTGTTCATTATCATATATTTCAAATCCAACAGAATCGCCGAATTTAGCAAGGTTGTTCTTTGTTTGAATAATAGCCTTCTCACTTTCATTATTCGGATTTTTACCAACCAGAAGTTCAGAACGAACAGCGGCTCTCCAATCAATAGAACCTAGTCCTGCGGCTCTTGAGTCGCCCATCCCCTTTGACTTACCAATATGACGAATTAAAACAATAGCACAACCATACTTCTCCGCAATTTTGGTTAATCTTGAGGAAACGATACGGCTCTGAGATGCTGAGTTAATATCTGTTTTTGAAGAAGTGTAGGCAAATATCGGGTCAATCGTAACTAACTTTGGTTTTGACTTATCTATTAAAGATTCCAGACACTCCAACCCTTTTTCATCGAAAATAATTCTGTCTCTTGGTGCAAAAACCTTTTTATTATTCGCGTTACAAGAAATGAGTCTTGGCTTAATTGTATCTGCTAATCCGTCCTCAGCCGAAAGCATCAAAACATTTCCCGGCTCAAACATTTCAAAAGTAAGCGGAAAACCAGCTCCATTTGAAACGGAACTAGCAAAGGCACATGTCAACCAAGATTTTCCTAAACCCTCTTCCCCACTGATTAGAGTTACTTTTCCGAGCGGTATATATGGAAACCAAAGCCACGATACTTCTTCTGCAATAACATCATTTAAACAAATCAAATCTGACTTTAAATTTGTTTCAATTCCGATTGATTGTTCCGTTTGATTTATATTTGTGTATATTTCTAAGTATTCCTCTAAAACGTTTACATTTTTTGCATCAATTCTTTCTAAGTAACTACACCAATCAAAGAATTCCTCGGAATCATCAATGTAAAATTCATAAATTGCGAACGGCTTTTTGGTTGGGACGTAATAAATTGATGAAATATCAATTCCCCTTTCGTTTGCTTGAAGGTTATATTCTGTGTTTATTGTTTGCCAAAGGTTTGGAAAAACATCTGGCGTTATACAAATAGCTAACGGAATACAGATACGAAAGCGACTTTCTCCAATTAAATTATTGTTTCCTTTCGATTTATGAGAAAAAGTTGAAAAAATAGCGAACGCTGACTTTAACGGTTTTAGTTTATCTTTTAATTCACCCAATTCAATATTTTCTACCTCATAAACCAACATTGAAATTTCTTTGATATTCTCTTTTGCCTTAATTTGAGGTAAGAATTGACAAGGCGCAAATGCAATTCCATCTTTTAAGAGTCGAACATATGGCTTTCTAATTCTAGCTGTAAATTCTCGCCAAGTAATGCGTCCAAATTTTGGTTCAGTGTCCGTGCAATTGTCAAAAGTTGAAATAGGCAATTTATTCATCTTTACCCCCGTCAGTATGTGAAAATAATTCCTCGATTACACAATCAACGCAATACAAATTGTTGTGATATTTTACAGTTAATCCTGATATGATTGCATCATTACATCCATTACAAAGACATGTTGTTTCATTTTGTATGAAACGAACAATTATTTCTGTCTTTAATCTAATTGGGCTTTTGGTTTCTTTGTTATTAATTCTTAACATCATTCCTTATCTTCCTAAATATCTAAGTCGTGTAATATGTTTTACACATCACGCAAAGTGTAATACACTCATCTAAAACAGTCAATAGCAATATAAGAAAGTATTTTTTGCATTACGCCTCACTTGCCACAAAAACAAAAACATATTACACTAATTAATGTGCTAAACTGTATTGAGAATCTAAGGAATATAGAATGCAATCAAAATCAACTCGTAATAAGTTTTATTGCCCTCCAGGACTATTAAATTGGATAGAACTAACAAATCATTGCCCAAATGACACTATTCTTCGCACCTTGAAAGAAGCGTTGGACAGGGCTTCTTCAACGTTTGGTGATGACGCAATATTTTTAGAGCAATGGAATGAAAAGGGTTATGATAAATATTTAGATAATAAGTATCTAAAAAACGATTTTGGTGTGAGTGGGGATAATGAAACTTTTTTTGGCTATTTGAAAGAATTATTCGGGATAGCCAAATTATTACGTCAGTGTGCAAATTATAGTGCCGAATCTAAATTTGGGAAAATACCAGTTAAATTTGAATTTGAAATCGAAATTGAACCCAATAGTTTTCTGCTGAAACCTTCAAACCTAAGATTTATTGATTTTCTTAAAAAAGAAAAAATTGATATTAGAAATATCAGACTTTGTTCCAACTGCAAACAGAATATTTTTTGGCTAAAGCGTGAGAACCAAGAAACTTGTTCCTTGAAGTGCAGAAATGCCCGGAACGTTAAAAATTGGAGAAAGGATAGAAATCAAGAGTTAAATCAAAAAAGACGAGATGACTACAAAAAGAATAAAAGTTCCAAGCAAAAAATAGAAAAATAGTAATTAGGATAAATTTACTAAAAACTTTTCGGTAATTGTAACTTAAACTAGCATCGTTTTTCACTGTCAAACAATTAGACTTATAATTTTGAAATGGCAATACTTATGTAGAAACATAGAGTTAGAGTTATTTAAATTGGAAAACTAATCTAGTAAAAGTTTAATTAAATAAAACTACGCTTTTTCTTGCCTAAGCTGGTTCTCTTACTTGGTATTTCATCAGGTAAATCAATATTGTCATCAGCTAGAACATCAAGATAAATATTCGCAGCTCTTGCGTAAGCAAGCAAAACGATTAATGATGGTTCATTAACACCTAATTCAAAATTAGAGACATCATTACGTTTTACCTTTGACGATTCTTTGATTCTTAGTCTTATCAGCATTCCATCTTGAGACAAGCCAAGAGAATCCCGAATCTGTTTCAGTTTCTCTGCAAGCCTTTCTGGTTTTTGACGTGATGCTTTCCCCAATCTCTACCCCTACAAAGTCTTCTTATATTTAACTTTGTAATTGAAAGGATTTGGGCAGAATTGAGTTGATTTTAGTCATAAATATGACTATTATTTGGACGATATATCTTTAACCTTATGAGGAATTTATGAAGAAAACACTTTTACTTATTCTTATATTATTAGTTTGTTGTTTAGGGGGACTATCACAAAAAATAAACAAGAGTAACAGTGATGATGCAGCATTAAAAAAATTAACATCGCATCCTTCTTGGGAAAAAGTAGCCTTTAAATATGATAAGTTTAAGGATAAAACACAAATCCATATGACTACTTTAGTATCTGGGGCACCCCTAAAAGGATTATTGATGGTTCTCTCAACAGCCTTTGATGGAAAAACAGCTCCAAAGGATGTGAAAGTTCTTATTTCGTTTATATCTTTTAATGAAAGTAAATTATATAACGATGAACGTTCTTTTATAATATTATGGGATGATAAGCGGATTACACCTTTTGAATTAAAATATGATGATAGTGAAAGAGCTAAACTTAATTATGTAGAAACAATCATTTATGCTTTTCCAATCGAATATCTCAAGAAGATAGGAGAGGCAAAAAGTGTAGAAATGCAATTGAAAAATACTGAGTTTGTTCTCAAAGAAAAGCAACTCTCTCTTATCCGAGAATTTTATAAGCAACTTTTCCTAAATCCTTAATTTATTTATTTGGTATCACGAGAAGCCCGATATTGAAATAGATGTTATGGTAAGCCTTAAAACCCCTCCCCCCTTCATCAAAACACCTTTTCAACTTTATCTTGACTATTCTAATATTGGCTTGAGCATCGCAAGCAATTTTCCTTTTAACAAGTTAAAATTACTGTCAATTGACAGTTCAATGAAGTAGAACAAAAATAACATCTAATTTAGAATTTCTAGTGAATGAATAACAAGTTATGAATCACTAAACATTGTTACAATTTATGGGACTTCAAATGGAGATATTGCGGCATCAGGCTCACCAAACCTAATTATTAACCAATCATCATCCTTTTCATCTTCACCTTTTTCAATTTCGGTATGAACAATAAATCTTCCTTCGTTTTCCATTCTTTCAAAAAAACGTAAATGTTCTTCGGGAAGTCTTTCATTAGGCAGTCTTCCTGCCAATAAATCAATTGCTGTTCTCAATGAAAGTTTTATTTCTTTACCTTTCATACGGCTTCCTCTATAGGCTCTTATTTTATCTATAACATTGGATTTTACAGAGATTTTAGCATTAAGAGCATTCTTCTGTGGGTATGAAAAAAGATGAGGCTCGTGAAGATGAATACTATCTAAAAACTCTTCTAAATCAGGATGTAGTTTATGTCCTTTTTCAAAGTAAATTCTTACTTGTCCATAGTTTCCAAATAAATAGTTCTTTTCAACATCAAATAAAAGCACAAATCCTATGTGTGGATGAAAACGTAAGAATTCTCCAATAATTGGATGACTCTTTCTTATAAATTCACTGCCGCCATCACAAATAATAATTCCTAATGTGCCTGTGTAACCTGTATTTTTCAGTTGATGGCTTTTATCTTCGAGTCCTCCATAAATTGGATTGGTTGTTAGATGTTCCCATCTTGTTAAACTTTTGTAGCTTAGATGTCCTCCTGTTATTCTACATTCATTGCTTGGTCTATAAGAAAGGACTAAATCTGTAGCATCAGTCTTAATCTCATATTTTCTTTCTTGCTCTGGATGATTTTTTATAAAATTAGCAAACTCATCAAACGATTCATTGAAAATATCTTTATCAAATCTTGCTAATGCTGGCAATTTTAATTGAGTCATAGCTCCTGTTTTGCGAGTTTCTTCAAAATTACTGCCAATCCTAACATCCCAATGTCCTTGAATTTCTCTTTCTGAAATTTCTTTTTCTAATCTTTCATAAAGGAAATTTTTAGGATTTTTAAGTTCTATTCCCTTATCAGAAATCGTTCTAATATCAGCAAGAAATTCTAAATTCGGGTTAGAAGGGGTAAAGAAAATATCAGGATTCTTACCATTGAAATTCCTTTCGTGTTCAACTTTACCGAGTTTGCTAAAAACATTAAGTAAAACCACTTCCCATTCTGCTCCTAAATCACCTTTATTGAGTTTATCAACGTGGCTTTTTATTTGCTTTCTTGTTAAGAATGAAGCGTTTTCATTTATAAGTCGTTGAAGTGTTCTGCGCGAAAAAATTGCCATCCTTAAATAATAACCAACCTTTAATGTGCTTCTGCCATTTTCTGAACAATATGAAAAAAGAACGATTATTTGTTATGTTTTGGTTTATTAACCTTAAGAGATTCACCTTTGCTAGAAATTCCTTTTTTTAGCGGCTCTAAACCGTGAAGAATACGGGTTAAATTGGAGACTGACAAGCCTTTACTTTGAGCGATTTTCTCAATCTTTTCATTTTCTTCTTCCGTTAATAAAAACTGTTTTCTGATTAATTCTGTTGGCATAATAAACTATAAAAATCATACAATTATTGACTTAGTTACGCAACTTCTAGTTGCATTAGTTACGTAACTACTATATAATATTCTTGTAAGTCGGAAATGACAATCTTAAAAAAAAGGAACAAATTCAATGATTAAATTAACCCAAGAAAACACAACTAAAGCAATTGCTAAATGTAAGCAATTAAAGCCCAGAGTCAAATTTATTAAAGACAGATTGTATGTTGTTTATTCAGCAAATAACTCTAACGTCTATCACGTCAAATTTGATGTTCAAAACGGTGAAAAGTTCGGTGAATGTGAATGTAAAGCATCGGCTAAGAATTTAGTTTGTTATCACTTAATTGCAGGAGCAACAGTAAACATCTATCGGCAAAGTTTGAAACGTCAAACAGTCTAAAAGCGAAAGGCTTAGAAAGTTCACACCTCTCTAAGCCCTTCTAACCAATCAACTATTAATAATCAATCGGTGACATTATGAATTTAACACAAACTCAACAGGAAGCTAAGAATGCTTACCTAAACAATCAACAAGAAAAGATGATGACTCTTTACAAAGAGGCAACTATCGCAGAAAAGAAGGCGATTATTAAAAATATTGATTCTTTTTTACCTGTCACTTCTGAAAGTGAAAAAGTCTTCTGGCTGAAATTCAGAAGAAAATTAGAAATGATGCTTGAGCCTAAATTTCCATTGGGTCGAGTATTTCTAACTCAAGGAGCAAAAGAAGCCCTTTCAGAATCTAAACAAGACGCTTTTGAGTTCCTTTCACTTCATCAGCAAGGCAACTGGGGAATAGTCGGAAAAGAGGATGCTCAAGAAAATGATTTCTCATTGAAAAATGGATTTAGGCTTTTATCGGTTTATAGGACTTCTAAAAATGAAAAACTTTGGATTATCACAGAGGCTGATAGAAGTTCTACAACTTTACTTCTCCCTTCCGAATATTGATGGTAAATTAGGGTTAAAGAGGGTGAAATTGAGTAGCCCTTCTAGTCTTTGATTTCCGTAAATAATGTGAGTAAGCCTTTTACCTAAATCAAGAATATTTAGACATTATTCAGGACTATTTTTGAGTTCATGAATTCAAGATTTGGAAAGCAGAAAGATATTGTAAGCTATTGGAAATATTGAAGGAAGTTGGCAAGGGTGTTTGAGTAACTGCCAGTCATGCGCTCTGCCAAACTGAGCTATGTCCCCGATTTTCAAATTACGGACTTCAAAATTTGAAATCAGCAAACATTGAATTTAGCGAAAATACCAGCAAGCGTCAAGTCTTTGGCTGTATTTAGTTTAAATCGGTAAATATATCTTGAAATTATCCATCATTTACGGCTATTCTGAAAACAGCGGTTTCATCAAAAAAATCTTTTACAAATTATTATGTCTGAATACGATAATGTCGTTGCTGTCATTTTAGGCGGGGGAGCCGGAACAAGGCTTTTCCCTTTAACTCAACATCGTTCCAAACCGGCAGTCCCACTCGGTGGAAAATATCGGCTAATTGATGTTCCGGTTTCAAACTGCATCAATTCCGGTGTAACCCAAATTTTTGTTTTAACTCAATACAACTCGGCTTCATTAAATCGTCATATTTCCAGAACCTATCGTTTTTCTAGTTTTTCGACCGGTTTCGTTGAAGTGCTTGCCGCCGAGCAAACCAAAGATAATCCTGAATGGTTTCAAGGGACGGCGGATGCGGTGAGGCAAATGCTTCCGCATATCCGTGATTGGCGTGTGAATACGCTTTTAATTCTTTCCGGCGATCATCTTTACCGAATGGATTACCGCAAATTCTTAAAACGGCATTTTGATACAAATGCGGATTTAACTATTTCGGTTATCCCAAGTAAACGTGAAGAAGCTGAAGAATTCGGTCTGCTCAAAACTGATGAAGACGGACGAATTATTGAGTTTAGTGAAAAACCGAAAGGCGACGCACTAGAGGCAATGAGGGTTGATACAACTCGTTTTGGTCTAACTGAAGAAGAATCAAATGAGCGTCCTTTTTTAGCTTCGATGGGAATTTACGTTTTTAATTACCAACGACTCGTTTCACTTTTAGACGAAGATAAAACCTGGGTTGATTTCGGGCGTGAAATTATCCCTGATGCAATCAAAAGATATAACGTTCAAGCCCATCTTTTCAAAGATTATTGGGAAGATATTGGAACAATTCGCGCTTTTTATGAAGCTAATCTTGATTTGGCTTCCCCACTTCCAAAATTCAATTTTTTCAATACGGAAGCTCCGATTTACACGCGCACAAGATATTTGCCACCGTCAAAAGTCCATAATTGCGACATTGATAATTCGATGGTTAGCGAAGGCTGTATTTTAAATGGTATCAACGCGAGACGATCAATTATCGGCTTGCGAAGCAGAATTGGCGCAGGAGTTAAACTGGAAAATTCAATTATTATGGGTTCGGATTTTTTTGAAACGGTTGAGGAAATGAAAACGAATCTTTCAAAAGGGATTCCGCATATTGGAATTGGAGATGGTTCATTTATTCGACGCTCGATAATTGATAAAAATGCTCGAATCGGCAAAAATGTCCAATTGATAAATAGTCGCGGGATTGATAAAGAAGATGGACCGGACGGACAATACTTCATTCGGGAAGGAATTGTTTTGATTCCTAAAAATGCGATAATTCCTGATAATACAGTTATTTAAACTGTCTAATTCAATTTTCCAAAAAAGAAAAACGCAACCTATCGAGATTGCGTTTTTCTTTTTATCTTTTAATTTAACCTTACAAAGCAGCCGCACCTGAAACAACTTCTATAATTTCTTTCGTAATCGCAGCTTGGCGGATACGGTTCATATTCAAAGTTAATGTTCCGATTAATTCGCCCGCGTTCTTTGAAGCGGAATCCATCGCGGTCATTCGAGCACCTTGCTCGGAAGCAATTGATTCAAGTGTTGCCCGATAAATTTGTGTTACAACCTGTTTTGGAAGCAATTTGCCAAAAATTTCAGCAGCGGGCTGCTCGTAAATATATTCAGCCTGAGTTGAATTTTCAGCAGTTTCTTCAACCTTAGGAATCGGTAAAAGTTGGGTAACTACCGGCTTTTGGGTCATTACCGATTTGAATTCGCTATAAACCAGGAAAACTTTGTCAATCTTT
>ERZ1292633.5796-Hain-H41-02um-R1-5796-length-11019-cov-5_pt1 | contig 11019 bp, 5 predicted proteins | sample MGYA00564406_ERZ1292633 | MGnify/ENA primary metagenome ERZ1292633 (study PRJEB36523, sample SAMEA6512639) | groundwater metagenome | collected 2019-01-08 | study: AquaDiva: Metagenomics assemblies of 32 groundwater samples
GGCGTCGCGTTGCGCCTTGATCTTCTCTTCGGTGTCGACGCAAGACCGATGATCTCGGTTGGCGGCCGCCATGCTGGTCTGTAATTGGGACAGCGCAATGCGAATGAACGGCATGGCGACGATTTGATGGATGTTGGGCCTCTGCGTGGGGTCGATCTGCAACATCGAGGAGATCAAGCCGGCGAGGTCGCGGCTGTAGGAGGCGTGAATAGGGGGATAGACCCCCTTGAGGATGCGTTGCACGAGAGCCTTCATGTTGGTGCCGTCGAACGCGTGGTTGAGCGTCGTCAGCTCGTAGAGGATGCACCCGAGCGCCCAGACGTCGCTCTTGTTGTTGTAGGGTTTGCTCATGCACAGCTCGGGGCTGAAGTAGTAAGGCGTGCCGCAGACCGTACGCTTGAGCTCGTAGGTGTTGCGCAGCACCGTGGAGATGCCGAAATCGCCCAGCTTGACCACGCCGTCTTGCGTCAGGAAGACGTTTTGCGTCTTCAAGTCCCGGTGGAGAATGTGCTTTTCGTGCAGATTCATGATGGCGAGCGCGAGCTGGCAAAAATAGTGAAGAACCTCCTTTTCCGTGAGCAACAGTCCACGGCGTGACTTGATTTTGGTGTAGAGGTCGCCTCCGTTCGCGTACTCCATCACGATGAAGAGGCTTCCCTTGCTCTCGTAGTGGTCGACGTAGCGGGTGATGTTGGGGTGGTCGAGCGTGCGGAGCATCGAGATCTCGTGCCGCGCGCTCTGCTGCTCAGCTGGCTTCATGCCGACAAGCCGCACCTCCTTGGCGACAAACTGCATGTTGTCGCGGCGGCGTTGGACAAGCCACGCACTGCCGAAGCTTCCCTTCCCGAGGACGCGGACTTGCACGTAACTCTCCGTCATGGGGGAATGTTGTGTGAAAGGCAACGAAGAAGAAAAAGGGTGGTCAAAGAAGTCCCTTTTGTGCTAAGAAAGGTTTGGGAGCGAATGTTGAAAGCGGATTGCGATCGTTTGGGTTTGGGTGGCATTCCAAAGGCGTGGAAAGGTGAAATGAGCTTTGACATTTCTCTACACGGCGGCGCGATGTCCCAAAGAGCGTTGTTGCACAGGCAATCTATTCGTGGTGCCGAGACCTCTGTCGGGAGCTGCGGCTGGGCTCTACCGCGTACAACGTAAAGCGATGGAACGCCAAAGCGATGACGAAGGGAGGGAAACAAAAGGGGAGAAGGTCGTCACCGTCACTTCTTCGCCGCCGCGGCGGGCTCGGACTGAACCACCATTTTGACTAGAGACTCTATCGTGCGGTCGTTGTTCGTGATCGTCGCTCGCAGGATGCTTGTCTTCTGCAGCTGGTCTTTGATGGACTCCTCCACGGCGGCCACCTGTCCCTGCGCGGCGAACAGGGCCTCCTCGGTCTGCCGCTGGGCCTCAGTGGCGGCTGCGGCCTGCGTGCGCGACTCCGTTCGCCACATGTCTAGTTCACGGGCCATCGTGTCGATGTCGTCGTGGATCGCCTCAAGGAAACGTCCAAGGGGATTGGACGCCTTGGTCAGCAGCTGAAGCTGCTCGCGCAACTTCGAAAATTCGACGTCTCCCATGCCACCACTGGACGAACTTTGAGTCTTTTTTCTCGTCTGCAAGACGATGCCAGCATCGCTGCCAGCGGCCGCCGCGGCCTGCTGAGCCTCGGCTGCGGCCTTTGCCGCCTGTTCTTGAGCCTGTTTCGCCTGCAACGCTTGATTGGCCAAGTAACCCTTCGCCTTCGCGTCGCCGTCGACCGCCACGTTGCTGCGCGCGTCGGCTTCTTCCTGGCGTTTGAGGATCGCCTCCCACGATTGTTCGCCCGTCTCCTCGGTCGCGTCGCTGCCCCCCGTGTTGCGACCGCGATCGACGATGACGCCCGCGACGGGAGCGGCGGTCACGTCGGTCCTCGACTCGACCACCTCGTTGCTCTTCACAGCCGGCGGGGGCTTGCGCGCAGTCGCCGTTCCAGGCCTGGCAGCTACTTGAGTGTCGTTGTTGTTTGCAACTGGGGGCGGCTGGAACGGCGGAGGTGCCGCAGAGGCGACTGGGGCAGGAGCAGGCGCGGCGGCAGGCTGCGGCTGCCTCGCCGGGGGTTCCTGGGCTACGGCTGGTGGGGTAGAAGGCGGAGCGCCCCCTCCTGACACCACCTGCCGCACGGCGGCGTCGACCGCACCGGGCGGCAACTTTGCCATTTCGCCCAGCTGTGCCAGCATCTCGCAGGTGTACTCCGGCTCGCCCCCAGCGATGATCTTCGAAGGCTTGGCCTCAAGTCGACAGTTGTTGGCCAGTTGCACGACGTTTATAATTTTTTGTAGGAATTGGATCTTCGCCTCCTTCTCAGTCACCTTCGCGCTGTCCAGTTCGTCCGGCGTGAAGAGGGCTTGCAGCTGGTTGGTGGTCTTCATGTAACTCGTGACGATGTCGTGCAGAAAGCGGAAGGGGGGCTTGCGGAGCAGCTTTTCGGCCAGTTTCGGACTCTTGATGACGGCGCCGAGCTTCGTCTGGACGTTGAGCACCCACGGCTCAATTTCACCTCCATCCGCCATAATGAGAAAATCAATCGATGTACAAAAAGTTGTGGTTGATCTTAAATGGAAAAGAAGGATGCGCCAGTCAGTGGGGACATTTCACACTTGGAAGGAAAAGGGAGGGGACTGCCGGGGCAAAGGGGTCCTGTCACACCGGTGCAGGATGCGGCAGCGGCCCACTTGGGTAGGCCCGCAGCCGATGGCAGTGGGCGTCCATCATCTTCTGCACGGCCGATGCAAAGGCCACGCGCCATGCCTCGGGATCCGCGGCAAACGTCTCGGTGATCCGGCGACACGCCTTGTCGCGCAAAAGCAGCTCCACGTCGCCCTGCAGCACGACGAGTCGCTTCTTGCGTCCCTCGCCGGTAATCAGTTGCTCCTCGATCGGTGCGGACAGCACCCCGGCGGGGAGAACCGCGATCGTCTTGTTGTCATCGGTGCGCGGCACCGCGTACGGTTTCAGCGCCTTTTCCTGTTTAAGCAGCATCTGGTAGTACCAGGGGCCGAGCTGGTATCGGTGGATGCCCCGCGTGACCGCGTCGCCCTTCGCGCCCTTCACGCCGGACACACCGCTGACGTCGCCGTGGTATTGTCCGACACCGTGACAGGCGAGAAGGGCGACGCGCTCCTCGACGGTCAGCCCCGGAATGGCGATGTCGACCACGCCCTCTCCCGCGGTAGGCGACGTGACGGCGGGAGAATGAAACGGGCACGAGCTGGATCCAACAGGCTTGTCGGCCGCAGCGGTACCGTCGGGCCGTGCACTGGTGTTGCCCGCGTCGCCCGACGATGTCCCTTCTGCTCCCTTCGCGGCAGGGACGATGTCCTTCGCTGACCGGCCCCAGTGAAACGTCAGCCGGTCCGCCGGCCCGCCAAGAAACTCAACCGCGGCGATAACCGCGATGGCGGCGACGTCTTGCACATCGATGACTTGGTTGCGTTTGGACGCGGAGAACTCGAGCAAATGGATGACGTCGTTCAGTCCCTCCGCGGAGGCGCACACGAGCGGCACGTCGGCACTCCACTCGTCGGTGTTCGACGTGAGCGTGACCGGGCGCTTGCCGTGTGCATGGCGACTCGCATCGGCGTCGGCGTCGGATTCGCTGCGCTTTTGAATCAGCACATGTTCGTGTCCTCCGCGTGCGGCCGCGAACACAAACGCGGTTCGAATAATAGTTGCGGCCAAGTCAGGACGAAAGTCAATGGCCTTCATTATTTCCTTTTTCACTTCCTCCTTGTCGAAGCGTGCCGGGAGGTTCTCTTCGTCAACCCACGCGTACTGGCCGGCCGCGAACCCCGCGATAGTGCAGCCGCAGCACATCGCAACCATATGCCAGTGCTTCAGATAGCGCGTGGAGCCGCGGTGGGGGTTGGCTTGCCGAACATTGGAAAAGGATGTGGACTCGCTCGCCCACCGCGACGCGATCGTAACCGATCCAGACGCCAACCGGCCGAAGGGAGTCGAGCCGGATGTCCGGCAGAACGCTCGCATGTTGTAGGGAGGGAGGAAAAGGGGCTCTGGAACGCGTAAAGCGGGGCACAAGCGAAGCATCACGGCTCCTTGCAACCACCGAAATGAATCGTGCGACGGACTGAGGGGATGGGGAATCCTCCGATACTATCGGCGACGTTGTCCTGGGAGGACACCGCCGCTACTCGCCGTCGTCGTGGGCCTAGCAGACGGCTTGCAATCCTGCGCGCCAGAACATGTTTCCAAAATCCCGTCGAAGAGCCTATCTAGCGAGAGCCCTCCCCGGCCCCCTGGTGCGTCGTTCGAAGCGTCGGGCTGAGAGGAAACGTCCGACAACTCCGCGTCGGTCTCGTCCCGCAGAGCAGAGCTGACCTGGTCGCGCAGGTCCTGCACTTCGGTCCCAAGATCCTCCGTCGCGGTGATCGCGACTGCCGCAAAAGGGCTGGAGGGGTCTTCCAGAGTCTGCACGATCAACGCAGCCCACGCTGCGAGAAGGGCCTCGAGGCGCGCCTTCAGTCGGTGGACGACGCTCCGAAGCATCGGGGACGGCTGCGACGCCTGGAACATCACGTGCTGGGTCTCGCTCGCGGCGCGCAGCACCGTGAAGAGCACGGTGTGCAGGCGCGTGAGCACCAGTTGCACGGCGTCGGCTGAGATGGCACCGTCCTCTGACCGTTGGGTGTTGTGGCGTGAGGCAAGCCGCGTCACGGCCGTGCGGTTCGACGCCTCGTGCTGCCGTAGACTCTCAACGCATTGAAGCGCCTCGCTGGTGACCGTCGCGCAGGCGGCATCAAGCGCTGCCACCGCGGCGTCCCTTCCCCGCACGATGGCGTCCACGATCGGGAACCCATCGTACGTCACCGCGAGCGCCGTCGACGTGCACAGGAACACGGCATAGTTGCGGCTATCGTGCAACGCGGTGAGGTAGCGCATGACTGCGTCCCTGGAAAGCATCGCGCTCGCCGCGTCCAACTCGCACTCGGTTTTTTTCAGCGTCTCTTGGAGTCTCGAAAACACTGCCAACACGACGGAGGAATCGACCGAGGGACGAAGACGATTTAGCTCCACCGTGGCGCTGATGACCGCCCGCGCCACCTCTGGTTGGCCGAACAACTGTTCAATAGCCTGGCTCTTCGCTTCCTCAGCGGCGGCCGACAACATCGCGCCCGCAGCGCCACCGCCGCTGCCGTCCTCGTCGCCGCCTCCGTCGGTCGGCGAATCGAACACCAACGGAGCGCAGTACTCTAACGCAATGGCGCGAGGGACGGCGCTGATTTTGCGAAGTTTGGTGGTGTCCGCTGGGCAGATCACGTGCATCACGAGGTTCGCCGCCTCCTCGGGCGCCTCGTCCAAAAGCACTCTCACGACCTTTGCGGCCACCGCCGGTTCGATGTTGTTTCGCAACGCCGCGGCTTCGATGTCAGGCAGGCGGCGCCGGATGTCCGCCACGATGCGCATTTCCAGCGCACGCGCCAACGCGACGTCTGATGCTAGCCGCGTGAGAAGCGCTTGCTGTGACGACTGTACTGTCAACGCCTCTCGCAAAGTGCTACTCGCCGGAAGTGCCGGTCGCTGGCTCAAGCGCACGAGGCAGGATGGGATTCGCTCCGTCGCAGCGCCCACAGTGGTGAAAAGGGCGGCGACCGCCTCTCCGCGAGAGACGAACGGGTCTTCGGATAGGACGGTGTCGGGAAAGGGGCTCGTGTCGACGGGTCGTGCCTGTTCCAGGACGAGGCCCGCATCTTCTGTTCGACCCGCCGCGATCAGCCGCGACGCAAGCCCCGCCACGCACGCGGCAGCGTCGGTCGCACTTCTCCGCCAGGAGGCGCGTCGCTTATCCGCGGCGAGACTTCTCAAGTCGACATCCTTCGCGGTGAGAACGCTCGAAAGGCCGGTGCCGCCGCTCCAGCCGCCAGGCTGCGAAGGGCCGAGCGCACCCTCCACGTATGGCGGGCGCAGCGTAATGACGGTGACCGACGCGTCGCGCTGCAGCACGAGGACACGCTGGTGCTGGTACTGCGACGTCGCCAGCAAACAGACTGGCTGCTCTCGCAGGGACACGGACGCCACGCACGACGCCGCAGCGGAGTCGTTTAGGCTCCAAATACGCAGTTGACGGGTCGTGCCGACGAGGGCGAGAAGATTCGGCTGGTGGGGCAGCCAGGCGAGGTCCAGGGGAACACCACAGTACGTGCTGAAATTGGCAACGGGTTCGCGGGGCCATCTGGTGTCGACAATGTGGATCGTTCCATCTCGCGCGCCACACGCGATGACCGCCGGCATGATGGGCCCATCGGCGAGCGCGGTGATGGGGGCGGGTCGCGATGCGGCAGCGGCCTGCATCAGCACCGCGGGGCGCTTGAGGTCGCCGCGGGCATCAAACAGCTGCACCGTGCCGTCCCCGCCGCCCGCGAGGGTGTGGTCGGGCGAATCGCCAAACGCCCGCAGCGTCTCAATGGACGTCGGCAAACCGCGTCGGCTCGATGTGCCCGTTTCGCGGCTCTGCGCAACGTCGAATCGTGCCAGGTGGCTGCCGCAAGCCGCCATGAGTATCGACGGCGCGGCGGACGAGGCAGCGGCGCGTTCTGAAGAAAATGCGAGACAGCCGACCGTCGTCGTCGCGGATTCCTCGGTGGGTGGCACCCGCAGGTTGCCGATCGGCTGCGACGCCTCTGACATGGTCATCCAACCAAGCACCTTCTGCGCGGTGCGCAGCGTGCAGAGCGCGATGCGGCCAGGCGCCGTCCCGACCGCAGCGAGCTCGTTGCCGGCCGCCACGCACTGGGGGATCAGCTGCCCACCACCCAGAGTGGACAGGTTCAGGGAGCCTTCCATCGGGCGCGCTTCGGACATTGGGTTGGGCTCACTCCGATCGTCGAAACGCAACGCTACACCGCGGAGGATCGCGTCAGATGCTGGAATGTGAGCGGCCATGATGAAACTGGCCTCGTCCGGACTGGCGGTCCCTGCGGTGACCCAGAGGGCGGTAGGCCCGGCAATGGAACCGGGCTCCCAGTCCTTCACGAGCAGATCCTTGTGGCGATCGCTGAGGCCCAGCAGATCTCCCCCTTCGCGCCACCGGCGCATATGTATGAAGGAGAGTAGGGGGGAGGAATCGCGGTCGCTTGAGTTGTTTTATTCAGACGACTCGCAGTCGCAAGAATTTTTTCAATCACATCGGGGTTGAGGGCATCTGAAATGCACAAAGGAAAGACCACGCGACGATCCCGGACTGGAGATACAGAAGAGTGTGTCGTCAACGTAAAATATCACGCGATCAGGCCGACGTCGTGAGGTGACGCTGAAGCCGCGGGTCTAGCGCCGCCAGCTGCTCGAGGCGGTCCACGTACCGCTGTTCAAACGCTTTTCTGTCGTCGCGCAGCTCCTGCAGTTGCGCCTCCGTTTGCGAGACGAAAGACTGCAGCATCTGGTACATGGTTTGCATCGAGACCTGATCGCCCCTCGCCGACACCAGGAGGCCTTGCTTTACGACCGCCAGGCGTTGCGCCGGGTGTTCTTGCACGCGAGCGTTGAGCGAGTGGTGCAGCGTCGCGCATTTCACGTCCAGGTGCGTGGCGAGCTGTTTCATCATGGCATCGAGTGCTTGAATCTGATCGTTCCGCTCCTGTCCGGCGGCCGAGGACGACGACTCGAACGCGGTGAACTGCGCACGCAAGGAATCCTGGGTCGCGGACGTCACCTGCAGCGACATGTCCTCGCGAAGCTGCCGCACTGTGTCCGTTCGGCTCTGCAGCCGCTGGCGCAGGGCGTTGACGATGCCTTCGAGCGCGGTTTCGATCTCCAGCAGCCGGAAATCGGATTGCTCCGAGTCGTACCGCGCGCGGTCGATGTCCATGGCCAGCTGGGCGCGCAGCTTAACGTGTGCGTTTTGGTGCGCCGTCACGCGCTGTTCGACGTCATCAACCCGCTGCCAGACCATGCGGTCGAAGCGGGTACTGAGCGCCGTCGCGGCGTGTGTCGATCCCACAGGTAGCAGCCCCGATGAGGCACCAGCATCGGCTGCCGTTGCCGACTCGTTGAGGCCGCTAGAAGGGGAGGTCGCTGGCATGGATCCACCGACCATCGAGGAGGAGGAAGGTCGTATTTTGAGCTCAGTCAGAGGCGACACTTCCGGGATCGGCGAGCGGCCTCCTAATTTGGTGTCGGCAGTCTTCAGTAGGGACTCGTTGGAGTTGAAGGGACGGATTGGCGAGCCGCTGCTGAGGGCCGCGGGGCCATCGCGAGACGATGCGGTGAGAGGCAAGGCGACTAAGTTGGGGTGGCGCCTCGGCGGAGACATGCGGCCGGTGGAATGATAGGTGCTCGGATCCGCCCAGGACGACTGATCTTGTGGCGGCTGCTGTTGATAGGAAACGAGTTCGCTGTCCATGACGCCGAACTGTCGCGGTGCATTCGACGTGGACGTCACGATAGTGCGATCGAGACGAACCGGTTGATCCTTGAAAAAATCTAGCATTGCTTGAGTACGGTTTGTGGCAGGGTCCGAGGCCGTGAGGACGCTCTTCTTCACATACGCCGAGTCCGCCTTGGTCCACACCGTGGAGCCGCCACCGCTCGCCGCGGGCGGTTCTGCGGTCGGCTCGAGCTGCGCGCGGGCCGACAATCGAGTGGGCTCGGCGGCAATTTGCGCAAAAGTGGGACGCTGCGGCGGAAGCCGGGTTGGGGCGTGGTTCACCGACGGAGACATCACTGCCAGCGAACCAGAATACGTGGGTGCGGCCTCGGACAAGGCGGGCGACCACGGTGCGCCGCCGGACGGGGTGGGTCGCTGGGGTCGACTGGGGGACACTCGGCTGCGCGATGAGGATGCCGCCCCCGTTCCTTGAGGCGGGTTGCAGCAGTAACGGAGCGCGAGCGCGGCGGCGTGATCTCGCAGGCTGCTCGAATCGTGTAGCATGAGATGGGACGCAGACTATTCTCCTCTTCCTCCTCCTGCGCAAGGGGGGAGGGGGGGCGAACAAGGCATCGCAATCGATTTGTGTCATGATACGATGCGAATGAGTTCATGCAACCAACTGACTCGATTCAGCACGAAAAAGGTGCCTCCCGACCCGACGTACCCTGCACTGAAAAAAGCTCACGGAACGGTCTCGTCGCACGCTTCCACGAGGACGATCGACCGTCGAATCGGGGAGAGCTGTCGCCGCACGTCCTATCCTGTGCGAACGTCGAGCTCATCGACGCTGCGCATCAACCTGAGCAGTTTGACGAAATGTGTCAACCAAAATCCAAATGCCGCCAGACATAGCGGCACGAGGCATCGGCCTTTGGGAAGCGGCGTCGACGACCCACCGGCGGAACAATCGATGAGCGGCGTGATCGCCGCCCAAGCGGGGGACAAGGCCGCCAAAAGCAAGCAGAGCGAGCCGACCCCGTCGACGGCCGTACCTGCTCGCAGAAACGTAATGAAAAAGACGACGGACAGCAACAGCAAGCAAGCGGCCAACGGCACGCACGCCGCCCACAGCAAGCCGACCAGCCAGGTCGCCTCCCCGTGATCATTGAGGACGGCGAGTTCAAGAAAGCGCACAAAGCACACAATGGCACCCGCGATGGCCGTCGGGGAGAGGTGGCCAAGCGTCCACAGGACGTTGGTCATGCGGGATGCGAACCCACGCCCCCCAGCCGCCATCGCCTCCCATCGGCGTGATTGCCGCAAACGACTCAGCTCAAGAGCGACGACGAGCAACTGCCAGAGGGCGAAGAACCCCAGCGTCGGGCTCAGGCACTGCAGCCACGGTGCGTAGCGGGCGGTGGTCCAACGCGATTGAAGGCAGTAAGCGGGAAGCGACACCGTGAGCAGCAGCCCTGTGCACACCAAGGCGGCTGGCAGAATGGTGGTGCGGAGGTGGACCCTGACGCGTTCCAGCAGCGCGTGTTCCTCCTCGAAGTGGGCGGTCAGCACAACGTTGATGGTGACGTTGAGGACGATAGCGATCACCACCAGGTGCAGGTAGACGAAGCTGTTGGACTCGGTGAAGAAGGCGACCGCCGTGCCGCCCCGCTGGAACGCGTCGGCGACCGCCAACAGGCAGCGCGCGGGTCGCATGTGGCCGTCATCAGGGTCGGCCTCGAGCAACAGCTCCCTGAAGAGAGCCACCGCATCGTCTCCCAGGTTGGCGCATCGTCTGGACGTGAGCTGCTGGCCGCACGGTTCGCCGTATCGAGTCATGGAGCCCACGGCGGCGACATCCGGCGGGTGCAGCTCCAGCGTCCCGGCTACCGCCGAGAGAAAGCCGAAGGTGCATAGCAGCGCGACGCTGAGCAGGAAGTGCAGGAGGTACCGCCTGGCCTCCTCCACCCGGCGCTTCAGGTCAGCAAACCGGTTGTGGGAGGTGACGGCGCGAATGCCCTCCGACACCGACAGCTTCGTCGGCCGGCCATTCGGGAGCGGCTTCAAGATCGCGCGACGCCGCATGCCGTCTCCGTGGGGCCGAAACGCGAGTGGAAGGCTCCCGAAGGATTCGTTATTCGTCGCCGCTGGTGACGCGATCCGTTTCGGGGTCGCTTCCGTTGGCGAACTACCGCACAGTCCGGCGACCAGCGGGAACGCCACAAAGTACCGGCGCGCGACGTAGTCCCAGACGGCGTCCTCGGACGCGACGCGATACCACGCATGGCAGACGAGCTCAAGCGGCACCAACGCGTCGATCCGGTTGCTCATCGCGAGACAATAGCGGAAGATCAGCACCATCAGCTCAAGGGGCAGCCGGTGGATGCTGGCGGTGCCACGTGGGCCGGCGTGTGACGTGGCGGGTCTGTCATGCGTCGCGGCGGGTTCAGTGAGCTCCGCGTGAGACATTCGCGTTCGTGAATAACTTGTGTCATTGCTCCGGTTTCAACACTTCCTTCCGAAGGATAATCGTCACGATTCGTCCACTTTTAGATTTGAGCAGAAAAGGGCCTTGGATGGACCGATGGGCAGATGCCACCGAAACCCTTTGGATTGTTGTTTGTGTGTGAGTGGGGGGGGGGGGGGCCCCACAACCACCCTTTTTC
>ERZ1292633.5797-Hain-H41-02um-R1-5797-length-11018-cov-7_pt1 | contig 11018 bp, 5 predicted proteins | sample MGYA00564406_ERZ1292633 | MGnify/ENA primary metagenome ERZ1292633 (study PRJEB36523, sample SAMEA6512639) | groundwater metagenome | collected 2019-01-08 | study: AquaDiva: Metagenomics assemblies of 32 groundwater samples
CGCGCGTCCGAGCCGCCGCTCCATGCCAGCCAGAGATTCACGCGCGGCGCGCGCGATTCCCCGGCGGTCGTTTCATCGACGCTGCCAACGTCCTCGTCGTCCACCGCGATGCCGCACCGCCAGACGCCGAGGCCGATCCATCCACGCGCCGCGGCGCGAAGCCCGCTGCGCGTGCGCGCACGGAGCGATCCGCCTCCGGCGACGTCGAAACCCGGACCGTACGAGCCCGCGCCATCCTCGGCGCGCACCACTTCGGCCGTCAAGGTGAAGGACGCGCGATGGCGCCGTTCGATCTCGAGCACGGCTCCCATCGCGCGGCCCCGCCGCCATCGCTCGCCCGCCTGCACCGCGCGGTCACCCGCCGTGAGGCGAAGGGTGCGGCCGGGCTCCCGCGCGACGACGAGATCGCCGACCGCGTAGCGCTCCCCGCCCGCCCCATCCGCCTGCGTCGGGCGCGTGCCGAGCCGGAGCCGGAACGCCCCGATGCCGCCGCGCCCCGCGCGGAGATCGACCTCCGCGCGCCCATCGTCGGCGCCGCCGCGCGCGGCGCCCGAGGAGGCCGTCCCGGGGGACGCCCCCTGGCTCCACGACCGCCAGCGAAAGCGCGCCGCCGCCTCACGGGCGACCCACGCCGCCTCGAGGTCGAGCGTGGCCGGACGTTCCCGCCCATGCTCGTAGCGCCACCGCGCGCTTCCACCGAGCGGCCCCAGACGGGCCGCGGCATCGATTCGCGCCGCCACCCCCTCCGGGCCCGCCGCCGCTTCCAGCGCGACGCGATTCGCCGGCGGTCCGGCGGCGATCGCGAAGCCGCCGCGCGCCACGGTCCGATTCTCGCGCCGAACCAGGACGCAACGGGCCGTGCTCCCCTCGCGGCGAACCTCCAGCGCGAGGACATCGCCTTCCGCGCGCCGCAGCCCTCCGATGGCGATCCGGATGACGTCGCGCCACGCGATCGCCGCGCCGTCCACGTCGGCACCGCTCCCCAGCGCGGCGCGCATCGCGCGATCGCGGGACGAAGCGCCGACGGCGCCGAACCCGCGCTCCCGTCGAACGAGGCCCGACGCCTCTCCGGGCAATCCGAAGTTCGGGACCGCCAGAGCGCCGGCGCCAAGCCGTAGCGCGCCCGCGCCCCAGAGGGCGCCTCCCTCTGTGCGCATCCGATCGTTCGTGAGCGCCACTTCCTCGAGCCCGAGACGACTGCCGCCGCTCCACCAAATCCGGCCGAGCGCCGGCGTGGCGCCTCCCCATCCCGCTTGCGCGCGGACGCGCCAGCACTCCGGTGGCTCGTCGCGCCGCTCGGGCGCATCGATCGTCTCCACCGGGTCGGGAAGCCACGCCGCCGCGCTCTCCGCAGGCGCGGCCGCCATCGATTCCAGGCGCCCCTCGGCCGCCGCGGCCGGCCCCGGCGCCAGGAGAACCGAGGCCGCGAGCCGGAGCCAGCGCCAGCGCCGTATTCTCCTATGCCGTCGCATGATAGCAGAGCGGTTTGCCCCCCACAACGCCGCGCCCGCCTCGAGAGCAGGGGGAGGCTTCGTCTTCGCGGGGAGCGCCGGCGAGGTCTTCGCCGGAAGTGTGCGCGGCCATTCCGCGCGAGGACCCACGGCGGCGCTCCGGTCCGGCCGGTGGCGTCCCGCAAGTGACGGCGGCAGACGGTTTTTCGTGGCCACGGAGCCCCAAATGAGATATACTAGTGAGCACGTTTCCCGCTGTCCCTCTCCGGCCACGGAGGCCGGGCGGCGGCTGTCGCGACATCTTTGCTTTTTTGGCTCGTGTGAGGCGACATGGTCGGTCCTGGATCTCGCGTTTCTCTCTCCATCGCGCGGAAGAGTCGGCGCCCCTACTCGCGTCCTGGACCTCGAACCCTCTAGCTCCCGGAGGAATCCCCGCATGCGACTTCGCTCCCCGCTCCTTCTGATCGTTTCGTGTCTGATGGCGGCCTCGTTCGGCACCGCCCCGGCCGCGAACCAGCCGCCGGCCGGATCCGGCGAGCCGGCGAACGCCGCGCTGATTCCGACTCAAGAAGTGGGGGAGACTCCGACCGGGACGGCCGTGCAGCGGACGCGCGGCGTGAACCGAGCGCCCGCCGCCGGGGAGACGGTCTACGTCTACAGCACGACGCTTGAGAGTCTCTCGAGCCCCTCCAACGAGGGCGGCTGGACGCACAAGGATCTTTCGTTGCAGCCGACCGCGTGGCACATCGATTCCCTCCTCGCGTGCGCCGGGCAGGGGAAGCAGTGGTGGTGCGGCTTCGTCGACTCCAGTTGGATCTACGATTCGAACCGCGCCGGCTACGACAACGACTGGACGCAGTATCTGGAAAACGCCGTCGATCTGACCGGAATCCCGCTCGGGCAGGTCGTCACCATCGGGTTCCGCCACAAGTTCGACGCCGAGCCGGGCTACGACTACGGCTTCGTGGAAGTCCTCGACCTCGATCAGACCTGGCTTCCCCTGGCCACCTTCACGGGGAAGATCCCGAACGGCGCGGGGTGCGACACCTTCACGGTCGTGCTTCCCGATACGGTTCGCGCGAAGTACGATCCGGGCATTCCGGTCCCGTTCCGCTTCACCTTCACGTCCGACGTCGGCTATTCGTCGGCCGACGGCCTCTACGACGGCGATGGTTGGACGATCGACAACATCACGGTCAAGTCGGGGACCGACGTTCGCTTCTTCGACGACGCCGGCGGCGGCCCGGGCGGCTGGTACGTCTCGACGTTCCCGGGCGTGGGCGACTACTACACGATCCGACAGAACGTCTTCACCGAGGACATCTGCACGGCGAACGCGTCGAGGGTCTGGAGCGCGTTCGACCCCGTGATCCTGACCCTGGTACCGCGGATCAACAACGTGGTCATCACGCCTCCCATCGCCACGGCCCGGGCGAACGTGGTCTTCATGGAATTCGACGTCTACCGGAATCTGCCGCTGAACGGCTGCTTCTTCTACGAGCCGGAGTACCGTTCGAAGAACGCCGGCGACGGCGACTGGAGCCTCTGGAGCAATCCGACGAACTTCGTCTACTACGGCGGCTCGAAGGACTGGGCGCGGCAGCGGATCTCCCTCCCCGGAGCGGGCAACCGGGATTCGGTCCAGTACCGCCTCGGCCTGAAGGACCTCTCCGCCTCGTACTGCGACGGGGTATCGGCTTACAGCAACACCTACGCGCTCTTCGACAACCTCTCCCTCGGCGTGATCGGCACGGCGCCGCCCTCGATCATCACGCGCGACATCGACCTCTACAACGACACCTTCAAGACCACCGCGTTCTTCGTGAACGACAACTTCAACAGCCCGCTCGGGGACAGCGCCGTCGTGCAGGTGAGCGCGTCGCGCGGTTACAAGAGCGGGTTCATGCACTACCGGATGAACGGCGGCTCGTTCGCCAGCGCCCCGCTCACGCCGTCGGTGGCCGCGCTGCCGACGTTCCGCTACGCCGACGTTCCGGCGGCGGACTACCCCGCGAACACGACGCTCGAGTACTACTTCGCCGTGACCGACAGCCTCGACCAGACCTCCTACGCGCCGGCCAACGCGCCGACCGCGCAGAAGTACTTCTCGGCCTCGATCCTGCCGGTGAAAACCGCCACGAATCCGGCACTCTCCTGTTTCGACAGTCTCTCGACGATCCTCTTCGTGAACCACTTCGCCGGTCGCGAGTCGAGCGCGAAGATCTCCGACGCGCTGAAGTCGCTCGGCTACAAGTTCGACACGTGGGAGGTGAACGGCCCCAGCAGCGGCATCGGCAACTCCCTCGGCGGCTCCTCGCCGACCGACCCGATGTACCGGTGGCCCGTCACCGACGTGAACTCCATCATCCAGTACAAGACGATCATCTGGCACTCGGGCGACCTCTCCGCGTTCAACATCACGGTCGAGGACCAGCAGGTCATCCAGTCGTGGATCCAGCAGTCGGGCAAGGACCGGAATTTCTGGATCTCCGGCGACGACGTCGCCTACGAGCTGGGCCAGCTGGGCGTCGACTACAACAGCTTCTTCAGCTTCACCTGCGGCGCCCGCTTCGTGCGCGACATCTGGGAGAACGTCCCACAAGATACGCTCCACCCGGTCGTCTCGGGCGTTCTGGGGAGCCCCACGGCGGGCCGGTCGATGCACGTGAACGGAGACTGCCCGCTCATCAGCCGTTTCGACATGGTGCAGCAGTCGGCTTCGGCCCAGACGGGCGGAAAGTCGGGCATCTTCCTCAAGTACCCGAACAACCAGCCGGCGGCCACGCGCTACGCGACGAAGTACTCTCCCGTCGGGCTCGACAGCGCGCGCGCCGTCTTCATGGGCTTCAGCTTCAACTCCATCGAAGAGGGCGGCGAGCGGATCCAGCTCATGAAGAACATCGTGAACAACTATTTCAAGGAGGACGCCTGCTACGCCGCGACGGGGGTTGAGGAGTCGGATGCCTCCGCCTCGCCGCGCTACCGGAGCGAGCTCTTCCAGAACGCCCCGAACCCCTTCAATCCCGAGACCACGATCCGCTACGCGGTCTCGCAGCGGGGGGCCGTCACGATCGACATCTTCAACGTGAACGGCGCGCGCGTGAGGACGCTCGTCGAGCGGGCTCACGATCCCGGCTTCTATTCGATCCGCTGGAACGGCACGGACGATTCCGGCCGGCACGTGGCGAGCGGCGTCTACTTCTACCAGTTGCGCACGCCCGGCTTCGCCGATTCGAAGAAGCTGATCCTGCTCAAGTAACTCCGGCGGCGCCTCCGGGCGTCCCGCTCTCGGTTCGAACGAACGGCCCGCGGCCTCCGCGGGCCGTTTCGCGTCGGGGCGCCGCGCGTACGCGATCTCCACGGCGCCGATCGTCGCGGCGCTGGCGTCGTCGAGCCTGCCCGCGCTCACCAGCCAGTTTCCGCGCCGGACGGCGAGCGCGATGCCGACTCGGGCCGGCGCGCTCCCACGCCCGACGCGCAGCCGCGCCGCCGCGCCGAGCGGAATCTCCACGCTGACGCGGGGGCTACTCTCCCCTCGGGTTCCCCACCGGTCGGCCGCGGCGAGCCGCACTCCTCCCGAGGCGATCGACGCGCGGAGTTCCAGTTCCGGTCTCGCGCCGAGCGACGCCAGCCCCTCGCTCCGCGCGGCCCGCGCGGCGATCGCGTCGATCGTCCCCTCGCAGGGGCCGCGGCGCCAGCACCCCGCCACGCCGACGTCCAGCGCCCACCCACCGCGCGACGGCGAGTCGGGGAGGAGCAGGTCGAGGCGCTCCAGCCCGGCGCGCAGCGACACGGCCCGGGCACGCCGCTCGGAGAGCGAGAGCCGGAGTGTCCGTTCGCGAAGCGGTCCCGCGCCGACGAAGAGGACGTCGAACTCGGCGACGACGGGGCCGCGGGCCGCCACGACCGAGATGGAATTGGCCGAGAGATCGGGCGCCGCGAAGAGCGTCGCGCGGGAGAAGGCGACCGCCGCGCCGCCGGGGCGTTCGTCGCCGGGGCGCTCGGGAAGGAGCCACCGGCGCGTTCCCTCCAGCGAGACCGCGCCGAGCGACCCCGGCGAGGCATCCCCCAATTCGAACGCGGCCCGCGCGGGCGGGCAGGCGGCCGCGACGAGGAGCAGACAGAGCGGCAGAAGCGTCGCGCGTCGAGTCATCGGGCCGCTCCCGTCGGCGCGGCGACCGCGATCGCCACCGACGCGCGCCGCGGCGCTCCCTCGGTGGAGGAGGCTTCGAGTCGCGCGACGTAGAGCCCCGGCTCGACCTGGCGGCCCTGATCGTCGCGACCGTCCCAGAGGATGGCGCCGCCGCCGCCGAAGCGCTCCCCCGCCGCCAGGAGGCGCCGTACGCGGCCGCGCAGGTCGAGGATGGCGAGTCGCACCGTCCGGTCGGCGACGGCCGGCCCCAGTTCCAGCACGAGGGCGCCGGACTCCCCCGCTCCGTCGCGGCGAAGCACGCGGGCGGGGACGGCCAGAAGCACCGAGGGCGCCGGGGGGCCGTCTCGGTAGGCCGCGACGGAATTCGGAGCGCCGGGAGTTCCTCCCGCCGCCGCCACGGATTCGGCCCAGCTCCGACTCGACGCGCTCGGGAGGAGCGGCGAGAGCCGCTCCACGCTTCCGCCGCGCGCGCTCCACCCCTCTTCGTAGAGAACCGCGTCGCTCGGCACGCCGCCGCCGCCGATCACCCGTACGGCGTCGGCGTACGGGGCGATCGCCGTGGCGCTGGAGGCGCCGTCGTTCAGCGCCGACCACCCCCGCTCGGTCGCGAGGAGGAGGCTTTCGGGGATGGCGAAGCGCGCGGAGAAGCGCGCGGGGTCGGAGGCGGCCACCCGCCGCTCCCCCGCGCGGGCCCCTCGGCTCCCCCCGCGCGTGAGGAGGCGCCGCGGCGCGCTTCCCGCGTCTCCGAGGGAGAACGCGTCCCAGGCGGCGATATCGGTCGTGGCCAGGAGTTCGACCCACTCACCGGCACCCTCGTCGCGGTAGGCGAACTCCTCGATCGCGATCGGCCCGACGCCGCCTCGCGCCACGACCAGCGCCGAGTCGGGCGTCAGGGAAGCCGCGACGCCGACCGCCGTGGACGCCGGCCCCGCCACGAGGCGGCATTCGAACGGACCGGCCCGATCGGGCAGGAACGCATGGCGGACCCGCGCGCTGTCGCCGGCGGCCAGGGCAGGTCCCGCGATGCGCCCCACTTCGATCCAGGACGTGACGAGATCCGGCGGCGCTTCGTCGCCAGGAGAACGAATCGAAACCGCGATCTCCCACGCGCCCGCCTCGAGCGCGCGCGTCCCCCGGTTCTCGACGCTGGCGCGGGCCGCGCATTCCGCGCCGGGCCAGACCACTTCGGGGCGAAGCGCCGATCCGGAGAGCACGACGCGATAGGGGGGATGGTTCGCGACGCCGGGTGTCGGCCTGGCTCCCTCCCAATCGGAGTCGTTCCGATCGGTGTCGAGCCCGTCGCCGCGGCGCGACAGGCTCTCGCCCGAGGCCACGTCGAGCGCCGGCGCCCCCTCATAGAACTCCGCGGCATCGAGCGATCCGAATCCGACCCGGTCGAGCACGCCACCGCCGCGCGTGAGGCGGATCGCGTCGGGACCGTTCTGGATCGCCCCCAGAAGTCGCGTGGCGCCGACGAGAAACGCCGCGAGGGGTGGGACCGTGTCGCCGGCGCTTCCCGTGAAGATCGCGCTCCACGATCCGGGCTGCGCGCCGTCTCCCGCTTCGATCGCGACCCCTTCGAGTGGTTCGGGAGACAGGGAGCCGTTCCAAAGCTCCACGAACTCCGCGCCGGCGTCCTCCCCCGCCGGATCGTAGAGCACTTCGTTGAGAACGAGCGCCGACCCGGCGCCCATGGCATCGCGCGCGCCGGAACCGGCGAGCGCGGCGAGCAGCAATGCGGCGACGACCGCCTTGGAGCGAAGAAGCGTAGGCACGGTGGATCCCTCCCGGGGTTACGGGAGGCGAGGGGGAGCAATCGTGACGAGAAGCCGCGATCGGGGCGCGGCGCGTGAATCAGTCCGGGGAGGTCGGGTCGCCGGCCGGCATCTTCTTCAGGGCGCTAGAGGAGATGAAAGCGTTTTCGAAGCGCCCACTCCACCGTGAGCGCGAGAATCAGGAACGCAAAGAGAAACGGATTGTGGAAGAGGTCGATCTCCGCCAGGCGCGCGCGCGCGGAATCGGGGCGCTTCAGCCGCTCCACCACGGGCTCCGGCCGCTCGAGCGACGCCGCCATGCCGCCCGATCCGGCGGCGAGACGCTCCATCGTGGCCGGCTCGGCCGCGAGCGCTTCGTACTCCAGCCCTCCCGCGCCGACGGCCACGCGAACACTGTCGCGTCCGACCACGCGCCCCCCGCGTTCCAGCGTCGCGCGGACGCGGTGCACGCCGGGCGCGAGCGGAAGCGAACCGGTGAACGTCCCCTCTCCCGATGGCTCCAGTCGTGCCGCGACGGCGGCTCCGCCCGTTTCCGAAACGATCGAGACGTTCGCCGTCGCCCCCGGCGTTCCCTCCGACGTGACGAGCCGGATCGGAACGCCGGCCCCCTCGGCGCTCACGTCCGGGGCCTCGATCCGCACCGGCCGGTCGTTCCCCGCCGATTCGAGCCATCGGCAGAGTCCCCCGAAGAAGGCCCCCTCCACTCCGCCCGCGCTCAGCCCGCCGGCGGTGAGCCCCCAGCGGTAGACGCCCGCTGCGTTCAGCACCGCGACCCGTCCGGCGCCGATTCGGCCTGTAAGCAGGAGCGGCACCGATTCCTCTCCGATTCGTCCCAGGAGAATCGGCGTTAGGAGCGATCCATGCCCGATGCCGATGATCGGCGCCACGGGCGGGAGCGCGCTCCACGCCGCGGTCGCGCTCGCCGCGTCACCGCCGAGCAGCGCGACCTCGCTGGTGCGGCCGGCCGGAGCGAGTTCCACGGCCGCGGAGACGCCGGGCGCGTCGGCCCAGTTCCTCCAGACGATGCCGAGCGCTCTCGTCAGCGGCCCCTCGCTCGGAGGGGCTCCGCCCGGCTCGATCCAGAGCAGCGCGCCGCCACCCCGCTCCACGTGACGGAGGAGGGCCGCGGCGCGCTCGGGATTCAGCGCCCTCGCGTCGTAACGAATCGCCACCGCTGACGCCCGCTCGAGCACCTGCTCGAACGCCATCGGCGATCCCCCTCCCACAATCGGCGCCACGTCCCGGCCGGCGGCGGGGCCGAACCGCGCCACCGACCAGGACGTGTCCTCCGTGGCCCCGCGCGCCAGCGACCGAAGGTCCCAGTCCCAGCGGGACGCCAGGATCGCCAGCTGCCGGGTGGAGGCGCGCGCGTGGACGGCGATGAGCCGCGTCTTGTTCTCCCGAAGCGGATCTCCCACGACGCTGTCGATCATCACCTGTAAGAAATGAGCGCCGGGGCTCGCCGGCGTGTAGGGAAGCGAGAGCGTAGCGGTGGCCCCGGGGGCGCCGAGCGCGAACCTGGCGCGCGCGCGCTCGACGCCGTCCTCGAGGAGCCGGACGGTCCCCTCCGTCGCCGGACGATTTCCCTGGCGAATCCGGACCGAGACCGGCGCGGGCCGGCCGGCCACCGCCTCGGGCGGGGCCTCGACCCCGGCGAGACTGACCGACGCCGGATCCTCGCTCGCGCCGGTCCAGAGCGCGTAGGCGGGCACCGCGCCGCCGAGGGCACGGTCGGGATCCTCGCCGCGATTGACGGCCCCGTCGCTCAGCACGAGGAGCGCCGCGACCGAGTCGGGGTCGTTCCGCTCCAGCGCGGCGCGGATCGCGTCGCCGAGCGCCGTTTCCCCTCCGTCGACCCGTGCCGAAGGGGGAGCCACGCCGCCGCGCGCGAATGGGCCGAGCTTCGCCCCGAATGCGGCCACCCGGACGTCGTACCGCCCGCCGAGCGACGTGGCGATCGCGGCCGCGGCGCTGTCGGCCGCCTCCCGGCGCGTCCTCCCGCCCGAGGCGTCGCGGACAGTCATGCTCCCCGAGTGGTCGACGAGCACGAGGAGACGGTTCCGCGCCTTTCCAGCGATCGGAACCGAAAGCACGGGGGCGAAGGCGGCGATCAGGAGGCCCGTGAGGGCCGCCAGCCGCGCCGCGAGGAGGATGCCGCGCTCCCGGGGAGCGAGCGCCTCGTAGCGCGTGAGATAGGCCCACGCGGCCACGGCGATCGCTCCTCCGATCAGGAGCAGCGCGATCCAGTTCGGCGATAGGTCGAGCGAGAGGTTCATGAGCGCCTGCGATCGCGATGGGGACTTGGATTTGGCACGGGGATGGCACCGGACCGATGAGACGCGGGGGGAAACGCATCGTGGGGAGCCGTGCCGAAACGGTACGGGCTCCCCACGGTCGGGTCAAGCGGTTTCGCGCGCCTCCGTCTCGTGCGCGGCCCGCGGCGCGGACTCAGCCGCGCGTCGGCGAATCTAGGCGTTCTTCGCGGCTTCGGACGAACCGCTCTGCGCGTAGGCGAGGCGGCGTTCGCGGGTGTCGAGCTCCAGCTTGCGCAGGAGGACGTAGAGCTGCACCGGATTGAGCTCGCGGCCGCCATGCTCCGCGCGGCGAAGCTCCTTCTGAATCCGCATGAGGCCGTACTCGGGATGCTTCCGCGCGATCTCTCGAACGAGATCCTCGTCGGTGAGCACCGTCTCGCTCCGCTGCGGGCCGCTCGGGGCGCTCGTCCCCGTGCCGGAACCTTGTCCGTCCGAGCCCTGCGAATCGGTTCCCGGCGTGTTCGCGGGAACGATGGGGCCGAACGACGACACGGCCAGCTCGGCGTCGGGATACGATTGCAGGATATTCTCGAACTCCAGCAGATCGAAGACCTCGCGCACGTCGGGGATCATCCCGGCCAGCTTCAGGTCGCCGCCGTGCTCGCGGATCTCGCGGATCTCGCTGATGAAGATGCCCCACCCGGCGCTCGAGATGTACTCCACCCGCGCCAGATCGACGACGACGTGGTAGCGCCTCTCGCGAAGGAGCGCCTGAAGGCGTCGCTCGAGATCGGGGCTCGTGGTTGTGTCGACATACCCCGAGACGCGAAGCAGCGACACGCCCCGGTTCTGGGCGGCTTCTTCGACGTAGACGTCGATTCCCTTCATGCTCCCCCTCCTTCAGAATCCTTGGGCTGGGCCGGAGGCGTGCTCTGAAGTGCTCCCGCCAGCCTCGCCATACGGTTATCGGACTTGTTCTCGCCCATCTGGAGTCTTTTTTCCCGGGTGTTGAGCCCATGACGGCGCAGGACGTCATAAACACCGCGCTCCGAAAGCTCTGAACGACAACGGCTTGCGACCTTCAGCGCGTCCAGGATTTTCTTGGCCCCCGCCAGGGGGTCGAGGCGGACCTGCTCGAGGATCGCCCCCTCCTCCTCCAGGCTCGCGCGGGCGAAGCGGAAGCGCCCGGTCGGCTCGTGGAGGATCGCCTCTCCATGCGATTCCACGCGGCGCTTCATGCGGTACCAGGTGGACGACGCGACGTGGAGCCGCGCGCACGCCTCGGCCACCGGAACGCCCTCCTGCTCGATCAGCCGGAAGAGTTCGCGGCGCTTCTCCTCCAGCCGCTCCTCGACCGCCACGCGCTCCTTCACCGCCACGAGCG
>ERZ1292633.5798-Hain-H41-02um-R1-5798-length-11018-cov-5_pt1 | contig 11018 bp, 7 predicted proteins | sample MGYA00564406_ERZ1292633 | MGnify/ENA primary metagenome ERZ1292633 (study PRJEB36523, sample SAMEA6512639) | groundwater metagenome | collected 2019-01-08 | study: AquaDiva: Metagenomics assemblies of 32 groundwater samples
CTTTGACAGGTGGATCACCCAGGGTCTGTCGGATCATTTCGTCAAGAACATGAACTTCCGGCCCGGAGGGCTCGCCTATGAAACCTTCACCGCCGGCACGTATGTCATCAGCAACGACCGGCCCGAAACCAAGCACAAACTCTCCCGGCTGACGCACGAGGAAAGCATCCAGTCTTTTATCTGCATGCCGCTGACCAGCCATGCCAGCCGGCTGGGTGTCGTCTATTTCTACCGCAAGGACCGCGATTTCTTCCTGCCGGATGAAATCGAAACCCTGAATACCTTCGCCCATCTCGCGGCCGGTGCCATCGAAAACGCGCAACTGCAAGAGCAGTTGCAGGACCTCGCCATCACCGACAAGCTCACGGGTCTGCGCAACCGCCGGTTCTTCGACCAGCGTCTGGCGGAGGAAATCCAGCGCGCCACGCGCTATGCTAAGCCGCTGTCGCTGCTGTTGCTCGACATTGATGATTTCAAGCGCGTCAATGACACTTACGGACACGCCGCCGGCGACCTGGTGCTCCGGTCGCTGGGGCGCTCCCTTCCAGGACAGTTGCGGCAGGTGGACCTTGCCGCGCGTTACGGCGGCGAGGAATTCATCATCATTCTGCCGGAGACGGATTTTGTCGGGGCGAAGCTGGTCGGTGAACGCATACGGCGCACGGTGGCGGACACGCCGGTTTCATTCTCCGACGGCCGGCAGATCAACGTGACCGTCAGCCTGGGTATCGCCTGTTTCCCCATGTGTGGAGACAAGGGAGAGAGCCTTATTGAACACGCCGATCAGGCGCTGTACACCGCCAAGCAGGAAGGCAAGAATCGCGTCTGCCTGTACCGTGAGATCCTCAAGGCGCAGCTTGAGCAGGAACCTGGCCGTATCGTGGAGTTGCTCAACCAGAGCCTTGAGAACATCCAGCCCATCGTAACGGCCATCTCCGCCAAGGCGGCGTTTTTCCACAACCATACCGCGCTGGTGGAGCAGACAGTGAAGCGGCTGGCGGACGCGCTGAAGCTCGGTGAGGAAGACCGCGAAATACTGCGCCTCGCAGCCCTGTTGCATGATATCGGGATGATCATCGTGCCCGATGCGGTTCTGGGCAAGCAAAGCGCCTTGACGGCGGAGGACTGGACCCTGATCCGGAACCATTCCGCCACCGGCGCCGGCTTCCTGGAGAAAGTTCCGGCGTTACGCCATCTTGTGCCGATTATTCGCCATCATCACGAGCGCTATGACGGTGGCGGCTATCCTGACGGGCTCAAAGGCGAAGCGATACCTTATCTCGCGCGCCTATTAACGGTGGCGGATACCTATGCCTCGATGACAGGCGACTGGGTTGGGCACAAGGCCATTTCTCCCGGTCAGGTGAAATCGAAACTTGCCGCGGCAGCGGGCACCCAGCTCGATCCGCAGATCGTTTCCGCTTTTGTGAAGTGCCTGAACCAGGATCAGGCTACGCCAGCCTGAAGCCAGGCGGCATTTCCTTGTCTCATCCCTGCAATTTCTCCAGCGCGACGGCATAAAAGCCGTCGGTGTGGTGACGGTGCGGATAAAGCCGCAGGGCGGCGTCGTTCATTGTCAGCGACACATGCCGTCGTGCCAGTATCTCGCCCGCCGGCACCATGTTGAATTCGGGATGTGCCGACAGGAATTTTTCCACGACATCCTCGTTTTCCTCGCGTAACAGACTGCACGTGGCATACACCAGCCGTCCGCCGGGTTTGACCAGTTCCCCCGCGGCGGCAAGGATACGTTGCTGCATGTCCGCGAGCTCCGGCAAATCGATCTCGCGCCATTTGATGTCCGGGTTGCGCCGCAGCGTGCCCGTCCCGGAGCAGGGCGCATCCACCAGCACGCGATCGATCTTGCCTTTAAGACGCTGCACCCGCGCATCGCGCTCATGGCTGATCGCGACCATGCGCACGTTGTCGAGGCCCGCGCGCCGGAGCCGCGGTTTGAGCTTCTCCAGGCGCTTCGCCAGCACGTCGAAGGCATATACCGTGCCGGTGTTGGCCATGAGCGCGCCGATATACAATGCCTTGCCGCCGGCGCCGGCGCAAAAATCCACGACCATCTCTTGCCGCTTCGGTTCGAGCAGCAGCGACACCAATTGGCTGCCTTCATCCTGCACCTCGAAAAAACCCTCCTTGAAGCATTGGGTCTTGAAAACGGACGCGCGCTCGTTGCGGCGTAATCCGCTGGCGGAATAAGGCGTGGGCAGGCACGGGAAACCTTCCGCTGCCAGCCGTGCCTGGGCTTCCTCGCGTTTGGCCTTGAGCGTGTTGACGCGCAAGTCCATCGGCGCGGGCTGGTTCAGCGCGAGCGACAACGTCAGCGCTTCGGCGTCGCCGAATTGCGCGCGCAGACGTTCCGCCAGCCAATCCGGCATATTCGCCTGAATCGCAAAGGGCAATGAGGATTTTTCAAGCGTTCGCGCGCGCTCGACCATTTCACGCGCATCGCCGCGAAAACCCGATTCTTCGAGGGCGCGGGCACTGTAACCATGTGTCAGCAGATAGGCCGCCACGATATCCAGCAACAGCGGGTTGCCGGCAATGTGCTCGAGCCATCGTTTTTCGCGCAGGCATCCGTAGACCGTCTCCGCCACGAAGCCGCGGTCACGCACGCCCATGTCCCGATGCGCCCGGAAATACCCTTCCATCTGCCGGTCGGCGGGCATTTTTCCGCTGAGAATGCGTTCCAGCAGCTCGGCGGCGGAATTAAGGAGTATCGGTTTGGCCATAAAAATAAAGTTAACCGCCAAGACGCCAAGCGCGCCAAGAAAACTGTTTTGAAAAAATTCTAAGTAAATCGAATAACATTAAAGAAGCAGGGGAAAAATGGTCGTTGATCCCGCGCAAGACCGGTATATGGGGCTTTATATTTTTGATTCTCTTGGCGTCCTTGGCGTCTTGGCGGTTCAAAATTATTTTCCGTAGCGCTTGAGCAAATCCTGATAGGCGTCGATGCGGCGGTCGCGGAAAAACGGCCAGATGCGGCGCACGTCCTCGGTGCGCCGGCGGCTGACTTCCGCCACCAGCACTTCGGGTTTGTCGATGGAGGCCTGGGCGAGAAATTCTCCCTGTGGGCCGGCGATGAAGCTCGACCCCCAGAACTGGATGCCGGACGAACGTCCCGACGGATCGGGCTCGAGCCCCACGCGGTTGCACGCCACCAGGGGCAGGCCGTTGGCGATCGCATGCGCGCGCTGAATGGTGATCCAGGCCTCGCGCTGGCGGTTTTTCTCGGCTTCGTCGTCGCGCGGGTCCCAGCCGATGGCGGTGGGGTAGAGCAGGATGTCCGCGCCGTGCATCGCCATCAGCCGCGCCGCTTCCGGGTACCACTGGTCCCAGCACACCAGCACGCCGAGTGTGCCGACGGAAGTCGCTATCGGCGTGAACCCTTGGTCCCCCGGCGTGAAGTAGAATTTTTCGTGGTAGCCGGGATCGTCCGGAATGTGCATCTTGCGGTACTGGCCTTTCAAGGTTCCGTCGGCATCCAGCACGACCGCGGTATTATGGTGCACGCCGGGCGCGCGTCGTTCGAACAGCGAGCCGACAATCACGACCGCCAATTCCTTGGCCACTTTTCCCAATTCCTGTGTTGTCGGCCCGGGGATGGTTTCGGCCAGATCGAAGCGCTTCGTGTCCTCCGTCTGGCAAAAATAAACGCCGGTATGCAGTTCCTGCAGCAGGATCAGCCGCGCACCTCGGCCGGCGGCTTCACGGATGCCGGCGAGAGAGCTTGCAAGGTTTTTGTCGCGGTCTTCGGTGCAGGCGTGTTGCACGAGGCCGATGCGGATTGTTGAATTCATGGCGCCAATGTTAGCACGATCCGGCGCGGTTTTTGTTCGTTGGTTGACTACTAGCGAATGTGTTCCTATCGTTCTCCTCCTTCTAAATAACCAACAAGGAGAATCACTATGAAATATTCAGCTGTATTACTCGTTGTCGCGCTGATGTCGACCGCACCCCTGGCCATGGCCAATAAGGTCACCGGCTCGGTGCTCGAAGTGACCGACACCCAGATCGTGGTGAAGAAGGGCAAGGGCAAATGGGAGATCGCCCGCGATGCCAACACCGCGGTGGATGGCGATCTGAAAAAGGGCGCCAAGGTGACGGTCGAGTACAGGATGACCGCCACCAGCATCGAGGCCAAGGGCAAGGCCAAGAAGTAATCGCAGGTTGTCGTATCGAGAAACGGGAAGGTCCGAGAGGGCCTTCCCGTTTTATTTTTCATCGCCGGCGAAGCCGACACAGCAGATTGTTCGGTGGGTTACGGTAAAAACGCCTAACCCGCCCTACATTAACTATGGAAACTCTGATTGATTCAAAAATGTAGGGTGCGCCCTGCGCACCGATCGACAATAATGGTGCGTGGGACGCACCCTACATCGAATTATTCAGGGCTTCCCTATATTGATTTTCGTGGGTCAGCCACCCACAAGTAGTCTTTAAATATCGCCGGAAGCGATTCGCTTAAAGAACGCCCTCCGGCAACTGCATTGTGATGCAATGCAGGCTGCCGAATTGATAAATCAGCGGCAGGCAGTTGATCGCAACGATCTCGCGGTCAGGGAAGCATTCCTTCAACCGCGCCAGCGCCAGACTGTCGGAGGAATCATCATAGGTTGGGACCAGCACCGCACCGTTGATGATGAGGAAGTTTGCATAAGTCGCGGGCAGACGGTTACCGTCCTCATCGAACTTCGCGCGCGGCCAGGGCAGGGGTATGAGCCGGTAGGGTTGACCGTCGGCGGCACGGAAGGTTTTCAGCTCATCCTCCATCGCCTTCAGCTCCGTGTAATGCTCGTCCCGGGGGTCGTCACAGCTCACATAGGCGATGGTGCCGCGGTCGCAGAAGCGCGCGAGCGTATCGATGTGGCTGTCGGTGTCGTCACCGGCGAGATAACCGTGCTGCAGCCACAGAATCCGGTTGACGCCGAGCGATCCCATGAGCCGCTCTTCGATCTGTTGCTTCGAGAGTTTCGGGTTGCGCGTGGGCGCGAGCAGGCAACGAGTGGTGGTAAGCAAGGTGCCGGAGCCATCCACCTCGATCGAGCCGCCTTCGAGGACCATGTCCACGGTCTGCATCGGGGCGTGGCCGAAAGCATCCATGCCGTAAAGTTTGCGGCTGATCTGGTTGTCGAGCTCGTAGCCGAATTTCCCGCCCCAGCCGTTGAAGCCGAAATCGAGCAACATGATTTCGTCGTGGCACACGACCGTGAGCGGTCCGTGGTCGCGCGCCCAGGTATCGTTCGACGGGACCGTGCGCAGCATGACCCGGCTCATGTCGGCACCGGCGTCGGTGAGCAGTCGCCCGACATGCTCGCGGTGTTTACGGTCGTAGCAGGAGATCAGCACTTTTTCGCGCAGACTGACCTGCCGCGCGATTTCGGTAAATACCGGTTCCACCTGTTTCAGGCGCTTGGCCCAGTCGCCGTGCGCGTGCGGCCAGGTGAGCATGACGCCGCTTTGCGGCGCCCACTCAGGCGGGAGGTAGTTGCGGCAGTTGTCGGTCACCGGATTGTTACCGTGTCGGGGTTGAAAACCGGCGCGTATGCTAGCGTAGTGGCGGCATGGCGCCAAGCGCGCAGGGGCGTCATTTATGGTGCCGGCGATTTGGAATGATGGTCATGTAGGGGCGCAATTCATTGCGCCCAGGGCGTGTAATAACAGCGCACAAGCGCGCAAACAGGGCGCGATGAATCGCGCCCCTGCAGAGAGAAACACGGTTTGATTTCTGGGGCCAACTGGTTTTGAATGGCGCCTCTTTTTGCCCGACCCGGAGTCGATATGCCCCTGATTCGCCCCTTTACCGGCCTGCGTCCGGCGCGCGGCCGCGGGGCCGACGTGAGCGCGCCGCCCTATCACGTGCTGAACACGGATGAGGCGCGCGCGCGCGCCGCCGGCAAGCCGTGGAGTTTCCTGCACATCTCCAAGCCCGAAATCGACCTGCCCGCGGGCACCGATCCGTACAGCGCCGCCGTTTATGCCAAGGGTCGGGAGAATTTCCGGAAGATGCTCGACGCCGGCGTGCTGCGGCGCGATCCCGGACCTTATTATTATGTTTATCGTCTCGTGATGGGCGCGCACCAGCAGACCGGCATCGTGGCGGCGGCTTCGGTTCCTGACTACGACACCAACCGCATCCGCAAGCACGAGTTCACCCGCCCGGACAAGGAAGACGATCGCGTGCGGCAGATCGAGGCGCTCAATGCCCAGACCGGCCCGGTGTTTCTGACTTACCGGCGATCATCGGTCGTGGATACGATCATCGACGAGGTCGCGCGCGCTGCTCCGGAAGTGGACGTCACCGCCGACGACGGCGTGCGCCACACGCTATGGGTGATGCGCGATCGTCGACAGATCGACGCGATCACCGCCGCCTTCGACGCCATGCCTTGTCTCTACATCGCCGATGGGCATCACCGCTCGGCCGCGGCCGCGCGCGTGGCGGCGGCCCGGCGCGCCGCCAACCCGATGCATACCGGCAGCGAGGCTTACAATTATTTCCTCTCCGTTATTTTTCCCGATAACCAGATGCAGATCCTGGATTACAACCGCGTGGTGAAGGATTTAAATGGATTGGAGCGCGAGGAGTTCCTGCAAAAAATCGCGAACGCTTTCAACGTCAAGCCGGAATCAGCGGCGGTAAAACCGGGACGCACAGGCGAGTTCGGTCTCTACCTGAAAGGCCGGTGGCATCGCCTGAACATCAAATCCGAACGCATACCCGCGAACGATCCGGTGAAACGCTTGGACGTGAGCCTGCTTCAGGACAACCTGATGACGCCGCTATTCGGGATCGGCGATCCGCGCCGTGACAGGCGCATCGATTTCGTCGGCGGCATCCGCGGCCTGAAGGAGCTGGAGCGACGCGTGGATTCCGGCGAGATGGCCTGCGCGTTTTCACTGTTTCCCACTTCCATCGCCGATATGATGGCGGTGGCCGACGCCGGTCAGGTGATGCCGCCCAAGTCCACCTGGTTCGAGCCCAAGCTAGCCGACGGGCTGGTGTCGCACGTACTGGATTGAGGAACTTTCGCCCTTCCTCGCCCACAGGCGGCTGGCGCACACTTCCCAGACTTAACCTGTTGCAACGCCGATGAAGCCAAATTGTGCCCCGCAACCGGATGACACTGTTATACCGTCACATAACAGTTCAATATGTATAACCCGTGGGTTTGCAGTATATTGCCGCCAAACACTATTCGAGGTATCCGACACAAATGACCGGCCTCAACCGGCTTTTCCGTATTTTCAACCCACGGTATATTGAATATCCCGTAGTTGGGCCGTTTAATCATCGTTAGGGCTCAATATCGGTGAAGACTCAATCAGAAAAATGGTTTGAAAAGTTTTGTGCAAACGTAGGTTTAGTTTGCCATCGTATTTCTGAAGAAGATGATAAAACGCCTGATTATCAACTACAGATAGATGATCAATCTATCATTGTCGAGGTAAAAGAATTTACCAGGAATAAGGTAGAACAAGGGTCAGATAAATTGCTCGAAGAACGCGGCTACGGGGAGGCTCTATCAAACACACCAGGAGATCGTGTTCGTAAAAAAATAGCAGATTCTTCTGCTCAAATTAAAGCGAAAACAAAAGGAATTCATCCAAGCATTTTGGTGTTATGTGACATCAAGTACGGTTGTGGCCAAATTATGGGGCACACCGATCCCTATAACATTAGAGTAGGTATGTATGGTTTGGAACAGGTACATATCACGGTTCCAACAGATGTTTCGGTTAGTCCCTATGCGACCGGAATGAGTTACGGTCCCAAGAGAAAAATGACGGTGAATCAAAACACGTCTATTAGTGCGATCGGGGTATTATCGACACCAAATAAAGACGATATCAGATTAGACGTGTATCACAACATCTATGCGGCCAATCCACTTGATCCTGCCTTAATAGCAGACTACGAGATTCGCCAATATTGCCTTGAAGATGCGGAGTCAGAAACAACCGCACAATGGAAAGAGATAGATGTACAAAATCAGCCCTAACTATTGCATCCACTGGACGCTCACTACGCTTCGTTCGCGCCAGTGATGCAGGTCGTTAGGCTCACGGGAGATTGTGATGAAGAAGAAATGGTCTGATAGATTTAAAGAACTTTATTTAAATACCAATCGAACCTTAAGCATAGAGGAGTATGAATATTGTATTGATGAATACATAAGGCTTCATGAAAATCGTTCTGCATTCCAGTGGATTTTAGCAATAATATGTTTTGTTCTTGGATTATTGCTGCTGGCGTACTCATCTGTTGTTGGATCAGTATTTTTCATCGCAATGGCTGCGTATTTTAATTTAAATTCAACCAATCATGCACAAATGGCAGATATTTTGAACATAAATCGCATACAAGCGATGCTTATAAATAAGTATTCTAAGGGAGCAAAGGAAAATGACCGAAATGAAAACCGAGCCTGACAACCGGTTCGAGCCGACCTCGAATCCCGCTTACGCGGGATTCTCGGCGTCTCAACCGGAGCGTTATCGCTGGCCGCTGTTGCTGACGGCCGCAAGAATCGAATCGAGTGCGCGCACCGGCAAAATCCGCCGCAGCACGGCAAAAAGAGTCGTCGGAAAAGTCACGGCATAGCGCGCCTTGGGCCGGCGCGTCTCCAACGCCTTGATCGCTTTCTTCAGCACGGCTTCCGGCGGGAGCGTGAAGGGCAGGGATTTTTCGCCTCCCAGCCGTTGTTCCACACGCGCATAGTATTCGCGGTGCACGCTGTGTTCCCGGTCGATGTGGCGTATGAACGCCGCATAGGCGTTGGCGCGGAAGCGGCTTGTGATTGGACCGGGTTCGATGATCGAAACGTGTATATTGGTATTGCGCAGTTCCAGACGCAGCGTGTCGGACAGTGCCTCGAGCGCAAATTTGGAAGCGTTGTACGCGCCGCGATAAGCGAAACACACGATGCCCAGTATCGAGCTGATTTGAATGATGCGGCCTTCACCCTGGGCGCGCATGGCGGGGATGACCAGGTTGGTCAGTTCCTGCGTGCCGAAGACATTGGTTTCGAATTGCGCCCGCAACGTCGCGCGCGACAAATCCTCGACCGCGCCGGGTTGGCCGTAGGCGCCGTTGTTGACGAGCGCGTAGAGCCGGCCCTGGGTACGCGCGAGGACCGTTTCCACCGCCGTACGAATCGAGTTCGAGGAATCCAGATCGAGCGGGAGGCTTTCAAAACCGGCTTGCGTCAGGGATTCGACATCGGCCGCCCGGCGCGCCGTGGCGAACACCCGGTAGCCGCGTTGCTTCAGGCCATGCGCGATGCAGTTGCCGATGCCTGACGAGCAGCCGGTGATCAGCACGCTTTTCTGTTCCATGGAAGCAGGCTCGCCGATGTTTGACGGTGCGGCCGGCCGCAAGGGTTGCGCCACACCGGAAGTGACTGTAGGGTGTTTATTATCGTAGTTCAATAACCTACCCAGAGCGATGCCCGACATTCATCCCAGCTTGCTGATCGTGCAAGAGGCGGAACTCGACGGAGAGGTGTTGGAGTCCTTTGCGCCGCCCGAGCGCCAGCGCCGGTTCGGCGCGCTGGCGGAAATCCGGAAAGATATCGAGGGATCGGTTTTGGTTGTCACCCCGGAAATGGCCCAAGCGGCGCTGGCGCGCCGCAAGTCTGAAAACGCATCGTCCCCCAAGTTTGCCGTCATTCTCTGGGTAAATGATTCCCATCAGAAGATCGATCGTGCCCTGCTCGATCACCCGCAGGTGGCGGGTGTGCTGGATGCCCGCTGCTCGAAGGAAGTGGCGTATGCCACGCTCAAATCGGCGACGGCCCTGTTGCGGCAAGGAAGCGAGCAGCGTGCGGCGCAGATGCTCGAGCACGTGCTCGAGATCGGACGCGCGCTGGCCTCGGAGAAGGACCTCGACACGCTGCTCGGTCTGATTCTCACGCATGCCCGCCATCTGACCGGCGCGGACGGCGCCTCGATCTATACCCGCGACGGCAACGGCAAGCTCTATTTCCGCCTGTGGCAGAACGCTTCCACCGGCGCCACCTCCGATGCTCAGAAAACCCTGGTCGGCGATTACAGTATCGCCGGCCATGTCGCGCGTCAGGGCAAGGCGGTGATGCTGGATGACGCTTACGCGATTGCCCCGACGGCGCCGTATAAATTCAATCCGGCCTCGGACCGCTCCATCGGTTACCACACCCAATCGCTTTTGACGGTGCCGCTCACGAACAAGGCGGACGAGGTGGTCGGCGTATTGCAGCTCATCAACCGCAAGCACAACCCGGATGCCGTGCTGCGCCGGCCGGAGGATTTTGCAAACCACGTGCTGCCGTTCGATGAATCGGACCGCGCCATCGCGCTGGCGCTGGCGGGGCAGGCGGGGGTGGCGCTCGAGAACAGCATGCTGTACGCCGACATCGAGAACCTGTTCGAGGGTTTCATCAAAGCCTCGGTGCAGGCCATCGAGGCGCGCGATCCGACCACGGCCGGTCATTCGTTCCGCGTGGCCGACTTCACCGAGCGCATCGCCGTGGCCGCGGACCGGGCCGATGCGCCCGGCCTGCGCGATGTCAGCTTCACGAAGGAACAATTGCGCGAGCTGCGCTACGCTTCCCTGTTGCACGACTTCGGCAAGGTCGGGGTGCGCGAGAATGTGCTGGTCAAGGCCAAGAAGCTGCAGCCCGCCCATCTCGACCTGCTCAAGCAGCGCTTTCGCTACGCGCGCGCCAGTCTGGAGCGGCGCGCTTACCGCCGCCTGCTCGAATTGCATGAGGCGCGGAACCGGAATGCCGGGGAATTTGAAGCGCGCCGCCGGGAAATCGAGCGCGAACTCGCCGCCGACCGGGCGCGACTGGACGAGTTCCTGCAACATGTGTTGCGCGCGAACGAGCCGACGGTTTCGCACGCAGAAGTCAGCGCCGAACTGGCCGCGGTGGTCACGTTCCGTTTCCCGGGCGAGGACGGCGAGGAGCTTCCGCTGCTGCATGACTTCGAGTTCGCCGACTTGGCGCTCTCCAAGGGCAGCCTGA
>ERZ1292633.1267-Hain-H41-02um-R1-1267-length-27606-cov-7_pt2 | contig 11017 bp, 6 predicted proteins | sample MGYA00564406_ERZ1292633 | MGnify/ENA primary metagenome ERZ1292633 (study PRJEB36523, sample SAMEA6512639) | groundwater metagenome | collected 2019-01-08 | study: AquaDiva: Metagenomics assemblies of 32 groundwater samples
GGAGCGAGCGGCGTGCTGCGCCGTCGAGGCGCTGTCTGCACTGGAGCGAGGCGCCCGGGCCGACGCGTGCGCGCTGATGACGCTTCTGGGATCCGAAGCCACTGACCGGCGAGCCTCCATCGTCGACGAGGCGGCACAGCGAGGCGCGTTGCTGGTACATGAAGCGCAAGACCGCGGTTCCGCGACGGCGGCGGACGCAGAGCGGCATCAAGAAGCGGCGCGGGCCGCGATCGTCCAGGACGAACATCAGGCGGCGCGGGCCGTGTGGACCGCGATGGCGGCCTCCCGGCACGACGCCGCTGTCGCACTGCTGGAGCGAGCGGCGTGCTGCGCCGTCGAGGCGCTGTCTGCACTGGAGCGAGGCGCCTGGGCCGACGCGTGCGCGCTGATGACGCTTCTGGGAGCTGAAGCCACTGATCGGCAAGCCATTGTCGACGAGGCGGCACAGCGAGGCGCAGTCGACAAGACATGGCGCGCCACACTGTTCGTGCCAAAAGAGACGGACACGGAATCGCCGTCGACGGGAATTGACCGTCACACCCCCATCTGCACGAGCCGTGCAAGTTTGCAACGGTCATTTGCGTTGCTGGAGCTGGAGGAGGCTTCCTTTCGCAACCAGGGCGAAGGCGACGCCGTCTCCGTGCTCTTTGCCGTAGCATTCGATCGCCTGATTACGCTTGAATGTTTTCGCCGGGTTGACGTTTTGCGTACCGGCACCAGCGCGTTGCTTCAAACGTCGTCGAGCTGCCTCCTCGAAGAGCTGAATCTTTTTCATGGTCAGTTGTTCGGCGAGGCGATTGCGGCTGCTGGAGTCATTTTGTCGTCGCTATTGGCGTCGGCTACGCCCGCCATGCGTGTGCTTCTTCGCCGCCAACGGGATGCATTCGAGAGGTCGGAGCGTCTCCGCATGGAGGAACACCACGCCGTTGCCGCTTCAGCTTCGTATTTTGAAGAGTTTTGAAGGGATGTGTTTGCGGGTGAGCCTACACCACGTGGTTAATGCGACCGGGATGTCGGTGTGACACTTCTTCTTCGACCCAATGTTGTAGACCCTGCGACAGCCAAAAGCGCTTGTTATTCCTCACCTGGATGATGTTGCCTCCGCCGCTACAATGTCGGTCGTATTGACTTCCCAGGCCCTCGCATTGTTTGCTGCCACGCTCCCGCAGCAATTCGAGTTCGACTCTGGTCGTTTCGCGCCGGCGTCGCGTCCCGATCGTCCCTATCGCATCCCCCCTAGCGACAAACTTCGATGCAGCTTTCCGCAAATGTACGAGGCCTTCGCCAACGTGTGTCAGCGCTGGCGCTGCGTCGATGCCCCTTTGAATGCCGCCTTGATGCACGGCGCTCTCGCGTTGCGGATGCTTCTCTTTTTCGCACATTCGTTGGGTCGCGCCGTGACAGTGGCCGACGTCGGGTCCGAACACCAAACGCCCGCTGCCCGTCGATACAACTGGGCGCTGGTCGACCTTGTGTCCCGAGAACTGTTTCAACTGTGCGTCGCGCCGCGGGAAAAGAGTTTGGTTGTCGCCGGTGACCGAGACGCCCTGACACGTTACTACGACGCCGTTGCCGCTGCCATGATCCATGCCACATCGCTTCCGCAAACGCTGCGCACGGACACAGATTGGAGCCGGCACATTTTGGCTCCTCTGGAGCGTACCGTCGTCGAAATGGCGCGCACCTTGGTCGTCGCACAGGGCGGCATCGTAGCCCTTCAGTCACTTGCCGCATCTGTTGCCGATCAACACGTAAGGCTTGACGCGCTCAATTCAGCGGAGCAACATGCGCGAACCACCGTCGACTCGTACTGGTTGTTCGGACTGTCGATCATACTGCGACAAGCGTTTGTGCATCAAGCGCTTGAAATAGAGTCACGCCATCGGATTTCGTGCTTGGAGCGAAATGACTTGCAACGGCTGCGAAATCAACACGCGACGTTGCTGGTGGTGTCACAGCACCTCGCCGACCGAAGGCGCGAAATCGATTTTTTTTCCGAATATGTTCACCGGCGTCGGTCGATGACCGAGTTGTACGCTTTGGCATATGGCCGGAGTCTCTTTCAACTGGTCGGCACACTGGGGCACGAGGAAGCCAGCCGGTCCGCACTGTCGTCGCGACAGGAAGCCTTCTGGCAAGATGTGCTGAAACGCATATTTTGTGTGTTCGAGACGGTGGCGTCGCTCGATGCGGTCCGATTGGCCGAGGCCGCTCGCAGGGAAATACTTCAAGGGTATTTTTCCAGCCAATTGCGGTCTTCGCTGTCGGCCGGAGGCATCATGCGTAAGACGAGGAGTCAAACGGCGCCCGTGGCGCTGACCCCTCGCTCATCGGTCGTCGTGATGGAGGCGTCCTCCCGACCATCAACGACCGGCTCTGTCGATGATGCACCCGTTCGGCAACTCCTCATGATTCCCGCACGCACGCCTTCTGTGTTAGCACATTTGTCTGTACACCAGCCATGCGAGGTGACCACCTCCCCGTTGCCTGCCGCCTGCTTGACACCGCCGAACAGCGAATCTACGTGGACTCGCCCTGGGAGTACAGCAAGCTTGATCCCTCCGTGCGCCATCGTTTCCCGGCCGGAGATCAGCGCGTCGATACGAATGATCCAAGCGTCTTTGCAACAAATCCGCAGCAGCGTCGCGGTTTGTGAGCGTTGGTGGCGCCGGCATGGACCCACGGTGCGCTTTGTAGTTCAGCGACTCAATTTCTTGCGGCATACGCTCCCTCGGATGTTGACCGCTTCGTGGCGACAACGGACTAGGGCGCTGAACCACCCTTGCATGTTCAACCGGGCTCTTGGTCGATTGGTGCATCACGGGAACTGGGAGGACATGTCATACGGAATGGCGGTCGCCGCCGCATGGGTCAAGTTGTCCCCCTGCGCCACTTGTTGGAGCTTTACCCGCTATTTCTGTGACTTGCTCGTGGTATCACCGGACAGGGCCAAAGACACGAACACGCTCGCGCGGTTGGCCCGCTTGTCGCACTGCATGTGTTGTCTGTGTCATCGCGCGCTGTGCGTGTGCTGCGGCTACGACGATGGCACCATGGAACGCGTGTATTTGCTGGCCGCGCTGGGCATCACATGTCAAGTGGCGGACTGCTTTCCCAAGTTTCGGCTGCCACAGCGATGGACGAACGAACTTGGGGTGCTGCTTGTGCAAGCATGCCTCCGGTATCGGCGGTCCCGCGTGCTCACATCGTCGCGGGAGAAGCGGCGCTCGCTACGTTTACTCGATCGCAGAGCCCTAGCCGCGCTAGCGTCAGTCGAAATGGTTCAGCGCCGTTGGCGGCTTCTCGCGCGACTGAGACGGCTTGCACCACAACGAACGACTCAGTGCGGATGTGAGATCGTGATGGAAGCGCTGGTGCAACGTTTGAGCGCATCGCTACCCTGGCGCATGAGTCCTATGGAGCTGCAGCGTCGGCGTCCTCATAACTACGTCGGGATTGCGAGCAAGAGGCTCCTGCGTTACGAAGCCTGCGTCGTGTATCACGATTTCAATGCGTCTGCGACATGCGATGAACTCGCAGTGGTGCGGCCTTTGCCCTGCCAGGAGGCGGCGCGCCAGTACTACGAAACAGTGCAGAAATGGCAAGTCCGATCGCGATCAGCTGCGTTTGTCGCCGACCGTCTTCGATTTCTCGTGCACCGACGTCGGCGTCCGGCACGTTCATCCCCTTGCTGTGGCCGCCGCGGCGTTGTTGATTTCATGGCCCTGAGCACCGCGAAGCATCCATCGCCTCACACGTTTCTCGTTGAACGTCACGCGGCATGTATGAATTGGGGATGCGCCGCATGCTACGCATTCTACCAAAGCATCATCGTCAGAAACCGCGACCGCTGCCGCTATGCGGCATACGTGAGATATCGATCAGCGTTCTTGCGCCATGTGAGGCTAACGCTTCGCACCCAGCCTGGATACCTCCTTGGCGCCCCTGTGGCCTACGAGGCCCGGTCGGACCTCGTGAACGTTGGGATGTGTTACCGCTGTTCGCTAGGCCGCGCCTGCTTATTAGTGCGCATGGCCACGCGGCCGAGCGATGACGAAAGCCAATACGTCACGATTGTCAGGTGTTTCTTCTGCCAGCGGTGTTGTGTTGTGGCGAGATGCTTGCTGCAGCCGTATTTCCTTCGCCGACGAGCGTTCAGGTTCGTCCAACAGCGATGCCGATGGCTGCGACGCTGGAGGACGCGTCGTTCGCAGGTTCTCTCGACGGCGTCCGTCAAGGGAGAGTGCCCCAGGTGCCGATTCATCATTCAGTGGCTTCGAGATTGGAAGAGAGCGGCACTCCTTGACCCCGGCAATACGAAGTCGATGGACCGGACCTATCGACGGTGTTCGGCAATGTGCCCCGCTGCCCACAACACGTGCAAGCTAGTCTTGGAACAAATCGCCACGCAGCGTGTGCCGTTGCCGCCAGCACTCTCCCGCCACTGTCAGGGGCCGGGCCATTTGCAGCTGCTTCATTCGTGCAACGTCGTGCAAGCGTCACTCCGATGGAGGTTGTCGCTCATCGAACTGGCAGCGCGTGCTCAGTCCCCCAGACGCAGCCGCCAACTGCCTCGTGTTTCAGCCACCTCGGAAAAGAACCCCCAACCGCGCCTTAAACAAACTCCTCTTTCCGGGGCTAGCCCCGTTCTTGTTCCACGGCCAACGCCATCGCCGTGTGCGTCGGCCGTTCGTTGCGATGGCTGCGGCTTTGAGCAAAGCGCGCCAACCACCGCGTTCGATGGGTCACGGCCCTGGTGCATGAACTGTGGACAGTTTTTGTGATTTCAGTTTGCGCTTTTCGTGTGTGCGATGCAACGCCTTGCCGCGGCGTGTCTATATGGAACGAGTTCTTCCTTGCTGCCGTTGATTGCCCCTTTCTGGTGTAGGAAAGAAACAAGGATGAGCTCTGTTCGTCGCGAGTGGACGTGTCACAAGTGCACCCTGCTCAATTCCGATGCGCGGAAGTCCTGCATGGTGTGCAGAGCTCGGCGCTGCGATGCTGCAGCGACGCCGAAGCGATCACGCAGCAGTATCGTCGCGCCGGGTGAATCGCCCGCCGCGATCAGTCAGGTACCGACTGAGGCCGACAACTTTCCTTCGGCCCCGGAGGCACCACCCACACCGCCTGATTCCACTCCAGTTCCTCCATCCGCGACGTGCAATGCCGACCATTGTGGGTCACCCGCCCGCCTGGATCAGTGCCACTCCGACGAGGCTTGCCGGCTGCTCTCTGCGAGTGCTACGGTGAGCGGCACCGCGGAACCATCGTTTTTATTTGTAAAGGCGTCAGGCCGCTCAGTCGCCGTGTCGTCCGCTGCTCTGGCAAGGGCTAAAGCGCTGCTTGGAGAAGCCGTCTCGCCAGTCGACCTCACCCCAGCGGGCGTCGGCAATGGCACCCTACACAAGGACATCACAAAAGTCCAGCCGTCGCGTGGATCTGGTGCTCCGTCGGCAGGTGCGTCGTCGTCAGGTGCTCCGTTGGCAGGTGCCCCTTCAACGATGGGTACGCAGGCCTTCGTCCGTCAAAGCGCGAACGGTCGCCGGTTCTTGCCGCCACGCGGTCTCCCACAGACCGCCCAATCTGCAGGAGTCGCAAGTCGTCAACTCTATGCCGCCTTACCGCGCGCCACCGTCGTCCCTCCAGCTGCACAAGTCGTCACCCCATCTACAAAACACCACAACCTTCGCGTTCCGACTGAAATCGATGACGTTGCGTTTATGACTCGCAATCCGCAAGGTCAGTTCGCCGCGTTGCTCATGTTCACCAAAAAAGCGCCCAGTGTTGCTCTGGCGGACGCCGCTGACGTTTGTCATTCAGCCGTGACGTTGCTCCAATCGGAGTTGTTGAATCGCGACGTGGTGCTGGGTGGAGGCGAGCTGGTCGCCCGACTCCTTTCTTCATTGAAATCCGACTTCGGTGTAACTCTGGCGACGATCCGATGGACTACGCATCATATTTGTGCGATTTTGAGCAAGTTGACAAAGCCCGTGCTGCTGTCTCGACTTTTGTCGGAACTGGCGTGGCGACACTCCGTCGAGGTCACCGAAGGGGTCCGGAGCTGTCTGCAGCTCGTGTATTCGCGCGACGCGGCATCCACCGGATCGATGACACTCTGCGTCGTCGGGCGCAGCACCGATCGTGGCCTGTTGCTGACGGACGGCTGGTACTTCATATGGGCCTCCCTGGACACCACCTTGTCGGACGCCGTTCAGTCTGGAGAGATATTTGAAGGGGTGAAGCTGCTCATCAGCGGATGCGAGTTGCGGGCACCGGAAGATGGTAGTGCGACGCCGTACGCGATGGACATGCACCAAACGAACGTCACCCTTGCGTTGCGGTCCAATGGCACTCAAGTCGCCTCGCCGTCGGCGCCGATGGGGTTCGTTGATGGGTACGTTGCACTGGCCACCGAGCCGCCACCGCAATGCATTCGAACCTTGCCGACTGTAAGGCCTCGCCAGATCGCCCTGCAGGGGGGCGTCGTGCCTTGCTTGAAAGTCGTCGTCGTGAAATCCCTTGGAACTTGTTACGTCGAACGTTTCTCCGACAATGGGAAAGATCGACGTATGTTCCGCAACATCGTTGCGGAGAATAGACACGCCGATTTCTACGTCGGTGCGCAGGACGGGACCGGGGTGGCTCGCGACGTCGTCCCGTGCACCTCTTTTTTGGCGTGCGATGTGAACCATGTTGCGGGCCCAGATGATTATGTCATTGTGCAAGCCTGGGGTCGCCGGGCTAGTGACCCCTCTGACAGCGAGGCGCTGCGACGCGCCTCATGTTCCCGTAGCCTCATTCTCGCCGTCTTTGGGCTCCAGCCATCAGCGTTTCAACGGCGTTCGCCGCCTCTTGCTCATGTCAAAATACTGCAGCCAAAGGGAGGCACGTTGCTTCTTGCGGCGATTGGCTCGACGGACACGCTGCCTCCGATCCGCGATGAGCAGCAAGAAATCAGCTCGGTGGCGGAGAATCCCCAAAACGTCACCGTCAACGACTTCTTGGGTGACTTTGTCGCCAAGGTGGTGAAGGCTGGCGCGGAATGGTGGCTTGTTGACGCTGGTCGCAACACGGGAAACGTCGCGTTGCTACACGAAGTCAAGTCTGTTTCGAAACACTTCACGCTCCCGAAAACGGTGTCGGAAGGCACCACGGTTCGGTGCGAAAATGTTTGCTACATCGGCAGATCCGACGCGGCTTCTGGCGTGATCGTGCATCTGGCGTTGTCTGAGCACTCCATCGTCACCGCCGTCCCTGCCGATGTTGCTGCGTGGCGTGACGTCAGTGCCGCCGCGTTGGAGCGAAACTATCGGTTCGCCCTTGACAACCACATCACGAACGGCTCTGCGGCCACATTGGACGTTGAAGTCGCACACCAGGCGCTCCTCACGGAGTTACCTCTTGCAAACGACCAACCGACTCCCGGCCACAAGGGTGGGGCAGGGCTCCTCCGCGTCGTCGGTGTCGTCGTACCGGCATCGTGCTGCGTGGTGTCGTCGGGGATCACCGTTTGCCGCCCATTTCAGCGCACCGCGCCTGCTGGGGCACTGTTGCGCGACCCCGAGCTGGTAGCCAACTCCAATTTGGCGTTCGACGTTTCATACATCAGTGACGCAAGAGACGTTTTAGGCCCGCGCTCATTATTGCGCCAAGCCGAGTTCCCCTCGGATTCATCACTATTTCACGCCTTACCCTCGCCTTTGTCAATTTCCACTGCGGTGACCTCCGACGCCACTTGTGAACTTCACGTCCTGCGAGCCGTAGTCATTCACCGCTGGGCGGAATCCGCCATTAGCACTTCCAAAGTTGTTGCCGACGCGAACGCCGAGAACCCGAGTCATGACGCCCATCAAGCGCTGTGCCGGTTTTGGCCGCGCGTACTTGCCACGTCCACCGTCGTCACGGGTACCGTGTGGAATGACGTTAAACAAAGTGTCGCGAATGCGGCAGTGGAAGCGGGTTCTCGACAAGATTCCCAAGACACTGCCGAGATTCAAGCTCACGCAACGCAGCATGCCCTCCGACGGGAACTCGTCCTTCAAACGTCCACTGACGATTTTGTCGACATCCTGTGGTGGCACGAAACCGAGTGGAACCTGGTCGAGGACACCATCCAGCAACTCGGGCGCCAAGCGTGGGTTTTCAGTATCGACCCGCCGTCGGCAAGGAACCACACGTCGGTCGTGCGCGACGTGTTTTCCATAGACGTTCTGCACCCATCCCACCTTCATTGACTCAAATAGTTTTTTGCGCCGACTTACGGCCGCTAAACAGCGCGTCGCGACGAAGACTTGAGCTTGTGGTGAGGTGAAGCGTGATGGTGATGGTTCACAGAATTTGGATGGGCATTGACTAGTATGTTAGCGCATGCGCCGAGGTGCTGCAGTGGCCGCACAGCTCTTACGGCACTCGCGGCATGCTTGCTCCTTGGCGCGTTGCTGTGGTCGGACATAATGGCCACCGGCACCTCCTCGCCTCCGGACATTTCGTTGTGGTTAGCAACGCGCGCTCCGAAGCACAGCCGGTCCGCTGATGATCAGAACATCACGTCAACAGCGTCGCTCGACTTTCTTCATCGGGGGTCAAGCCCTTTCTCATCTTTGGCGGAAGACTTAAGAACAATCGAGGCTGTGGAGCCGTTCAAAACGTTGGCCGAGAGATTCAATTTTCAGGATCGAATTCGGCAGACTCTGAATCCCGCGCAAGGAACGCGTCCTCATTCTACAAGCGACATCGAAACCGTTGTGTCACGGTTTCCAACGCCGGTGCCGGAGTACTGTCCGAGCCGCTGGCGTCCGGACCACTTTTGCACCCCAAACCTCGGTCGAGATTGGGGTGCGCAGAGCATCGTGTTTCCGTTGTCGTACGCGTTGCCAGAGGCGTTATTTGTGAAGCGGCTCCCCGCACGACGTGACAAGCTTCGCGACAGCGCTCGAATTCTCCCGCGTGATCGCTCATCCATGCGTTTCGACACCGAAGAGGCGTATCGCGCGGAGTTGCATTCCAGCTACTTCTGTATGACGTACAAGAAAGGCGGGTGGGACGCGCTGCGTCACTACGAAGTGATCGCTGCCGGCTGCATGCCGTTCATGCCGGACATTGACTATGCGCCAATCTACACGATGTACCACTTCCCGAAGCAGCTCGTTCTCGGCCCGTAACCTTCCGGGTGTCACATTTCGGTGTGCCACGGGAATGGTGCACATTGACCACGTGTTTGCGCACGGCCGCTATTTCGCGCTGTTGGATCGGTTCCTTGTGCACGCACGAAGATGGCTGACAACCGAGGCGCTGAGTCGCTATTGAATTCAATGCTCGGCCGTCCGCCGGACCCAGTGGCCACGAAAATATCGAGTGTTGATCGTCGCCCGAGCATTGCATGGCGTTCCTCTTCGAGCGCAGGGGAACTATAACAGCTGGTCTGTGTTGAACGGCCTGCGCTCCGTGTTGGGACCGACCAACGCCGTTGACTCTCACTTCATTCCGTTTCTCTACAACATGTCACAATCCGCGGCGGCAAAGTTGCGACCGCGGCTCTACGGCATCGGTTTTGGCTACGCCTTTCATCTGCCCTTGGTCGACGTCAACCGCACGAAACTATCCGAATCTCTGCGCAACGGAGAGTTCGATGCTGTGGTCTACGCGGATCCGGCGTCTGTCCTCATGAACCGCAAGTCCGGAGCTTTTCTGTTCTACGCGGACGCTTCCGTGACCTTGCCACGAAACCGCATAGCCTTTGTGCACGCGCCCGACGTCGCGTACGGCGATCCGCAGTCCATCGGGTACGATGTTACGCAACTCTACGACCTTGGAACGGTGTTTCAGCGCGAGATTGCCGACTGTGAGTACTACGTCCCGCACGACAGGGCCTCCGAGCGGATGAAGCGGTGCATTTGGTACCGGAACCGGAACTGCTTTGACGATGTGAACATGGTTGAAATCGAACGTCGCGGGAGACCCAAACAGCAAGGGACGTACACCTGGTCATATGCACCACGACCAGCATCTTTCTCCGTTGCGGCAGAGCCGCCAAGTGACCCGCGAATGCCGTCGACGTTAGATGGCTCAGGAAATTCGGTTCAACAGACGCAGCGAGGGCGTTTCATCTCTCCTCCGGGGCTCCAAGACAACGTTTGACGATGTCCCATGTTACGGACATGAGAACGGGTGAGCGATGCAATAATATTCCCAAACGCGAGTAACGTGAGCGCAAGGAGACGAGTGTCTCTCATACTTTGGTTAAATATACGTTGGTTGTTGTAGCGTTCCGTATCCAAGCAGAAAGCACCTGGCACCATGGCAAAGTGAAACAGTGCCGAAAAGGGTACGATACGTTTCTGTACTTATTCGGTTTCGCTCACAGGGGTTCACACGATATTGATCGGTGAAGCCACGGCAGTGACCCTTGTGGCTGTGCGAATTCATTCGCCACGAGCAGAACGCACCACGTCAGTCATCGGCGCGAGCACCTACGCCCGACACTTCGCCACGCGCCTGTTATTTCGAGACACGGAACTTGCAGAATGGTTTGTTTCGAGTCGAGTGCAGAGTTCACATCGTCATCGCCGCCAGTGGCGGGGCAGGGCGGCTTACAAAAAAGGATACAGTTTCTGTACTTTATTTGGTGTTCTTTCTGCTCTCGCAGGGTTTTCTTTCTGCTCTCGCAGGGTTTTCGAACGCAGAGAAACGGCCCACACAATCGTGTTGTAGCTTGCTGTAGGTATTTGCCGCCGTTCATGCTTATCGCTGCGGACCTGGCGCCGCACGTCGGACACGAAGTGCCATTCTGTGGTTCAAAGGTGGTCCGTGCCGTTTTTCATGGAAGCGTGTGTTGCACGTGCGGCCAGCGCTTGCCCGACGTGCGTATGGTGTCGAAAGTTGTTTCTCGTGCGTCGAAACCGAACAGTGATGTACAATTCGATGAAGACGAAAGCGCGGGGGACCACGTTGACGATTGTGACTCCCCCGGGCAGGCGGCTGTTGGCGGTTCTTTGAACTGCTAGTAGCTGGCGGATTG
>ERZ1292633.5800-Hain-H41-02um-R1-5800-length-11017-cov-4_pt1 | contig 11017 bp, 9 predicted proteins | sample MGYA00564406_ERZ1292633 | MGnify/ENA primary metagenome ERZ1292633 (study PRJEB36523, sample SAMEA6512639) | groundwater metagenome | collected 2019-01-08 | study: AquaDiva: Metagenomics assemblies of 32 groundwater samples
TGAGCGCCGCCGTAATGGCGTCGAACACGGCATCCACGGCTCGTGTCGCGTCCGCCTTGCTCATATTCGACAAGTCAGCAACACGATCGATGAATTCGTTCTTGTTCATTCGCTCACCCTTTCTTCTGTTCTATGGAATTTACCGAGAATACTTGATCTAATTATCGCCCGTCGCGCCCACCCCTGCAAAGGAAAAGACAGCGCCCGAAGGCCGTGATGCGGGGATTCGCCGGCGGCACGCCAGATCACTACGCCCTTTTAGCCTCTTCCCGCCCACGCAACTCATGCCAGCACTCGAATTCGTGGGCAATGCACCGCTCGATCAGGGTGCGCCAGACCGGTTCGGCGATATCAGGGGACAACCCTTCGCGTTCGGCTGCGGCGAGGATCTTTGTGACGACATCTTCAATCCGCCATTCGACCCGGACGTCGCCCACGTGATCCTTGATCCGGGCGGCGGCCTCGATATAGCCCTGCCTTTCAGCCATCAGCCGAACGAGGTGGCGGTCTAAACGGTCAATTTCAGCGCGCACCTCCGCCATCGAACGGCAGTCGAGGGCCTTGGTTTCTGCCTTTTCAGCGTCTTGCATCCGGGTTTCCTAGGCGGTCTCCGGTCTCGGTGGAAGCCGCGCCGGATGAGGCAAACCGTCCCCCGCCGGCCCAGTTTTCGTTAACGCCTTGCCGCCGCAGGAAAAAACCAAAAAAATTACGCGCACCCCTTGCGCCCGCGCAAATATTGCGCTATATGACAGTTCAATGACGCTTCTGTCACAGTTGGATGACAACCAAGGGTAGGATTACCGGCGGCCGAGAATCCAGGTTTAGTATTAGGAGTTGAACCATGGCTGTAATTTCTCATCCCCATCTCGCTCATCAGGGCGAAGGCCTCAGCCGGATTATGCGCGGCATCCTCTATGTCGCAATGGCCGTCGCGGCTATCGCAGTTGCGGTCCCGGCAGCGATTGCAACCGTCGGTTAGCAATCCCGATCTTTTCTGACCCTTCATCAGGTCAAGTGTTGAAAAGCGGCGCCCCTTAAGGCGCCGTTTTTTTTGCGAGCACGGAAGACGGGCCAACCTCCGGGAGACCCTGGCGGCCCTCGCGCTGAGCGCGCTCGGACGTCTCCATATAGTCGCGGCGGACCGGCGCCGCGCTGACATTTTTCGCCAGCTGGATCTGGAAATTCATGTGCCCGCCCGACCGGAAAGCAAACTCCGCCGTCGCGAGGTAGAATTCCCACATCCGGCAGAAACGTTCGTCGAAGGCGCGGGCGGCCTCAGCGCGGTTGACGGCGAAGCGGCGCCCCCATTCGCGCAACGTGTCGGCATAGTGCAGGCGCAAGATCTCGATATCCGTGACCCAGAGACCCGATTTCTCAATCGCGATCAGCGGCTCAGAGAGCGAGGGCGAATAACCGCCCGGGAAAATATACTTCCTGATCCAGGGGCCGGTGACGCCCGGCTCTCCCCTTTTTCCAATGGAATGAATGAGCGCGAGGCCGCCATCGTCGAGGAGATCGGAGAGCTTGAGAAAGAACTCATTATAATGCGGCGCCCCGACATGTTCGAACATGCCGACCGAAACGATGCGGTCGAATGTCTCCGACAGGTTGCGATAGTCCATGAGACGGAATTCAACCTGATCGGAGAGCCCACGCTCCTTTGCGCGCGCTTCGGCGAGGTCGCGCTGCTCTATCGATAACGTCACGCCGACGACGCGCGCGCCGAGGTGCTCGGCCAGATACATCGCCATGCCGCCCCAGCCGCAGCCTATATCAAGGACGCGCATTCCAGGCTCGATCCGCAGCTTCGACGCGATATGGCGATATTTGGCTTGTTGCGCGTCCTCGAGCGGCTGGCCGTCATATTCAAAATAGGCGCAGGAATAGGCGAGATCCTTGTCGAGGAAGAGGCGGTAAAAATCGTTCGAAATGTCGTAATGATGCGCGACGTTCTCTTGCGCGCGACCGATCGGGTTCGTTTGTTGAAAACGGCGAAATTTTTTCACCAAGGACGCAAGATGCCGGCGAAACGGCCGCTTCCTGAGATTTGATTTGTTCTGGTGGAAGACCTGCAGAAATTCGCGCAGATCGCCTTGCGTGACGATCAGCTCGCCGTCCATGTAAGCTTCGCCGACCGCTAATTCCGGTTTTGTCAGAATGCGCCAGTACAAGGATGGGTTGGCAAGGCGGATAGCGACATGCGGCGCGCCGGATCCGTGGCTGTGCGAACGACCCTTGGCGTCGATGATTGTCAACGTGCCGCGCTTGATAACGCGGCCGACCAGTCCATTTAGCAGCTGAAGTGCAAGCCCCGAAAACATACCCGCCTCAATTCGGCGCCGCGCCAGGCGGAACCGGCGATCCGGCGCTCTTCATCAGCGCCGGATCGAAGGCTAATCAATGTATCGCTGCCGCGCAATCAATGCGTCACGACATTGTCCCCCTCGCCTGCATCGGGCGCGGGCGGCGGGGTGAGAGGTTCCGACCATTCGATCGGCGTCAGTTTTCTCGTCAGCGCGAGCGCCAGCACTTCATCGACGCGGGCGACCGGGATGATTTTGAGGCCTTGCTTCACGTTGTCGGGAATTTCCGCGAGGTCCTTCTCGTTTTCTTGAGGGATCAGCACGGTTTTGATGCCCGCTCTTAAAGCCGCGAGCAGTTTTTCCTTCAGTCCGCCAATCGCGAGAACGCGGCCGCGCAGCGAGATCTCGCCCGTCATGGCTATATCTTTGTGGACGGGAACGCCGGTCAGCACCGAGACTATGGTTGTCGCCATCGCGACGCCCGCCGAAGGCCCGTCTTTGGGCGTTGCGCCTTCCGGCACGTGGATGTGGATATCGGTCTTGTCAAAGACCGGCGGTTCGATGCCGAAATCGGCAGCGCGGCTTCTGACATAAGACGAAGCTGCGGAAACTGATTCCTTCATCACTTCCTTCAAATTGCCGGTCGGGGTCATACGGCCCTTGCCCGGCATCTTGACCGCTTCGATCGTCAAAATCTCGCCGCCGACCGACGTCCAGGCGAGACCGGTGACCACGCCGACGCGATCTTCGCCGTCGATTTCGCCATAGCGGTATTTGATAACGCCTGAGTATTCCGCGAGGTTTTTCTCAGACATCTCAACTTTTTTCGCCTTGCCGGATTCGATTTCACGAACCGCCTTGCGAGCAAGACGCGCCAACTCGCGCTCAAGGTTTCTGACGCCCGCTTCGCGCGTATAACGCCGGATCAGCTCCATCAGGCCTTCGTCGGTGAGCTTCCATTCCGACGCCTTGAGGCCGTGATCCTTCATGATTTTCGGAATGAGGTGACGGCGGGCGATCTCCCGCTTTTCATCCTCCGTGTACCCCGGAATACGGATGATCTCCATCCGGTCAAGCAAGGGCTGGGGCATGTTGAGGCTGTTCGCCGTCGTGATGAACATCACGTCGGAGAGATCGTAATCGACCTCAAGGTAATGATCGGCGAAGGTCGAATTCTGCTCCGGGTCGAGCACTTCGAGGAGCGCCGACGAGGGGTCGCCGCGAAAATCCTGGCCCATCTTGTCAACTTCATCGAGCAGGAAAAGCGGGTTCGATTTCTTCGCTTTTTTCATCGACTGGATGACCTTGCCGGGCATCGAGCCGATATAAGTGCGGCGGTGGCCGCGGATTTCCGCTTCATCGCGCACGCCGCCAAGAGAGACGCGCACAAATTCGCGCCCGGTCGCCGACGCGATCGACTTTCCAAGCGACGTCTTGCCGACGCCCGGAGGGCCGACGAGACACAAAATCGGTCCCTTCAACGTGCCCATGCGCTTTTGCACGGCGAGATATTCGAGAATGCGCTCTTTAACTTTGTCGAGACCGTAATGGTCGGCGTCCAAGACCGCCTGCGCTTTTTCGAGATCGTTCCTGACCTTCGATTTGTTGTTCCATGGAATCGACAAGAGCCAGTCGAGATAGTTTCTGACAACCGTCGATTCAGCCGACATCGGCGACATCTGGCGAAGCTTTTTCACTTCGGCTTCCGCCTTGGCCCGCGCCTCTTTTGAGAGCTTGGTCTTCTTGATGCGATCTTCAATCTCGGCGACTTCGTCGCGGGATTCGTCGCCCTCGCCGAGCTCTTTCTGGATCGCCTTCATTTGCTCGTTGAGATAATATTCGCGCTGCGTCTTCTCCATTTGCCGTTTGACGCGGTTGCGGATTTTTTTCTCGACCTGGAGGACGCTCATCTCGCCTTCCATCAACGCGTAGACGCGCTCAAGGCGTTCGGCGATATCAAAAATCTCAAGCAGTTCCTGCTTTTCTGAAATCTTGATATTGAGGTGCGAGGCGACGGTGTCCGCAAGCTGCGCGGGGTCCTCGATCGAATTGATCGACACGATGACTTCCGGCGGCACGCGCTTGTTGAGCTTACCGTAGGCTTCGAACTGGGTGACGACCGATCTGGAAAGCGCGTCGAATTCCGCTTCGTCGCTTTCAACTTCCGGCGGAGTCGTCGCTTCAGCTTCGAAATAATCGTCCGTCTTGGTGAAGCGCACGACCTTCGCGCGCTCTTCGCCTTCAACGAGAACTTTCACCGTGCCGTCCGGCAATTTCAGCAGTTGCAGGACCGAGGCGACCACGCCGATCGAATAGATGCCTTCGGGTTTGGGATCGTTATCGCTCGCGTCCTTCTGGGCGACGAGTAAAATTTTCTTGTCGTGCTCCATCACATGTTCGAGCGCGCGCACCGATTTGTCGCGGCCGACGAACAACGGAATGACCATCGTCGGAAACACGACGATGTCGCGGAGGGGAAGCACGGCGTATTTTTGAACGTCTGACATCTACTTTCCTTCGATCTCGGGCCTCGGATGAGCGCCCGGTTCCGCGTCCGCCCCTAACATAGCAGCCTATCCTTAACGCCCCGCAGATGATCCGCAGCGAGGTCCGGGAGAGGCCGCCGGCGCCAGGACGGCGACGGACGCCGGCATCATGTGGCGTTCCGCCCGCCGGTTTCAACCCGGGGAAATTTTATGGCGAATTGGAGGCTTCCGCCACGAGCGGGGCGGGCCCAAAAAAGAAAACGGCGCCCGAAAAGGCGCCGTTTCCGAAAAAATCCGTCAGAACGCCCTCAGGCGCTTGCTTCGGCTTCCATTTTTTCCTTGCCGCGATCTTCGTAGATCTGCAGCGGCTTGGCGCGGCCTTCGACGACCTCGCCGTTGACCACGACCTCAGCGACGCCCTGCATCGAGGGCAGCTCGAACATTGAATCGAGCAGGATGCCTTCCATGATCGAGCGAAGACCGCGAGCGCCGGTTTTACGGGCGATCGCCTTGCGCGCGATCGCCGATTTGGCGTCGTCGGTGAAGGTGAGCTTCACGTCTTCCATTTCGAAGAGGCGCTGATACTGCTTGATGAGCGCGTTCTTGGGCTGCGTCAGGATCTGGGTCAGCGCCGGCTCATCGAGATCTTCAAGCGTTGCGATCACCGGCAAGCGGCCGACAAATTCAGGGATCAGGCCGAACTTCAAAAGATCTTCCGGCTCGATCGTCTTCAGCACGTCCCCGACGCGGCGATCGTCCGGCGAAGAAACCTTCGCCCCGAAACCGATGGAGGTGCCGGCATGACGGCCGGAGATGATCTTCTCGATCCCGGCGAAGGCTCCGCCGCAGATGAAGAGAATGTTCGTGGTGTCAACTTGCAGGAATTCCTGCTGCGGATGCTTACGGCCGCCCTGCGGCGGAACCGATGCAACAGTTCCTTCCATGATTTTCAAAAGCGCCTGCTGGACGCCCTCGCCCGACACGTCGCGGGTGATCGAAGGATTATCGGATTTCCGGCTGATTTTGTCGACTTCGTCGATATAGACGATGCCGCGCTGCGCCCGCTCGACATTGTAATCGGCTGACTGAAGGAGCTTCAGGATGATGTTTTCGACGTCCTCGCCGACATAGCCGGCTTCGGTAAGCGTCGTCGCATCCGCCATGGTGAACGGCACATCGAGGATGCGCGCGAGCGTTTGAGCGAGAAGCGTTTTACCCGACCCGGTCGGCCCGAGCAGGAGAATATTCGATTTCGACAATTCGACGTCGTTGTTTTTCGACGCGTGATTGAGGCGCTTGTAATGGTTGTGGACCGCGACCGAGAGGACGCGCTTGGCCTGCTTCTGGCCGATCACGTAATCGTCGAGCACTTTGCAAATCTGCTGCGGGCTCGGAACGCCCTCGCCGGCTTTCACCAGCGAGGATTTTGATTCCTCGCGAATGATGTCCATGCACAATTCGACGCATTCATCGCAGATGAATACCGTCGGGCCTGCGATCAGTTTCCTGACCTCATGCTGGCTCTTGCCGCAGAAAGAACAATAGAGCGTGTTCTTGCCTTCGCCGCCGCCGCTTTTTCCGCTTACTTTGCTCACTCTATACAACTCCTTCGAGGAGTCCCGGCGTCCCGGGAATCCGGTCTGGCGCAGGCCTTGCCCTGGAACAACACCTCACGCGGATGCAGGACAGGTGCAGTTTCTGCGCCAATGCCGCCTCCGAGCCCCATGCCGGTCCCTTCACCATATTCGATCACAACCGCAACATGCCAATCAAGCTGCCTTTTCGCCTTTCTGGCAACCCTTCCGTGCGCAATCTCTATTCGTCGCCTGGCGCACGCCGTTCCAGAACCTTGTCGATGAGGCCGAAATCGACCCCTTCTTCCGGCGACATGAAGTGGTCGCGGTCGAGGGTTTTCTCAATTATTTCATATGGTTGAGACGTATGTTCCACATAGATCTCATTCAGCCGGCGCTTCATTTTGATGATATCTTGGGCGTGCCGCTCGATATCGGAGGCCTGCCCCTGGAAGCCGCCTGAAGGCTGGTGAACCATTATTCGTGAATTCGGGAGCGAGAATCTGAGGCCCTTTTCGCCGGCGGTCAGCAAAAGCGACCCCATCGAGGCCGCCATCCCGATGCACATGGTCGAGACCGCCGGGCGGATGTAGCGCATGGTGTCGTACATCGCGAGGCCGGCCGAGACCGAGCCGCCTGGGCTATTGATATAAAAGGCAATTTCCTTTTTCGGGTTCTCCGCCTCCAGGAACAGCAGCTGGGCGACGATCAGGGTTGAAACTGAGTCGTGGACCGGCCCGGACAGGAAAATGATCCGCTCTTTGAGGAGGCGGGAGTAGATATCATAGGCTCGCTCGCCCCGGCTCGATTGCTCGACGACCATCGGCACCAGCGTGTTCATAAAAATGTCGTGGGGGTCCTTCATGCATCTCTCTTCGGTGGGGTCCGGGCGGGCGGCCGGAATTGAACACTCTCTTACACCCGAATTCGGGCGACGCGGTTAATATGGGGTTGAAAAACCGCCGGCCAACGCCTGCGCCCCGCCAATCCCGCGATCACTTTACACATCGTGGTTTAAGCGACGGTTATTCTTGGATAAAAGCAAGGCCTCGTTGCGCAGGCGCAACGATCTCTTCCAGCGGCGATTCCGGAAAGGGCGGGGCTTAATCTTCCCCGTCCGGGTCCTTCATCAGGTCTTCTTTGGAGACCTTTTTGTCGGTGACGTCGGCTTTTTCGAGGATAAAATCGACGACGCGCTCTTCAAAGAGGGGCGCGCGGATCTGGGCGATCGCCTGCGGGTTTTGCTGGTAGAATTTGAGGACGTCTTGCGGCGTCACCTTCTGGCCCTGCATCGCGTAATATTGCGCTTCGCGGAGCGCTTGCTCCTGCACCGCACGCTGCAGCTGATCGGACGGCACCTGCACATCGGCCCTGCGGCCGATTTCGGCAAGCACCAACCCCAAGCGAACGCGGCGCACCGCAATTTTGCGATACTCAACTTTGAGTTCGTCGTCGGACTTGTCCTTGTCTTCGTCGTCGCGTTCGGCGTTTTGAACCTGCGCCCAGATCTGGTTGAATTCGGCGTCGACCATGGATTTCGGGAGATCGAAATCGTGACCTTCGTCGAGCCGGTCGAGAAGCGCGCGCTTCACATGGCTGCGCGACATTGACTTGCGCTCGGTTTCGATACGGTCGCGAACGCGCTTCTTCAGGTCGGCGAGATCTTCAAGGCCGAGCTTCTTGGCGAAGTCGTCGTTGATTTCGACATCCTTCGGCGCTTTCACTTCCTTCACCTTGACGGCGAAGAGGGCGTCCTTGCCGCTCAGCGCTTGCGAGCCGTAGTCGTCCGGAAATGTCACTTTGACTTCGACATCGGCGTCTGTCTTGGCGCCGACGAGCTGCTCTTCAAAGCCTTTGATCAGCGAGTTCGAGCCGAGCACCAGCGAATGATCTTCGCCCTTGCCGCCCGCAAACTCCTCGCCGCCGATCGAGCCGACAAAATCGATGACGACCATGTCGCCGTCTTTCGCCTTTTCGGTTTTCTTGCGCGGCTCGTATTCGCGGTTTGCTTCCGCGATTTTCTTCACTTGCTCATCGACTTCCGCGTCGGCGATTTCCGCGACGGGGCGTTTCAGTTTGACGCCGTCAACCGACATTGGCTCGAAGACCGGCAAGATTTCAGCGTGAACGTCGTATTCAAGATCAGCCTTGCCGTCGATGATCGCGTCGATATCGGAAGTAAGGTGGGGATGGGGCGTCGTCGCGGGTTTCAGATCGCGATCGGCGAAAGCCTTGTAGCTCGTCTCGTTGACGATCTCCTGCAGGATTTCACTCATCATGCCTTTGCCGTACATCTTTTTCAGAAACGGCAGCGGGGCTTTGCCCTTGCGGAAGCCTTTGAGCTGCACCTTGCCTTTGACGTCGGCAAGACGCGCATTGAGCTTGGCGTCGAGTTCGGCCGCCGGCACTTTCACCGTGAACTTGCGCTCAAGGCCTTCGGCTGTTTTTTCAGTCACTTCCATCGTCGTCCAAGCCTTTATGTTTCAATAGATCCTCAGGCACGTCTGTTCCTCGGAACCGTCCGGCTCGCCGGGCGCGGGACCCGAGAGGCGAAGGCTGGTGCGGATGGAGGGAGTTGAACCCCCACGGGTTGCCCCGCTGGAACCTAAATCCAGTGCGTCTGCCAATTCCGCCACATCCGCGCAAAATCTAGCCGCCGGCCCAAGGTCATTTCGGGCCGACGCGCCGGAAGCGCGTCTCTATAGCAGAGGAAGGACCAGAGTCGAGCGCTTCAGAACCGCTTTTCGAACCACATGACACTGTAAAAGCGGCCGAATTTCCGGCCGACCTCGTCGTAGGTCGCAACAGGGCGGAAACCGAACCGTTGATGGAGCGCGACCGAGGCCGGATTGGGAACGACGATGCCCGCATAGGCCCGGTGGACGTCCTCTCCGGCCAGCCGGTCAAAGAGGGCCGTGTAGAGCTTTGATCCGGCCCTTTTTCCCTGCGCCGCCGGGGCGATAAACACCGAGACTTTGACCGAGGTTTCGTAGGCGGCGCGCGGGTCGAACGCCGAGGCGTTGGCAAACCCCGCGATCCGGCCTTCCTCATCCTCAGCGACGACGACCGGCCAGCGCGGGTTCGCCACCCGTTCGTCAATCCAGCGCCGCCGCGTTTCGAGATCGATCGGCGCCGTTTCGAAAGTCGCCGGCGTCTCAAGAATGAAGGGATTGTAGACCGCGTTGATGCCTGCGGCGTCCCCTGCACGGACAGGCCGGATAATCATCGTTTTGCTTTCGGCTCAGCCGGCGACGGTTGAGGCGGCGAGAACAGCGCCCGGAAAACCTGCGGCAGCGCATCGGGGAGATCTTCGGCGATGAGGCCGGGTCCCGCCGCTTGCGCCGCCGCGCCGTGCAGCCAGACGCCGGTCGCGGCGGCCTCAAAACCAGGCATTCCCTGCGCGCGCATCCCGGTGATGAACCCCGCAAGCACGTCGCCGGCGCCGGCGGTCGCAAGATCAAACGGGGCGTTCGCATTGATGATGGCGCGGCCGTCGGGCGCGGCGATAATCGTGTCGGCGCCTTTAAAAACGACGACCGCTTTTGCCTCAGCAGCCGCCGCGCGCGCGGCCGCAAGGCGACGGTGATCTTTCAGCGCCGGAAAGACGCGCGCAAACTCGCCGCCATGCGGGGTTAAAATATCGTCGGGCCGCAACGCTGCAAAAAGCGCCTGGGCGCCGCCCTCAAAACTCGTCAGCGCGTCAGCGTCAATCACGCCGCCGGCGGCGGATTTGAGGATCGAGAACACGCTCTCTCTCGTCGCTGGGCCGACGCCGGCCGCCGGCCCGATCAGCGCTGCGGTAAAGCGCTTGTCCGTCAATGCAGCAGCAATCTCGTTTGCCCCATCAGCCTCGCGCACCATCACGGCGGTAAGGCGCCCGGCGTTCTCATCAGCTGCGTCCTTCGGCGAGAGAACGGTCACGAGACCCGCGCCAGCCCGCAGCGCCGCCAGCGCCGCCAGCCGAGCCGCGCCGGTTTTGAGGCGCGGACCTGAAACGATCGCCGCATGTCCGCGATCATATTTATGAGTGGAAAAATCGGGACGGCGCCAATGGCCGCCCCAGAGCATCGGATGATTTTCAAATGTCGACGGCTTGACCGAGGCGATCCATTCATCCTTGACGCCGATGTCGGCGATTTGAACGGCGCCGGCGAGCGCGCGACCTGGAAAAAGCACATGTCCGGGTTTTCGGGAGATAAAAGCGACAGTCGCGGCCGCTTGAACAGCAACGCCGAGCACAGCGCCAGAATCCGCGTCGACGCCGCTTGGAATATCGAGCGCTATAATCGGCGCCGGATGCGCATTCGCCGCTAGAATAACCTCGCGTTCGGGGCTTTCAATCGCCCGCGAAAGGCCGGTCCCAAACATCGCGTCGACGATGACCCCCGCGCCATCGAGCACGCCAGGCGTCAAGCGCTCGATGTCGCCGTCGAAAAGTCCGGCCATCAGCGCCGCATCGCCCTTGAGATAGACTCGCTCGCCGATCAGGCCGACACGCACCGTCCATCCGGCTTCTTTCAACTTGCGCGCAACGACAAAACCGTCTCCGCCGTTATTGCCCGGCCCGCACAGCACGGCGGCCGGACGCGGCTCTATCGTCCGTATAATGAATGAGGCTGCGGCGGCGCCCGCCGCTTCCATCATCGCGGGTCCC
>ERZ1292633.5801-Hain-H41-02um-R1-5801-length-11015-cov-9_pt1 | contig 11015 bp, 18 predicted proteins | sample MGYA00564406_ERZ1292633 | MGnify/ENA primary metagenome ERZ1292633 (study PRJEB36523, sample SAMEA6512639) | groundwater metagenome | collected 2019-01-08 | study: AquaDiva: Metagenomics assemblies of 32 groundwater samples
GAGATGCCGTACTACACCAATTCATCGCAGCTGCCGGTGGGTTTCACCGACGACCCGTTCGATGCCCTGGAACGGCAGGACGAACTGCAGCGCAAATACACCGGCGGCACGGTGCTGCACCTGTACATGAGCGAGCGCGTCACTTCGGCCGATGCGTGCAAGAAACTGGTGCGCCGCTCGCTCGAGCGTTTCGGCCTGCCTTACATCACCGTGACGCCGACGTTCTCGATCTGCCCCAAGCACGGTTACCTCGCGGGCGAGCAAGAATTTTGCCCGCGTTGCGACGAGGATCTGCTGGCGAAAAAGCGCCGCGAAGCCGAAGCCGCGTAGAACGCGCACCTGACGATTACCCGGGAGGAACTGCAATGAATGCGATTACCGAAGCCAAGGCCTTTGCCCGAATCGAACTGCGCGACGACGAGCGTCAGCGCTGTGAAGTGTGGACCCGCGTGATGGGCTACCACCGGCCGGTGGCGTCCTTCAATATCGGAAAAAAAGGCGAGCACCACGAACGCAAGTTCTTCACCGAGTGCCGCGCCGGCCTGCGCTGAGCTGGCGGTAGCGCCGCTGCGCATCGGCGGCCTTACCCCGCTTTCCGCAACCGACTACCCCGGCGAACTCGCCGCGGTGGTCTATTGCCAGGGCTGCCCCTGGCGCTGCCGCTATTGCCACAATCCGCACCTGCTGCCGGGCCGGGCGGCGGGCGGCATCGCCTGGAACGAGGTGCTGGATTTCCTCGAACGCCGCCGCGGGTTGCTCGACGCCGTGGTGTTCAGCGGCGGCGAGCCGACTGCACAGCCGGGGCTGGCGCAGGCGATGCGCGCAGCCAAGGCCCTGGGCTATCGCATCGGCCTGCACAGCGCCGGCATTTACCCGCGTCGTTTCGCCGAAGTCCTACCCCTGGTCGATTGGGTCGGCTTCGACGCCAAGGCGCCGTTCGACGCGGCCTATGAGCGCATCACCGGCGTGCGCGCGAGCGGGGAGGCGGCGCTGGAAAGCGCGCGGGCCTTGCTCGCCAGCGATGTGGACTGCGAGTTCCGCACCACCTGGCACGCCGGGTTCCTGTCACCGGCGGAACTCGACCGCCTCACCCGGACGCTCGCCGATCTGGGCGTGCGTCGCTACGCGCTGCAGGAATTCCGCGCGAGCGGCTGCCTCGCCTTCCGGCCCGAAGGGGACGCTGCCGCGGCGGACCTGGATGCTTTGGCGCGGCGCTTTCCGCAGTTCAGCCTGCGGCCTGCATAGCGAGAAGGCCGATGACACGCGTTAAAGCTTCCGCTTCGGCCCGCGCCCCGCGCCGAAAAACGGCCCGGCCAAGCCCTGCCGAACCGCGGCTGTCGCGCCTGCGCCGTCCCGCTGAAATGCCGGTCGAGGACTGGCAGGCCGGTCTGCGCCGGCAATTCGGCAGAGAGCAGTCCTTTGTCGTGGAAAACCTCGGCACCGAGCCCGTATTCTCCGAGTTTGCCGTGGCCAATCCGCAAAGCGGCGGGCACTACCGCGTCGCGATCCGCGGCCGCGGCATCGGCGAGAACTTCTGCTCCTGCCCCGACTTCGCCACCAACGATCTGGGCACCTGCAAGCACATCGAATTCACGCTCGCCCGCATCGAAGCCAGGCGCGGCGGTCGCGCCGCACTCGGGCGCGGCTTCCACCCGCCGTACAGCGAAATCTATCTGCACTACGCCGGCGCGCGCAGCGTGCGCTTTCGCGCCGGGGCCGATTGTCCGCCTGCGCTTCTACAGGGCGCCGGCAAGTTGTTCGACCAAACGGCCGGCTGGAGGCTGCCGCCTTCACGTTTTGCCGAGTTCGACGCCTTCCTCTCGTCGGCGCAGCGCTCGGGCCATGAAGTCCGCTGCTACGACGACGCGCTTGCTTTGGTCGCCGAAATCCGCGACGCCGAGGAGCGCCGCCGCGTGCTGGCCGAAGCCTATCCGAATGGGCCGAAAAGCCGGAAGCTCGCCAAGCTGCTCAAGACCGAGCTCTATCCCTTCCAAGCCGAAGGCGCGCTGTTCGCCGCATGCGCCGGCCGCGTTTTGATCGGCGACGAAATGGGTCTGGGCAAGACCATCCAGGCGATCGCCGCCGCCGAACTGTTCGCCCGTCACTTCGGCGCCGAGCGCGTGCTGGTGGTCTGCCCGACCTCGCTCAAGCATCAGTGGCAGCGCGAAATCGCCCGCTTCGCCGCTCGCGCGGCGCAGGTCATCCACGGTCCGCGCGCCGCGCGCCAGCAGCAGTATCGGGAGGAGGCGTTTTGCAAGATCGCCAATTACGAGTCCCTCGCCCGCGATCTGGACCTGGTTGGAGCGTGGTCGCCGGACCTGGTGATCGTCGATGAGGCGCAGCGGATCAAGAACTGGAACACCATCGCCGCGCGCGCCTTGAAGCGCATCGCCAGTCCCTACGCCATCGTGCTCACCGGCACGCCGCTCGAAAACCGGCTGGAGGACCTGATCTCCATCGTCCAGTTCGTCGATCGCTACCGGCTCGGCCCCACTTGGCGATTGCTGCACGAGCACCAGCATCGCGACGAGGCTGGCCGCGTCATCGGCTACCGTAATCTGGACCGCATCGGCGCGACGCTGGCGCCGATCATGCTGCGCCGGCGCAAGGCGGAAGTCCTCGACCAGTTGCCCGAACGCATCGACAACACCTTGTTCGTGCCGATGACCGAGCAGCAGATCACGCATCACGACGAGAACGGCCGCACGGTACGCCGCATCGTCCAGCGCTGGCGCAAGAAAGGCTACCTGTCGGAAGCCGACCAGCGCCGGCTGACCTGCTCCTTGCAAAACATGCGCATGTCCTGCAACAGCACCTATCTGCTCGACCACGAAACCGACCACGGGGTCAAGGCCGACGAACTGGCGACCTTGCTGGCCGAACTGTTCGAGGAGCCCGGCGCCAAGGCCGTGATCTTCAGCCAGTGGGTGCGCACACACGAGCTGATCATCCGCCGGCTCGAAGCCAGGGGCTGGGGCTACGTGCTGTTCCACGGGGGCGTGCCGGGCGAGAAGCGCGGCGCCCTGGTCGAGCGCTTTGTCGAAGATCCTGCCTGCCGCGTCTTTCTTTCCACCGATGCCGGCGGCGTTGGCCTCAATCTGCAGCATGCCGCCGCGACCGTCGTCAACATGGATATGCCGTGGAACCCGGCCGTGCTCGAGCAGCGCATCGGCCGCGTCCACCGCATGGGGCAGACGCGGAGCGTGCAAGTCGTCAATTTCGTCGCGCAGGGGACGATCGAGGAAGGCATGCTGTCGGTGCTGGCGTTCAAGAAATCACTGTTTGCCGGCGTGCTCGACGGCGGCGAAAACGAGGTGTTCCTGCACGGAACGCGGTTGTCGGCATTCATGAAGAGCGTGGACGAGGTCACCGGCGCCATGGGAGAAGCGGAGCCGCTCGATGCGGCGGCAACGGCCGACGCCGGGTCCGCAGCCGCGGGGCGTGCGCCGCAAGCCGCCGAGGCGGGTGCGGCGGACTCCGCGACGGCGCAAGATGCATTGCGGTTCGGCGCGGAAGGCGGAGGGGTTGCGCCACCGGCGTCCGATCCCTGGGCAACCCTGATCGACGCCGGATTGAAACTCGTCGAAACTCTCGCCGCCGCTCGCGGCGAGGGCGGAGCCGAAAGCGAAAACAAAGCGCGCGCCGCGCCGCAATCGTGGATCGAAACCGACGCGGCAACCGGCAAGTCTTACCTCAAGTTGCCCGTTCCCGAACCCGCGACCGTGCAACGCCTTGCCGATGCGCTCAGCGGGTTGCTTGCAGGGCTGCGACGATAGCGGGCCAAGAGCCTGTCACGACAGCGGACAAGACTGGCGGTTGAAGCCGCCTGCTCGAAAGTGATATCGTTATTGCCATTTCTGATATTCCCGTGGGAGTCGCCGCGTGGTACGCATCGTCATCAGCCTCGACCCTGAAGAAAAGGCCTGGCTCGACGACACGGCGCGCCGGTCGGGCAAGCCGATGACCGCCGTCGTGCGCGAGGCATTGGCCCGATACCGCGCGCAGGATGGCAGGCGCAACAAGGCGGCGCTCGCCACCCTGCTCGCCAACACGCGCGGCATCTGGAAGCGTGGCGATGGTCTCGCCTGGCAGAGGAAACTCCGCGGCGAATGGGACAAACGATGAGCTACCTGCTTGACTCGGTTGTCCTGATCGATCACTTGAACGGCGTCACCGGTGCGACGCGCTTCATTGAGAGCAACGGCCGGGATCTGGCCGTTTCCGCGATCACGCGCGCCGAGGTGCTGGCCGGATTTAAGAGACGTTTGTTCGCACGCTAGTATTTCCAACAACGTGCCATCGTGCCTCAATGGTGTCCGCTGATAAATCAGCGCCACAATTCCACTCGACAAAATAACCGCCATTGACAACCTTCACAAATTCGCTCTGATCTCTAAGAGCACTAAACGCCTCATATCCAAGGTAGGGGCTGACATCAAACATGCCAATACGACCGTCGTCTGCAACAAGGGACAGCACCCAGTTTGGCCTGGTTTGTAATTCGGTAATTCTCATTGGTCAAGCCCTTTGATTGGAAATGGCTTCTTGCCGTTCACGGCTAGGTCCCAGTCAGCACGCAAATCTTCTTGATGAATCTCGATCCATGCGACGACCAGTTTATGCTTATTCGGCGGCAGTTCGCCTGCCATGAGCGTTCCGTCAAGAATTGAGTACACCGCAACTTGCCCTTGGTAATCAGCGTGAATATGCGGGGTATGATGTTTCTCTGTATCACGAAAAAACATCCGAATGAGAATTCCGTAAAACATGGAAATTGTTGGCATTGTATCCTTGCCTGTAATCTTTGTCGGTGTTTAACGAGTTGGCAAACGGCGGGCTGGCACTGCGTTCAATGACGCGACTGCGCTTCCAGCCCGTCCGTTCGACCTCAAGTTAGTCCCCGTGATTCCGAGCTTCCGAATCGCGATCGACCGTTGACCCGTCGTCAAACAGCAATATTGAGGTCCCGTCCGGTTGGTGGATTTCCGCTGTCAATCGCGGCCGATCGCCGCGTAGCGCGTCGCACAACTTGGAATGGAGATCCGGAAAGGGTATTGACGCGTATTCTGTGCCTGACAGAACGAGCAGAGGAGCAACGTATTCTTGAGCCGAGCGAACAGTGCCCTTCGGCCAGCCCTCGGTTACGAAAACCACGGCCCGCAAATCTGCCGCAATGGATTCCGGCGCCGGAGGCAGAAACGAAGCATACAGGTCGGGGGCTTCAGCGCCGATATGCCCCGGGACTGCTTGAGCAAGAACGGTTACCCACTCACACCCGGAATGGTATTCGCCGAAGCGCGGAAATCGCAAAGCCCAGAGAGTCGCGTAAATGCTCATGTCTGGGGGCTAGCGTCGTGCTCTGCGGTGAGCCGCCACGGACTTTGATTTAGGCGCGATGTTTCTGGCACGTCCGCAGCAACTACAGTTAGAGTTCCTGTTCATTCGGGCCACTCTCCAAACCGAGAACTTCGGGGCTATGATCAAGAATCCGCCGGTCACCGATCTGGTAAAAGGATGCGAGCGCATCTGGAGAGATCGTAACTTCAAGATCAAATAGACGCGGAAGAAGAACGACCCATCCGTACGCTTCAATAGGAAGCCAGTGACTCCGGCGGCCGGAGTCACTGCGGCGGCAGATGCGCCGTAACGAGCTGTCGTCATCCGGGAATCTTAGCGGCCGCGCTAACCGGCGCGCGCTGATTTTGCGCGTGGCCGAGCTGAGCGCGTTGTCAGGCGCGATAACCGCTGCGCAAGCCATTTGCTGAAGGACGCCTGGCTTTCTCCAGACGGCTTTCCGGCCAACAGTCCTTCGACGCTTATATCTTCGTCGAGATCTTCCCAGTGAATACCCGAACCGCGGCCGATCAGCCGCCAGCGCTTGCGTTCTGCCGGGGTGGCGCGCAATAACCGCGGGTACCACGCAAGGGGAACCGAAATGCTTCGGCCATCGCTCAAGTCGACGCAAAGCGTGTCGTCCGAAACAGTCACGTCTTCGGCAAAGGGCACTTCCATCTCAATGGCTGAAGTACTCATTCCAGGCCTCCCTAAGTTCAACACGATGCTCTCTCACCAACCTCTCGATCCGAGCGAGTTCTACGCGCGAAAACCCGCCGCTGCTTTGTAACCGAAATCGCACGGCATCTACGATTTGTGGGCGTCTCGAAACGCTTTCAATACTGCGTTCATGCGCGTTTGGTAGCCGGCGCCTTGTTCCCTGAACCAGGTGAGCACATCTTCATCCACCCGCAAGGCAATCTGCGCTTTGCGCGATGGTAGCGGTAGTCCGCGATGGGCTACCGCATTCGCCCAATCCGTGGGTGAGGTGCGTGGAGCGTCTTTCGTAAAATTGATGTCGCGATCCTGCATCGCGGCGAGCTTCGCCCAATCTGTCTTGCCCTTAGCGCCGCTTTTGGTAGTGACGCGCCCAGCTTTTTTCTTCATGATTTACCGCCTTTCTGGCCGAAATGAGGTGAGGGATGTCGTCTTCTTCGCCGCGTGGGGTCCACACCACGAATAGAACGACGCCATTTAACATGCCAACGCTTTGGTAGCGGTGCTCTCCATAGGCTTCCCGCGGGTCCTCCCGCGTCAACAGGTCGCCACCAAAGAAATCCTCCAGGTCCGCGAAGTCAATGCCGTGATCTTTCAAATTGCGGCGGCGTTTCGTTTCGTCCCAGGTGTTCATGCGTATTATTGTAGATGCAATTGCATATACAATACAAGGGCGGCATGTCTGGCATCGGGGATACTACGAGTTCACCGCCTTGGCGCCCAACCTAAAGTCGACCGCCGAAAAGACGGGGTAGGGAACTCCGATTCTGGGCCATGTCTGATTCGCGTGCGAGAGCACCGCGCACGCATCGCTGCGCCGAGGCCTGGTGCGAGGCGAACGGCATTGAGGTGGAATGGGTCTGATGGCAGGAAGCGGGCTGGGTTTGCGCACCTGAATCAAACTGGCAATATTGCGAAGAGTCAATAGGGACGCGGTTTTTGGCACATTTGTGTCTTGCCGTGCGGGGAGCCAGGTTATGTAGCATCCCTCAAGTCCTGCTTGCCTGCCGCCTCTTTCCGCAGCTTTCCGAATCCTCGGTGACCAAGTTTCTTCTCCATGCCCTTCCCGAGTTTGTTCGGCTTGCAAAGGAGACACCCGGCCCGTCGTTGCTTGGGGCGTTTGCGCTTGTGGTTCATATCACAGTCCGTCCTCGTGCCACATAACGTGGAGCCCTCGTGTGCGGCACCAAGTTAGCGCTCAACCGTGCGCCGCGAGCTCGTCGCGCACGATCTTGCGCACAAGCTCCTGAGTTAGCGGTTGCTCCGTGAGGCCAAGGTACGAATTCAGGGCTTCATTGATCAGCGTCTGATAACCCTTTCCGGACTTCTCGGACTGAGTCTTGAAGCGCTTGAGAATCGCGTCGTCCATGTAGATGGTGATGCGCGTCTTTCCAGTCGCGGGAATTATCGCGCCACGTTTGCCTTTGGAAAAGTCATACACCTTTTTCATAATTTCTCCGCTCTTTGGGGTCGGGCTTCCGCACCGAGATGGTTCGCGTTCCGTCACCCCGAGGAGTGTGAACCACGACCATCAGCGACCCGAATACGTTCGTTCCAATAGTGACGAAGCGCTGTTCGCCCTCGGCGGAGTCATCTTCGACGGTGAGCGCGAGGGGATCATTCAGCACGCCGTCACCCTCCGAGAGCGACACGCCGTGCTTGTTGATGTTTGCTGCATCCTTCCTTGGGTCAAAATTGGTGGACACGCCGGCAGTATATGCACGTTATGCATATCTGTCAACTCGTTGCGCTTTGCGGCGGGCGAGAAGAATACCAATAAAGGCAGGGCGGCCCGTCCGCCCTGGAGCGACATGTCAGACCGCGTCTTGATCATGCAGCCGCAGTTCAAGAAACGCCGTTCCTGAAACCGGATTGTAGCGATAAGGCGCGACAGGCTTGAACCCCAATGCGTGGTAAAGCGACCGTGCCGCAAGCATGGACGGCAGTGTGTCCAGAACAAGGCGCGTGTACTCGAGTTTCTTGCCCTCATCCACGATGCCTCGCGCCAACGCCTGGCCCAGTCCGAGCCCGCGCGCAGTCGGCGCTACGTAAAGCCGCTTGATTTCACCGACGGTGTCGGACAGCCTTCGCAGCCCCACGCATCCGACGAAGGAGTCTTGTTCCCGCGCCAAAAGGAACGCGCCAGACGGCGGAGAATACTCGTTCTCGAAATGCTCCAGCTCTTGCGCGAAGTTCTGGAACGACAGATCGAGGTTCAGGGAAGCTGCGTACTCTTCAACCAGGCGGCGCGCCTCACGCCATTCCGCGGCGGATTTGGGTTTGAGCAAACTCGTGGTCACGTTATGTCGACCGAGCGGTCTGGCGTCCGCGTTGACTCGCGCGCAATGATTCTGCGCATGTCGGTGTCGAATGTGCTGTTATGTGGCTCGGCCTACGCAACGTGCATGAGCGATTCTTGAACTTCTTGCGGCAGTTTAAGTTCCGCAAACCACTTGGCGGGGTACAGGTAGTCTTCACCACTCTCATCGACTACCCGAATATCCCCATCTTCGGCGGCGTCTTCGTCCGGGATCACGCGGTAAATCTTGTGCAACTCCAGAGACGATGGATAGCCCGTGTTGTTCATGCACGCGGCGAAATGCGGCAATATTTTTTTTCTCGTCATAACGTCAGCCCAGGTAGCATTTGCGTTTGATCACGGAAAGGAAGCGAAGCGCCGTTTTTCGCGGGTCCGTGTTGAATGCTTCGGGAGGGTTATGGTCATGCTTCGAGCGCTCCGCTCGCGCCACAACATTTCTTGTATTTCTTGCCACTTCCGCATGGGCAAGGATCATTACGACCGATTCGTTCAGATTGGACTGGCACGGGAGGATTTAACGCTTTCTCCAAATCAGAAATATCTTCAGGCTGATCGGTCTCAAAGCCAATGATGAAATGCCAACCATGCTGCGCGCATTGTTCTGCAACATACCGCCCTCGTTCTTCTGTTCTCACGCGAACAATTATCGGTTTTTTCTCGGTTCCAAGTCTTGCCATAAGTATGTTCTCTTTGAAGCCCTAACGAATAGCGTTTATCCGCCGCCCCACAAACGTTGTGCTGTGCGGCGGGCCAGCACGTCGGTGCAAGATGGTACGGCGCTTCCGGCCCGTCCGCACCAGCTAAGTTAGACCGCATGCCTCATGCAACCCGGTAAATCAGCGCATCCTCAATGAAATGCCCGTTAATAACGTTCTTCGAGAACCGAACTCGACCAAGGCCAGAGCCGGTTCGAATAGCGATCTTCAGAACTTTAACGAGGTCGGCATTCTGATCGAGCAGTCCGATCGCAGAAAGCGGGGCTGCGGATGCCTTGTCGCCCAACTGTTCCAGGGCGAGGCGGATTTGCTCATACACTTTGCGGGAACCTTGTGCAGATATCTCCGGTGAGGCAAACAGAAGGCGCCATTCGTTGATCTCCGGATCGAACAACCACAACGCCGCGTTAGTAAGCAGTCCAGCCTCATCGAGTTTACGCGTCAACTCGGCGCCGGCCTCTACCATCGCGTCCGTTAGCTGGTCTTTCACCACTGTGTTTTCAGCCACGGCAATACTCCTGAGGACGGATCTGCAACGGCTACGAGCATGTCACGCGCCCGTGCTTCCGTCGTTGAATGGTCATAGCGAGAGGATTCATTCCAGTCACGAACGGCGTTCCAGTTCACCTGGAACCGCGGATCGGCGGCGGCTTGAGCCTCCAGGGCAACCTTTGCACCGGAAATATTGAGGAGCTTATCGACCCGGTGCGTGTAAAAGTCATTCACGATCGTCTTGTCAGGCACCTCGTGCTCATGGAACTGCTTCGCAGCGCACGCCTTCAGGGCACATTCAACAGCGTAGCCGAGCAAGTAATACGCCGCGGCCCAAAACGCCCTCCTTGCAGGAGCGCCTCCGCGTCCACGACGCGTGCTTCAGCGAGAACCTGCAAGTCGGACCGGTCCATAAATGCTTCGCCTCGCGTAGATCATGTGGCCTAACTCAAAGTCGACCGCCGAAAACGGGGTCTGGAACCCCGATTCTGCGCCGGGTCTTGTCATCCTACAAGTCAGTCAATCACTTATGAGTACTTGGCACACCAAATGCCGCGGGAAACACCCGATTTGCGGCAGTCGACGCCCATGATCAAGGAAGGCCGGCGTCCCGGCGAGCCAGAATTGCGCCGTAGCTCATCCGCCGGATGCCTTGCACCCGGCGTGGGTCACCGTGGCGCCATCCGATAGCGTCGCCGCGCCGTCCTTGAGGTCGAGCGTGGCGCTGCCGTTGCTGTAGCGGGTGCCGGAGGTCGAGGTGGCTTTATTTAGGCGGAATTCCCGCTCCGGCAGGATCACCCAGGCGGCGGCGCCGTTGTCCAGATAGCGCACGAACAGGCGTTTTCCGCCTTCGCACTGATAGGCGCTCGCGCCGGCCGGGGTGCGCGACGGATCCTGCTCCTTGTCGCCGCCGAACGGCCACAGGTTCACGCCTACGCTGCCGCAAGCGCTCAACGTCAGGGTTGCGCAGGCGAGGGCCGCCGCGCGAATGATTCGATGCTTCATGTTCGTATCCTTGGAGAAATGCATGCCGAAACCAGCTTGTTTGCAACCGTGCTACAGGGTCACTTCGATGTTGTCGATGAGCCGCGTCTTGCCGAGATAGGCGGCGGCGAGCACCACCAGTTCGCGATCCTCAGGCGCGGGCGCCTGCAGGTCCGCGCGGCGGCGCACCGCGACGTATTGCGGCGTCCAGCCGTTTTGCGACAGCAGCGCCATGGTTTCGAGCTCGATGCGCTGGAAATTGCGCTCGCCCTTGGCGATTCTTTCCCGGGCGTCCCTGAGGAGGACGTGCAGGCGCGGCGCCTCGGTGCGCTCGGCCGGGGTGAGGTAGCCGTTGCGCGAGGACAGCGCCAGGCCGTCGGCGGCCCGCACGGTCTCGGCCGGGATGATTTCCACCGGCAGCGCGAACTGGCGCACCATGTCGCGCAGCACCA
>ERZ1292633.5802-Hain-H41-02um-R1-5802-length-11014-cov-6_pt1 | contig 11014 bp, 6 predicted proteins | sample MGYA00564406_ERZ1292633 | MGnify/ENA primary metagenome ERZ1292633 (study PRJEB36523, sample SAMEA6512639) | groundwater metagenome | collected 2019-01-08 | study: AquaDiva: Metagenomics assemblies of 32 groundwater samples
GGCAGGCTCCGAAGGAGAACCGCTCTTTTTCAACTATTTACGGGACATGCTCATCCCAGGTGCAAAACGACCTCATCATTGCGGTCGCGGTTGCGAACAGTTGTCCCCCACGTCGATAAAGCCGAAGCGCCGCTTGGTCGCCGGGCGCCGGCAAGGGGTTTTGCGACCAGCATTGGGCGACTCTCTCGCTTGCACCGCAGAGTGCGTCCCAAAGCCGTTTGTCGCCTTCATCCAGCCATCTCGGTGAGAGGATGGTATGCGTCAGAGTGGAGTCGAAATCAATCTGAAGATTGTCGAAAACGCCGCGGCGCCCCAACAGGTTCGGTACGGATTCGGATTCGGCGATGGCATACTCGACCGGGAAAACCAGGGTCTCCGAAAAGCGGGTCGGCAGCGTATGGACGTGTGCGACGGTAGTGCCGCCGCCAACGCTACCAAGTTCGATCCGCCGTCCGTTTGCCGTCTGCACGCCGAGCAGATCGCCGGCGGAGCGACGAAGAAGCGACACGACGGCACCGGAGTCGATCTGGAGGGAAAACGACCGAAAGCGTCCGGTGGAGTCTTGGATGTCAACTTGGGCGAACGGTACCCATGCTTCACCGAAGTGGACGGTTGCGCGGCGCTGCCACTTACAAACCGGAATAGATTACATCACCCGAAAGGTCGAGGGCTTCCAAGATGTAATCGCCGTCGGGTTGCATACAATCGGCTTGCGCGGCGACTTCGGTTGCCGTGTCGCCGACGCCGATGACCTTGCCATCATGCACCGCGATCCATTTGCCTGCATACTGGCGGTACAGTTCAGGGCTATGATCGCTCAGCCAACCAAAATCGGCGACGTTCATGGAAATAGTCTCCTGCATGCATTCTCGCTGATTCGCGTCCTGAAGTCTACCGCAAAATGCTCGCTGTTCTAACGCGGCTGTCAATCCAACTACTGCTTCTTGTCCTTCAGCTTCATGGGAACGTATTCGCCGGTGAGGTATTCGAGGTCCTTGGAGATCATGGCTTCGACCTCCATCTTGAACCCTTTGGCGAGCATCTTTTTGATCTCTCGCTAACGCGCCGCGTTTCGGGGCGACAATCATTCACAACGCAACGACGGAATGTTTCGAGGATTTGACGGCGCGACCCACGACGACAGCCGCCTGAGTCCGCCGCCGGATCAGGCCTTGGAGGAGCGCATCGGCGCGATCCGGCGAGATGGAAAGGAGCAATCCGCCCGAGGTCTGGGCGTCCGCAAGCACCTTCACCAGCGTTTCATCCACCCCGCGATTTTCGAACCGCGATCCGATGTATTCGAGGTTCGACTTGGCCGCCCGCGTCACGACGCCCGACGCCGCCAGCTCCAGCACCCGCCTCATCAGCGGAACCGCCTTCGCGTCGATCTCGATGGTCACGCCGCTGGCCTCGGCCAACTCGTGCGCGTGCCCGATCAGTCCGAACCCGGTGATGTCCGTGGCCGCGTGAACGCCGTTGTCGCGATTGACCCCGACGGCGATCGCCGCCTCGCACGCAGCGGCGTTGAGGTCGGTCATCACGTCGATCGCCTCCGCGAGATCGGCCTGGTTGATCTTTCCCTGCTTTGCGGCGGTGGTCAGCGTCCCGCTGCCCAGGGGCTTGGTCAAGATGAGCACGTCGCCGACCCTGGCCCCGGCGTTGGTGAGAATCCGATCGGGATGAATGACGCCGGTGACGGCGAGTCCGAACTTGATCTCGCTGTCGCGGACGCTGTGTCCGCCGGCAACCACCGCCCCCGCAGCCGCCACCCGCTCCGCCCCGCCGCGGAGGATTTCACCGAGCACCTCGACGGACAATTCCTTGTCCGGGAACCCGACGATGTTGAGGGCGCAGATCGGCCGGCCGCCCATCGCGTAGATGTCGGAAAGGCTGTTCGCCGCCGCGATCCGCCCGAACTGGTACGCGTCGTCCACCAGCGGGGGGAAGAAGTCCACCGTCGTGACGATCGCGGTGTCGTCGTCAAGCCGGTACACCCCTGCGTCGTCGAAGTGGTCGCTGCCCACCAGCAGGTTGGGATCGGTCGGTTTCGGCACGCCGCGCAGCACCTGCGCCAGAACTCCCATGGGGAGTTTGCCGGCTCAACCGGCGCAGCTTGCGTAGTTGGTCAGCCGCTTTTTTCTCGATTCGTTCATGGCTGACACTTTATCCGATGCTTCCCGCCACGCCACCGGAACGTCGAAACGTCCAAACATCCAAATTTGGATTTTTCGACTTTTGGACTTTTTGGCTTTCCAGCGTGTCCCGCTTTCGCTGCCTGATTCTTGCAGACCATGCCGATGAAGAGTTGACGCAACTGGTCGGTTGTGGGGCGGGTACAAGGGGTCGGCGGCGCCGATCCCGGATGCGACATGTACGCATCGCTCTAGCAGCCCGTTAAAAAACTGTCGCGTCGCTCCTTGTGGGCGGCGCAACCCGCATCCCGCGTCACCCACGAGGGGTGACGCTACATTGAAGTGCGAGCCGCACGTGTTTTTCAACGGACTTCTAGCGCTGGACAAACGGTCGGTTCCGGCGAAAATGAACTCGGTTGTCCGTAGTGGTCCGATATTCTTGTGCGGTGGTTGACGCCTGATGCTGATCCGTCGATTCTTGCCGACGCTCGCTGCCGTGCTTTTTGCCTTTCCCGGCTCCGCAAAGACGCAGCCGGCCACGCCCATCCCCGGCGTCGAAGCGCACATCCGCCCCGTTTCGCGACACGTTCCGATGAACCAACCCATCTGGGTGCAGTTCCTGATCGAAAACACGTCGAATGAACCAATCACGCTGACCGTCCCGGGGACCGACCCCGCGATACCCTCGCCGGAAGTCGGCCTGCCGCTCTCGCACATTTTCAGCGGCGGAGCGTCCTCGTCGGGCGTGACGGTCATGACGGAGGCGGGTCGACCGTGGGATCAGCCGGCCGGCTACCACATGCCCAAGGAAGCACCGATCCTCTTGCTCGCGGCGCACGGAACGGGCGGTACGACGATCGACCTTCGGGAGTACTTTCCCGCCCTTCGCGGCGCGGGGCAGTTTCGCATCTCTTGGAAACCCTACGGCGGCGCTGCGGCCAGTGAGGTCGTCGTGGTTACGATCGCCCCGCGCAAGCAGGTCGAAATCGAGACTGATGACGGCCCGCTTACGATCGAGCTGTTTTACGACGACGCCCCGCAGACGGTCGAGAACTTTCTCGATCTCGCCAAGTCGGGTTCTTACAGCGGACGGTCGTTTCACCGCATCGAGCCGGGTTACCTCATCCAGGGCGGTTGCCCTCGCGGCGACGGAACGGGCATCCGCCTCGACGGCAAACGCATCCCGGCCGAGTTCAACAGCCGCCCGCACCAGAAGGGCAGCCTCTCCATGGCCCTGCTCGGCGACGATCCTGACTCCGGCAGTTGCCAGTTCTTTATCTGTAACACGCGGCAAAAGGATTGGGACGGGAAATACTCCGTCTTCGGTCAACTCGTCGGGGACTCGTCGTTCGAGACGCTCGACCGCCTGATGGCCACTTCCGTCGATGACAAGGGGCGGCCCACGCGGGCGATCGTCATGCGCAACGTCCGCCTCAGCGACGCGCCGAGCGCCCCGACGGCGGAGTCGTCGTCGAAGTAGCCTTTCTCTCTCAACGAACCGCCGCGTCGATCGACCTGGTCGCCTTACGGGCAATTCGCCGGGCACGGGTAAGCGAGGCCCTTGAAGGCGTCGACGGTCATCGAAATATCGATGAAGTTAAGGCATTCCTGGCCGATGCAGCCGGCCTGCGGATCGCCGCAGCCCGTACCCGCGGCCACGTTCGTCGACTGATACGTTTGAATCGGCGAGTAGTTGTTTCTGAAGGCGTTAACGGTGCCGGAAATATCGGCGAAGTCCGAATCGCCGTCGCCGTCGGTATCGCCCCAGCGATACATCGTCTCGCGGGTCGCCGCCGATATCGTCAAGTTTCCGGCGAAGTCGCAAACGGAATAAACGTGGTATTTGGATTTCGGTCGGAACTCATTGGCGTGCACGTTAATCATTCCCCACGCGCTCGCCGACATGTACGCGGGTGCGGTTCCAATCAGGCCCTTGTCGCAACTCCCAACGCAGACGCCGCCGCCGGTACAGGTCACGTCCGACGAACACGCCGTTCCGTTTGCGGTGCCGCCCTTGCACGTCTTGGGACACTCGGCGTCGGACAGGCAGAGTTGGCCGTTGTTTCCGCCGCCGACACAGCGCGGCTGAACGTACTTTGAGACACACCCGATACTCGCGTCGCCGCAATCACCTTCGATGAGAATCGCGACGGGGGTCATCCCCTGCCCGATCGCGGGGGTCACCTTGAGATAGCGAGCCCCCGCCGCAACGGCGGCGGGCGCCAGGCAGCCGCCGCAGTTGTCCGCGTTTTCATCACATGCGGCGGGATTGTCGCACGGGTTGCCGTCGGCCGGAAAGCGAACGCACGGATGGTCGAAGACGCAATCGAGCAGCAGATCGCAGATCTTGGCGGAACAGAAGAGGCCTGTGGCGCATAGCGAATCGTCGGTCGCATGCTTGCAGATGTCGTCGCCGAGTACGGCGAAGCAGGTGTCAATCGTACAGGCCACGCCGTCGTCGCAGTCTTGCACGGTGACGCATGTCTTATAACACTGGCCTTCAAAGCAACGATTGCCCGCGCCGCAGGCGATGGGCGTATGCGTACACGTGCCATTGTCGCAGGCGTCGATGGTGCAGGCATCGGCATCGGCGCACGGCTTGGGGTCGTGGCGACACGTGCCCGAAAGGCACGAATCCACGGTACATGGGTCGGAATCTACGCAGTCCGCGGCCGATCCGCACGAGAGGACATTGATGAGCGCTGCGGGGCCGATGGATTTGGTCACATCGGACGAAATATAGCCGCTGGGCGGCAAAACGCCGCTGGTGACCTTGGTCTGCGAATTGCTTCCGAAACAAGGCAGCAAGCTGACCTGCGTCGAGCCTCCCGGAGGTATGCTCAATGCCTTGAACTTGAGTTTTGTCACGTTCAATCCGAAGGGGGTAGCGCACGGCAAACGGGCCGAATCCGCCCCGCAAGTGAGCTGTGGAATCGCGGTATACAGTGCGTTTCCGTCATTGGTCGGAAAACCCGAGCACGGCTGGTTTAGCCCATCGATCTGGCAGTCAGCAGGGAAGAAAGACGACGACCAGTTGTAAGTCGCCGGGTTGGGGTTGCACAGCCCGCCGGGGCAGAGGGTGGTCACGTTGTTGCACTCCAGATTGTTGCGCGAACCTCCCGAGCAGATTCCGTTGCAGACGAAGCACGAGTTGGAATTGTCGCAGGGATCCAGCGGGTTCTTGTCGCCGGTGGTGGACGGTTGGAGCTGCAGTATCGTGGGATCCCACGAAAGAATTGCGGCGACGCCCTGGACGGGATGCTGAGTGTTCGTGCAGTCGTCCGACGCGGTATTGCACCCGTTGGCAACCAGGTACACATCCACCGAGACCGTCGAGCCGACGACCACCGATTGCGCCGTCGTCGGACGCCATTCCATGGTTACGCACCGGTACGGGTCGTTCGTCGCCGGCGGGTCCTCGACGCAGAAACTGCTCTGGCACTCGTCCATACGCGTGCAGATATCTCCGTCGTCGCACGGCTCTCCGTTGGCGACGCCGGGGGTCGCGACGCGCTGACACTGATCGGTGGTTTCGTTGCACTTGCCGACCGCGCAGGGAAGATCGTTGAGCCCCGAGCAATTGACATTGGCGCCCGCCGCACATTTGTGCAACGCATCGCAGGTTTCCGCGCCGTCACAGAAAAGTGCGTCGTCGCACGAAGTCGAACCGGAAACATCGGGAGCGCATTGAACGCAAACATCAAACTGTTCGCTGCAACCGCCGCGACACAATCCGGGGATGCAAAGGCCCGTCCGGCATACCCCGCTTTCACACGTGCTGCCGTTCGCGCACGCCGCGCCGGCGTTTCCACCGCCCTCGCACGCACCGGAGCAATCCGAGTCCGTAATGCAGGTCAATCCGGCCCGCAAACCGGCGTCGCACGCCTTTCCGCAACCCGCATCGGTCGTACAGGTCGCTCCCGGCGTCGTACCGCGGAAGCAAGTCTTCGTGCAGTTGGGCGTTGTTCCGGTTCCGCACAGGCCCGTCGCGCTGCTACACGTCTCCGCCCCGTTGCAGTACACCCCGTCGTCGCAGAATTGCAGCGGATCGGGTACGCTGCTGCACGTGTTGAAAATGCAGTTATCCACGGTGCAGAACTTCCCGTCGTTGCAATGCGCGTTCGTCAGGCACTGAACGCAACTGTCGTTCGATTCATTGCAGTAGGTGGATGGTTCGGTGCATGTTCCGCCGCCGCCGCAATCGCCGTCGATCAGACAGGGATCACCCGCGGTCGTTCCGCCGTTGCAGCTCTTGCACGCAACCGCGGCGCCCGTCGTACATGTGTGTGTGATCTGGTTGCACGTTTCTACGCCTGTGCAGTAGGCGCCGTCGTCGCAATCGCCATTTTGTTCACACTGTACGCAAAGACCCTGATAAACCTCGCTGCAGAACTGGCCCGGTGAACACGAGATCGGGGTGCCGATCTGACACAAGCCGGTTCCCGCGTCACACGTCTCCTGCCCGTTGCAGAACACGCCGTCATTGCAATCGCCGTCGCTCAGGCATTGAACGCAGGCGCCGGTCGAGGTCTTGCACGTGAGGCGCGGCGCGATCGTACAATGTGAGTTGTTCAGACACGCCACGCACGCATCGAGCGTCTCGCTGCACTGCGGCGTCGGCGGTACGCAGGTCACCGGATTGACGTCGCACCCGCCGGCCCCGCCGTTCAACGTTTCGTTGCAGACGTTGTCGCCGTTGCAGTACAGATTGTCGCCGTTGGGCGGCACCCGGCATATCGCATCGTCATGCTGATATTGACATTGGCCGAAAAGGTCGCAAACGCCGGGCCGGCAGAAGTTCGGCGATAGGTTGCAGTCGGCGTTCGTGATGCACGAACCGCCGGCTCGGGCGCTGCCGCCCGCTGCGAGCAAAAGGGCTCCGAACAGCGCGACTATTGCCGCCCGACGAAGAAGGTCAGAAAATACTCCCGACACAAGGCTCCGTCCCATAGACTTGGATGGCATCTGTTTCACCCCTAAAACAACGATGTTCCACGACCACGCGCGAACGTGCGATCCCGACTCAAAGATACGCGCTCACCGATACCCCCACCGGTGTGCCTATCGTTCGTTTTTTTTAGCCCCGTTGGCGAAGAGCAGGAGATGCCAGAATTGATCCCGGCACGCATCTTCTCCCTCTGCAACCGAATGACTCTATCACGTCAGCTATCAAAAGACAACTATAAAGCCGCCCGAACGTGCGATAACCCAGCGGTTTGCGTTGGCTCAGCTCAAGAAGACGACAAGCCGGACCGTATTGGCCCAAAAATGGATGCCCAAAAACGAAGCGTGGATGCAGCGGTGTCACTCGTATCGGAACGGGCTGCCCGGTTAGCGAATCGACTTGCTCTAATTTGGAAAAAAAGTGGAGACAGTCTGTAGCCGGCTGGCTGCCGACTCCGAATCGAGAGGATTCCGCCCTCATGCTCCTGGGTCGTGTTTCCGAAGGATGGCCCGCTCGGGTCGCCGCAAAAAGGAAGCGAGGTTTCGCGTAGTCCTGAGACGGCTTGCCGGTTATGGGCACGGCACGGGGCACGGGTAAGCGATGCCCCTGAAGGCGTCGACGGTCATTGATATATCGATGAAGTTAAGGCATTCTTGGCCGATGCAGCCGGCCTGCGGATCGCCGCAGCCCGTACCGGCGGCCACGTTCGTCGACTGATACGTTTGAATCGGCGAGTAGTTGTTTTTGAAGGCGTTAACGGTGCCGGAAATATCGGCGAAGTCCGAATCGCCGTCGCCGTCGGTGTCGCCCCACAGGTACGTTTGGACGTTTGACGGCGCCGAAAAGACCAGCGGACCCCCAAAGTTACATCCCGCAAAGACCTCGTACTTCATCTTGGGAATAATCCCACTGGTATGAACAAATACCGTCCCCCATTGAGCGGGTGTCATGAAGACGGGCGTACTATCAAGGAAACCTTTGTCGCAACTCCCAACACAAACGCCGCCGCCGGTACAGGTCGCATCCGACGTGCATGCCGTTCCGTTTGCGGTGCCGCCCTTGCACTTCTTCGGACAATCTGCATTGGATAGGCACTGCTGACCGTCGTTCGCACCCCCGATACAGCGCGGCGCAACATACTGGCCGACGCACGCCACCCCCGGCGTTTCGCAGTCGCCGGCGAGGAAAAGCGCTACCGGGGTACTTTCCTGGGCTGTGTCCGGAGTAACACTGATGGACCGGCTGCCCTTGGCCGCGACCGCCGGGGGCTTACATCCGCCGCACGTGTCCGTGGTTTCGTTGCAGGACGTCGGACTGGGACATGGGTTTCCGCTGCCGGTTCCGCATGGATAATCAAACTCGCATCCGCTTGGATTTTGCTGCGGATTCGCGGCGGCGTCGCATATTTTGGCGGAGCAGAACTGCCCCGTGTTGCACGCCGCGTGGTTTGGACTGCGAATACAATCATAACGCGCCGGATTGCCCGGCTGAGCGGGAACTTGTACGCAAGTGTCCACGGTGCAAGACAATCCGTCGCTACAATTAACCGGCGGGTTTTGGCATAGCCCGGCCGCGTCGCAAATATCCTGAGTGCAGAGATTGTTGTCGCCGCACGTGGCCGCGGTCAAACACTGCACGCACCGGTCATTCGTCTCGTCGCAAATCGGCGTCGGACTGAAACATCGCGTCCCGCTTCCAACGCAAACGCCGTTAGAGCAGACATCGTTGGGAGTACAGAAAAGCCCGTCGTTGCAGGACAATGTGTTGCTCGTACGCACGCAGCTTTGGTTCACGCAAGTGTCGGTGGTGCAGACGTTCAGATCGTCGCAGTCCGCCGCCGTAGTGCACTTCACATTGATTTCTGCCGGAGGCCCGATCGCCTTGAGCACATCGGTCGACGTCAATCCCGAAGGCGGCGAAACCGCCGAATTGACGGTCGTCTTGGTGAAATTCCCGGCGCACGGCCCAATCGCAATCTGGTTCTGCCCGCCGCGGATCGCCTTGAATCTGAACTTGGTCACGAAAAGCCCTGCCGGCGGGACGCAGACCGCGGGACCAAAACCGCCGTCGCACGTCGGTTGGTCAAAGGCCGTATGGACCGCGTTACCGTCGTTACCCGGAAAGCCGGTATACGGGCAAGGTCCATTGATCCCATCGGACTGACAGTCATTAAGGAAGGTCGAAGTGCTCCAATTGTACACGCTCGGCGTCGGCGGCGCGGAACAAACCCCGCCGCCCTGGCAGGTGAACTGCGTTGAGCAGGTACCGGGATTCCCGAATCCGTCCGGAGGGCAATCGCCCGCCACCGTACAGACGCGGCCGTTGTTGCCGCCGCCCAGGCAGGTTTGGACGGTGCTGCTGCACGTCGCCGCAATCGCGACGCAGGTCCCGCTCGGACAATCCCCTGCAACGGTGCAAAACGCACCGTTGTTCAGGCCCCCGCTGCACTGGCGGTTGCAGTCTGAATCAGCAAGGCATGTGAGGTCCTTTCTAGGCCCGGCGTCACACCTTTGGACGCACTTCGCTCCGGGGTTTGTCCCTCCCGAGCAGGTCTGGCACCGGTAGCACGCGTTGGAACTGGAGCACGGATTCTGTGGATTCGGACTCCCCGGCGGATCCAGTCGAATCGGCACAGGGTTCCAGTTGAGCAAGACGTTCAGCCCGAAAAGTTCCATGTTACCCGATGGACATGCCCCCCGGTATTGACTTCCACAATTGTCGGCAACGGCGTACAGATCCGCCGTAATCGTATCATTGATCGAAACAGGCTGCGGAGTCACGTCGCGCCATTCGAGTCGAACGCACCGATACGCATCATTCACCGTCGTGGACGGCTGGCACTGGCCCTGGGTACAGACGGTGTTGATCGTACACGGGTCCGCATCCTCGCAATTTTCTCCCTCGTGAATCGACACCGCCGCGCATCGGTCTTGCGATTCGTTGCATTGCCCAAACGCACATCCCGTGTCCTGGCTACTGCAATCTACCGTCGTCCCAGCCTCACAGCCGTCGGGCGTGAGAATCGAGCTGCACGTCTCCTGGCCGTTGCAAAATAATCCATCATCGCAATACGGAAGTCCCCCGCACGTAAAGCCCGTTGGACAGTCCGCGTTCGTGTCGCAGGGCGTCCGGGCCGCATTGTTGCACCTATACGCGGCCGGCGCTTGGGTGCACGTATCGGCGGCCTCGTCGCATTTGTCTTTTGTGCACGCAATATTGTCGTTGCAGTCGATCGACGTTCCCGCGCCGCAGCATGCAACCTGACACGTACTAGCAACGCTGCACGTGCCGCCCGAAGGGCATTGTGTATTGCTCGTGCATGCGATCTCGGGCGCATTGCTGCACACGTTAACGCCTATACAGTGCGAATCCGTACCACAAACCGGGTGCAGGCCGCCCGTGCAACGCTTTTGCGTCTTGCACACACTTTCGTTATTCGGGTTCTCTAAAAGACAAGCAACACATGAAGACCCGACCTGGCTGCTCAGACAGACTTCCTGGCCGTTGCAGTAAAGGCCGTCGCCGCACTTCTCGACGGGTTTGGACACCTGTACGCAGGAGTTAAAAACACAGGTAGCGTCAGAACAGAAATCGATGTCCTTGGCGCATTGACTGCTTGTATTACACTGTACACATCGATCATTCGCCTCGTCGCAGAAGCCCGTTGCGTTGCACGGGACATTTTGCGGACACTGTGCATCCGTCGCACACACTGCAAAGGGGTACGCGTTGCATCGGCGGCAATTCGGCGGCGTTCCAGCCTGGCACACGTGCGTCGTGCTGTTGCACACCTCTGCTCCGTCGCAGAAAAGAGGATTCTGGCAGTCGTCATCAAACTCGCAGCCGACGCACATCCGATAGATTTCACTACAGAACTGGCTGCTCGGACAACTGACGGTCGTCCCGGCCTGACAAAGCCCGGTCGTCTGGCTGCACG
>ERZ1292633.5803-Hain-H41-02um-R1-5803-length-11012-cov-6_pt1 | contig 11012 bp, 8 predicted proteins | sample MGYA00564406_ERZ1292633 | MGnify/ENA primary metagenome ERZ1292633 (study PRJEB36523, sample SAMEA6512639) | groundwater metagenome | collected 2019-01-08 | study: AquaDiva: Metagenomics assemblies of 32 groundwater samples
GCCGCATTTCTTGCAATAAATACCGAGATCGACGGGATTTTTCAGGGACGACGAAGTAGGCAACGCGCCGCACACAAGAGGCAACCCGACGTGCCAACCCCCCTGAGTCCCCCATTTGCAAGGGGGGATGGTTGCGGCGTTTGTCGGACCGGCGCTGAGCCCGGCAGTTCGGTCAGCGGACGCTACACTCGTTCGGCGGCGACGAGGTCGTCGTAGGTCTCGCGTCGGCGGATGAGGCGGACCGTGCCGCCCTCGACCAGCACCTCGGCCGACCGCGGACGGGAGTTGTACTGGCTGCTCATCACGAAGCCGTACGCGCCCGTCGAGAAAACGCAGATCAAGTCGCCGCGCTCGACCGGCGGCAGCCAGCGGTCCTTGGCGAGGAAGTCGCCGCTTTCGCATACCGGTCCGACGATATCGACGAGCACCGAACCCGGCAGCCGAAGGTCCGCGCGGCGGGCGGGCGGGACCATGCCGTTTCGCGGTTGCGCCGGCCAGGCGAAATGGAACGAGCCGTAGAGCGCGGGGCGGATAAGCTCCGTGATCGCGGCGTCGACAATGACGAACTGACGATCGCCGGAGGCCTTGGTGTAGAGGACGCGCGTGAGCAAGATACCGGCGTTGGCGGCGATGCTACGACCCGGTTCGAGGAGCACTTGCAGGTTGCAGTCGTCGAGCAGCGGCACGAGTTTCTCGGCGTATTCGGCTGCGGGCGGGGCTTCGCTGCCGGCGTAGTGCGCGCCGAATCCACCGCCGAGGTTGATGGCGCGGATCGTGTGGCCGTCGGCGCGGATCGAGTCGATCAGCGTGAGGGCCTTGAGAAGCGCTTCGAAATAAGGTTCGACGCTGTTGACGGGCGAGCCGATGTGCAGATGGATCGCAGACAGGTCGAGGCCGGGGCGACCGCGAAAGTCGTCGAACACGCGGCGGGCGCGTTCGAGATCGACGCCGAACTTGGTTTCGCGTTTGCCCGTCGTGGTGTAGACGTGGGTGTGCGGATCGACGTCGGGGTTGACGCGAAGGGCGGCGCGGGCGGTGCGCCCCATCGACGCGGCAATGGTCGCGAGGTTGTCCATTTCGGCTTCCGATTCGACGTTGAACCAGCCGATGCCGGCCTCGAGCGCGGCGCGGATTTCGTCGTCGGTCTTGCCGACGCCGGCGAAGACGACGCGGGCCGGATCGCCGCCGGCTTCGAACACGCGACGCAGTTCTCCGCCGCTGACCACGTCGAAGGCCGCTCCCCGCTTGCGGAGCAGGCGCAGGATCGCGAGGTTCTGGCAACTCTTGACGGAAAAGCAGATCGTCGCGTCGAGCGGAGCGAACGCCGCGCGAAAGCGATCGAAGTGATCGAGCAGCGTGCGTCTGGAATACACGTAGAGCGGCGTACCGAAGTCTTCCGCGAGCGTGCGGACGTCCGCGGATTCGCAGTGCAACAGCCCGTCTCGGAATTCAAAGTGGTCCATGTCGTCGCGTCCGAACTCGCGTGTTTCGTCGTGATGGAGTATGATAGTGATTGGGCGAATTGTTGCACGCGGGGGCGCCGCCGGTCGTCCGGTTCGTCGCAGCCCGCGTCCAAAAGAGGCGGGACGCGGATAAGCGACCAGGCGGAAGGGAACATATGACCATCGACCAGTTGCGGAAGGCCGTGAAGGCCGAACCTTTCAAACCTTTTACGATATCGCTGACGGATGGCCGACGCTTTCACGTACGGCACCCAGAGATGATCGCCGTACTACCGGAAGCGACTCGGACGTTTGTTGTGGCCGGAACAGGTGAAGATTACAGCATTGTTGATTTGTTGCTGGTCACATCGATTGACTTCGATGGACGGAAGTCATCCGGCGGTAAGAACGGCAAGCGCAACGGGCGTTCGCGCGGGGCGTGAGTCTCATGCCGACCAGGCCACGCGCAGTTGCGACATCCGACCAACGCGGTCGCCCGACCGCCGCACCGGAGGTGATTGTCTACACCGACGGGGCGTGCAGCGGCAATCCGGGTCCGGGCGGTTGGGCCGCGATCCTCAGACACCCCGCGACGGGCAAGGAAAAAAAGCTTTCCGGCGGCGTACCAAACACCACGAACAACAAGATGGAGCTAACCGGCGCGATCGAGGGACTCAAGGCCATCGACTCGTCCCTGCGACGTCGTGTGCACCTCGTCAGCGACAGTCAGTACGTCATCTTCGGCCTGACCGAGTGGATCGATAAGTGGATCGCCAACGGGTGGCGCCGCGGCAAAAAGCAAAACTCAGAACCCGTCAAGAACGTCGAGCTTTGGCGGGAACTGTACGCGCTCACGCAAAAGCACGACATGAGTTACGAACACGTCCGAGGTCACAGCGGCCATCTCGAAAATGAGGAGTGCGACCGCCTCGCCGTCGCGGCAATCAAGGCTTTCTGCAACGGAATGGCGAATGACGAATAGTGAAGATCGAAGGACCAAACAGAGCCGCGACCGTAAGGGAGCGGGTACCATGGAATGTCGAATGGCGAAGATCGAATGACCAAGCCGAGCCACGACCCCCGGCGCGCCGGGACAGGCGTGAGGGAGCGGGCAGAGGCGAATCTCGAATGGGGAATGGCGAAGATCGAATGAAGATGTGGAAGAAAGCAAGCTCGGCGATCGTGAGTACATGCACAGAGGGCAAGCGTTTCTTGTTCCCCTGGGTTGCACTCGTTCTTGTCTTTGGGGTTGTTGTCGCGCGCGTGCTCGCCGAATCACCTGAGCAATGGTACCGGGACGGGCGGGAAGCGGTCGCGCAGGCGAAGCAGACCGAACCGATCACCGGCAAGGCCAAAAATGTCATTCTCTTCCTCGGCGACGGAATGAGCGTGACGACGGTCGCCGCGGCGCGGATTCTTGAGGGCCAGCAGTGCGGGCAGACCGGCGAGGAAAATCTGCTCAGCTTCGAAAAACTGCCGTACACGGCGCTCATCAAGACCTACAACACCGACGCCCAGACGCCCGACTCGGCAGGGACGATGACCGCCATCGTCACCGGCGTGAAAACACGGATCGGTTTTCTTTCCGTGAATCAGAACGCCGTTCGCGGCGATCACGCATCGGCCAAGGGCAACGAAGCGACGACGATTCTGGAACTTGCGGAAAAGGCCGGACTCGCCACCGGTGTGGTCACGACCACGAGCATCACCCACGCGACGCCCGCGGCCTGCTACGCCCACTCACCGGACCGCGAATGGGAGGACGACAGCCTTCTTCCAGAGGCGGCGAAACAGGCAGGTTTTCCCGATCTTGCGAGGCAACTCGTGGAGTTTTCCATCGGCGACGGATTGGAGGTGGCCCTGGGCGGTGGACGGGCGAATTTTCTGCCGAAGTCGGCGACCGATCCGGAGTACGACGAACAGACAGGCCGCCGTGCGGACGGGCGCGACCTGACCGCGGAATGGTCGAAGAAAGCGGACTCGGCCTTCGTTTGGAACAAGACCCAGTTCGACGCGATCGACCCGGCGAAGACGAGGCATCTGCTGGGACTTTTTGAGCCGTCGCATGTTCGCTACGAGCACGATCGCGCCGGCGACAAAGCGGGTGAACCGTCGCTCCGTGAGATGACTGCCAAAGCGATAGATATCCTGGCGAAAAACGATCAGGGGTTCTTCCTGATGGTCGAGGGCGGTCGGATCGACCACGCCCATCACGAGTGCAACGCCTATCGCGCACTGACCGAGACCATCGAATTCGCCCGCGCCGTCGGTGCGGCACAACAAAAGACCAACCGCCGCGACACGCTCATCGTCGTCACCGCCGATCACAGCCAGGTGTTCACCATGGCCGGTTACCCCACGCGCGGCAATCCGATCCTTGGCAAGGTGACCGACTGCGAGGCCGTCGGTGATGCAAAAGGCAAGCTCGCACGCGATCTCAAGGGACTTCCGTTCACGACGCTCGGCTACGCGAATGGTCCCGGTTACGTCGGCTCTGCCGGGCGATTCGACCTGACCGACGTCGCCACCGACGATCCGAACTACAAACAGGAAACGACGATCCCGCTCGTCTTCGAAACGCACAGCGGCGAGGACGTGCCGCTGTATGCCGACGGGCCGCAGGCGTACTTATTTCACGGAGTACTCGAACAGAACGTGATCTTTCACGTGATGGCCGATGCACTGGGTCTGGCGCGGTAAACGCATCGCGGACGATTGGAACCGAGGTCGATCCGAACCCCAAGCGCAAGCGCAGGATCTTCTTACTGAAGCCGGAAAACGACGGGCCGGTCGCTCGCGCTCCCGGTTCGGTTTGACATCCGGCGGTGAGGGTGAGAACGATCCGACGGTAAAAACATGTAAGGCGGCGGTTAAATCACTCGAATGTCCGCTCACCATCTGCGAATCTGACTGTCAGACAGGTATAAGAACCGCGTCAAGGCGTCGCGCGGCGCGGAACGGTTCGAGTCTGTTTCAGGAGTCCAGTCATGACCAAGGCACGATGGGCGTTGTTCGTTTGTGGAGTTTCGCTTGCGTCGTTGTTGACGTCGGGTTGCATCATCATCGCCAACGGAAATTACGGTTGGGGCTGCTCGCCGAGCGTCTGGAAGGAAGAAACCGAAGAGGTTCCGATCGATCCGAACGGCCTCAGCGCCGTCGAAGTGCGGACGCACAACGGTGCGATCGACTTCACCGGTCAGCCGGCGGGGGCCGGGTCGGCTTCGGTGACGGTTCATAAGAAAGCGGGCGGAATGACGCTCGCCGGCGCGGAGGCGGCCATGGACGCGCTCGATGTCTATGTCGAGCGATCGGCGGACGGTACGCAGCGCATCGGTTGGCGATGGAAGGGCCTCAAGCGGTCGACCTGGCAGGCCGACGTGTCCTTTGCGATCAGCGCCCCGGGCAATCTTCGCCTCGATGCCGAAACGCATAACGGCAGAGTGAGCGCGTCGGGCGTCGTCGGCGACGTGCGTATCCTCACGCACAACGGCCGAGTGAAGATTGAGTCGCGCGACGGCGAACTTCGCGCCGAAACGCACAACGGCGAGATTGACGCTGAATATGGCGGTCCCAAGGTCACGCTCGTATCGCACAACGGCGAAATCAACGCGGACCTCAGCCGATGCGGGCAAGTTCACGGCGGCATTTCGACGCACAACGGAGCCGTCGAACTTTCGGTCGGCGCGGATACGTCAGCCGATCTTATCGCCGAGACGGACAACGGACACATCACGTTTGACGCACCGTTGACGGTGGGTTCGGCTACGAAAACGCGACTGAAAGGCAAGCTCGGCGTAGGCGGCGAACGTCTCGGTGTGATGACCCACAACGGCAGTATCCGCATCAAGAACGCGGCGGGTTGATGTACGAGTGGGGCGCCGACGAGGAACGACTCCCAAACGAATCGACGGCGCGGTTTGACTGATCGGCGGCGGCTGTTTACACTTTGTGAGCCTCGATCACCGTCGCCGCAGAGAGTTCCGTGCCTGCGACCTTACCCGGGTCGGGTAATCGGTGACTGCGGAAGGCGGCTTCGATCGACAAGCTGCGCCGCCCGTGGAAAGCGAATCCATTCGACATCATTGCGCCTTGTTCGGCATCTGGGGCCACGAGGAAGCCGCTGCGCTCACGCAGCTCGGTCTCTACGCCCTCCAGCATCGCGGTCAGGAAGCCGCCGGCATCGTCTCCACCAACGGTGAAGTCCTCTTGCGTTACGCCGGCCTGGGACTGGTCAACGAAGTCTTCGATAAGCACAATCTGGAACGGATTCGCGGACGGATCGCGATCGGTCATTGTCGCTACTCGACGACCGGATCGTGCAGCGAGGCCAACGCCCAGCCGCTTTTGTTTAGTTTCGCCGGCGGACAGGTGGCGATCGCCCACAACGGCAACCTCATCAACGCCGCGTTGCTCCGCCGCGGCTACGAAGACGTCGGGCACATCTTTCAGACCACCAGCGACACCGAAGTCATCATCCACCTGCTGGCCAAGCCCGCGCATCAGACCAAGGAACACCCGCTCACGCATGTGCTCAACCACTTGCAAGGGGCTTATTCGCTGCTTCTGCTGTTTTCGGACCGGATGGTGGCCGTGCGCGATCCGCTCGGTTTCAGGCCGCTCTGCCTCGGTCGAATGGCGTGCGGCGCAACGGTCGTTGCGTCCGAGACCAAGGCGTTCGACATGATCGACGCGACCTACGTCCGTGACGTGGAGCCGGGCGAAATCGTGACCATCGACGACGAAGGCGTTCGCAGCCGGAGGTTCGGCGGTGAAGTCGGCGGGCGCGGTGCGGCCTGCATTTTCGAGCAAATCTACTTCGCCGATCCGTCGAGCATGGTGTTCGGCGAGAACGTGCACCTGGTGCGGGTGGCGATGGGGGCGCAGCTCGCCCGCGAGGCGCCGGTGAAGGCCGATCTGGTCGTGCCGATCCCGACTTCCGGACAATGTGCGGCCGTGGGGTTCTCGCGCGCGAGCGGAATTCCATACGGGCGCGCGTTCACGACGAGTCACTACGCGCTTCGTTCGTTCATTCTCCCGACGCAAAAGGGCCGCGACGCGGCGGTGAAGATGAAGCTCAACGTCATCCGCGAGGCCGTGGCGGGCAAGCGCCTGGTGGTGGTCGAGGATTCGATCGTCCGCGGCACGACGACGCGGATCAAGATCGGAGCGCTTCGCGCCGCGGGCGCGCAGGAGATTCACCTGCGGATCGCCAGCCCGCCGATTCGCCATCCGTGCTATTTCGGCATCGATTTTCCGGATCAAAAGGAGCTCATCGCGCACAATCTCTCCGTGGAGGACATCCGCAAATTTCTCGGCGTCGATTCGCTGTCGTACATCTCGCACGACGGCATGCTGGCGTGCGTGAAGATGCCGCCGGAGAAATACTGCACGGCCTGCTTTTCGGGGAATTATCCGATGAACGTCGAGGAGCCGGTTGAGAAATTCGCGATGGAGCACGGTCAGCTTCGGATGTTTACATAGGAACCCGCAAGAAAAACCGGAGTTATCCCGTTCACAAACCACGATTGACCATCTGCGATTGGGTGTATAATTCGTAGATCGCACCTCAATGCGAGAAAGGATGTGCCGGTTGACAAAGCTTTTGACCTCACCGTAAACACCCCATTGCGGGGATAACCACGACCCTTGCGGAAAGCGCTGGCGAGGAGCGTGACAAGGGATCAGACGTGGGATCGCGGCATGGCATGGCCGCCAAGTGCGGAGACCCCATCGGCCCCGCCGTTGATGGGGTCATCATTTCTTCTTTGCGGATTTTGGCTCCTACGGCTTTTGCTTTAGGCGATGAGGCTTTGAGGGCGGCGCGGAGGGCATAGATGTGAACCTGCCGAATGGCACCGATCTCGAATCGACCCTCGGAAGCTTCTCGAATATAGCCTTTCAAACGAACACGATGAGGGCAAGCATAAGGCCAAGCTGTTTCGCGAATTGTTGGGTATCGATGTGGACTCAGTGGAATTATTGATCGACGCTCTGCACGCCGCTGCGGCCTACGGCGAGGCGACGTTCGGACGATCCGATCGCTATGGTCAACGATACCGGATCGACTTCGAGTTCGAGGGACCCGCAGGTAGGGCCGTGATCCGCTCTGCGTGGATTGTCAGAGTCGGCGAGACTTTGCCGGAACTGGTCACGTGTTATATTATGTAGGTGGTCCGAAATGATCCTGCATGCAAGAACACCTTCTCTCCTCGATTTGGTCGCCGTGCTGAACCCTCCGGACGATCCCGATGTCCTCGTCGGCGACGTGGGAACGATTGTTGAGGTGCTTCCGCCGGACGGTCTCGAGGTTGAATTCCTCGACCGCGACGGACGAACGCGCTGCGTGGCCACATTGCGAACGCGCGACATTCTTGTCTTGAACCGCGACCGCACTCCGCTCAGCTAATCGCTTCTTTCGGAGCGACCCGCCACTCCCGCACGGCGGTCCCGACAGGCGCGACGTGTTGTCCGCTCCTGTCGGGTTGCGTCACGTCGCACGCTCTGGTACCACAGTGACCATCGGCCGCCGGACCGGGTTCCCCATTGCAAGGAATGAAAAGAATGAACGCTACGCGTCGCTCGCGTTTCTTGATCTCGTTGCTTTTTGTTTGCCTTTCCTCAGCGGCGGCGCTCGGCACTGACCTCGCCAAGAAGGAGGCCGTGATCGCGTCGATCGAGCGGCAGAAGCCCGAGCTCATCATGCTAAGCGATCAGATTTGGGGTTTCGCCGAGACCGCCCTCCGCGAGACCAAATCGTCCAAGGTCCTGGCCGACTACGCCGAAAAACAGGGCTTTACGGTCGAACGCGGCGTGTCGGACATGCCCACGGCGTTCACCGCGACTTTCGGATCGGGCAAGCCCATCATCGGAATCCTCGGCGAGTTCGACGCTCTGCCGGGTCTTTCGCAGAAGGCCCAACCGACCAAGGAAGCGCTCGAGCCCGGCAAGCCCGGACACGGTTGCGGGCATAACATGTTCGGCGCCGCCAGTCTCGGCGCGGCCACAGCGATCAAAGAACTCATCGCCGACGGGAAGCTCAAGGGCACTGTCAGATTCTACGGTACCCCGGCCGAGGAATCCGTCGGCGGAAAGATTTACATGGCCCGCGACGGGTTGTTTAAGGATGTAGATATCTGCCTCGCTTGGCATCCGGCGGACGAGACGCGGGCCGACATGGTGAGCACGCAGGCCCTGGTGGATTTCATCGTCGAGTTCCACGGCAAGGCCGCCCACGCGGCGCACGACCCGTGGAACGGGCGCAGCGCGGTCGACGGACTCGAACTTTGCACGCACGGGATCAACATGCTCCACGAACACGTCAAGCCGTCCGTGCGAATGCACTACACGATCGTGAACGGCGGACAGGTGCCCAACGTCATTCCCGAATACGCCAAATTGTGGTGCTGGGTCCGCGACTGGACCCGCGACGGCGTCGACGAAACATTCCGCCGGGTGCAAGACATCGCCAAGGGCGCGGCTCTGATGGCCGGCGTCGAATACAAACTCACCCTCCAAGGCGGCGACTACGAGATGCTCGTCAATGTGAGCGGCGAGCGTGTCCTGTACGACAACCTCACCTGGCTGGGACCGATTCAGTACACACCCGAAGAGCAGGAGTTCGCCAAGGCCATCCAGCGCGCCACGGGCAAACCGGAAAAAGGGCTGAACGGCTCGATCAAACCACTGGAGGGTCAGATTCCTGAAGGCGGCTCCACCGACGTCGGCGACGTGAGCTGGATCGTCCCGACCGTCCATCTGTCGGTCACGACCGCGCCGGACGGTACGCCGTGGCATTCCTGGCCCGTCGTCGCGTGTGGCGGCATGTCCATCGGACATAAGGGTCTTGTCTACGCCGCCAAGGCGCTCTCGGCCACGATGGTGGATTTCTTCGAGGACGAGGCGACCCGCAAGTCAATCCGGGCCGAGTTCGACGAGAAGTCAAAAGGAGTCGCCTACAGGCCCTACATCCCCGATGGCCCGCCGCCCATCCCGGCACAGTAAAACATTGAACGGCATTTTCGACTGACCGGCGGGTGCTTCCCCAGGTACGGCGGGATGTCCTTACACGCCCCGCTCAGCCAGCCGCCCGCTTCCGCTGGGTTCAGGGTTGGGATCAGACATATCCAGCGAGCTTCGGAGTGTTCGGCCAACGCAGCCAGGAATTTTTTCGAAATGCGTTATCAGGACGTTCACGGCGTAAAAACGCCGCCTAGAATGAGATGATGGGCGTGTGGGGTCACGTCACAGACGCCTCGCGCTCCGCCTGGTATTCGTCGCCGATCTCGGCGTTTGGGTCAATGACCGATTGGAGGATATTCCATGAACATCGACCTCACATCCGAAGAAGTCCAAATCATCAGAGACCTGGTGGAACGACGTATCGCGGAACTGGGCCCCGAAATCCACCACACAAGCAGGCGGGCATACCGGGACGCGCTTGAGGCTTTGCGGGAGCAGCTCATGAGCATGCTCAGCCGTCTCTCTCCCGCAGCTTGAGCGCCGCCGGATCGCCCTGTCCCGGCTCGAAATGCGCCTAACCGATCACGCCGGAAGACTGGTGCGCGCCCATGATCGCTTTCTGCACGCGATCGTCCATGAGCGAGTTGGGCGAATGAATTCGACTTGCGGGTGATAATGCACGCTCCGGCAAAAACGTTACAATGATGACCGTTCGACATGAATGGTCAAGGCAACAATCGAAAGAACGGGTCCGTCCTGACCTACAAGGATTCCGGGGTCGATATCGACGCCAACACCCGCTGGGTCGGGGCGATCGAGTCGGCGATGCGGAGCACGTACGGTCCGCGCGTCTTCAAGGACCGCCACGGCGGCTTCGCCGGACTCTTCCGCCTCGACTACGACGATCAGCTCTTCCGCCGCAATTACAAACGACCCGTACTGGTGGGTTGCACCGACGGCGTCGGGACGAAGGTGCTCGTCGCCGTCAAGATGAACCGCCTCGACACCATCGGCATCGACCTCGTGGCCATGAACGTCAACGACCTCATCACCTGCGGCGCCGAACCGCTCTTCTTTCTTGATTACCTCGCCGTTCACAAGCTCGACCCGAACCATCTGTTGCGGGTGATCGAAGGCGTCGCGGAGGGTTGTCGCCAGGCCAACTGCGCCCTACTCGGCGGCGAAACGGCGGAAATGCCCGACCTGTACCGCAAGGGAGACCTGGACCTCGCGGGGTTCGCGGTGGGCGTCGTCGAGCATGGCCGACAAATCGACGGATCGCGCGTCGAACCGGGCGACGTGGTCGTCGCCCTGCCGTCAAGCGGCATACACTCCAACGGCTACTCGCTGGTGCGAAAGCTCATCGCTCGCGCCGGATGCAAGCTTGATAAGTATCACGACGAGCTCGGCGAGACGCTCGGCGACGCCGTCCTGCGACCGACGCGGATTTACGTCAACGCGGTAATGTCCGTGCTGCACCGGTATCCGACCAAGCGGGTCGTCGTCGGCATGGCCCATATCACCGGCGGCGGGTTGAAGGAGAACATCGCCCGTGCGATTCCGGCCGACTGCGACGTGGTGCTGGACCGCAAGACATGGAAACCGCCGCCG
>ERZ1292633.5804-Hain-H41-02um-R1-5804-length-11009-cov-5_pt1 | contig 11009 bp, 15 predicted proteins | sample MGYA00564406_ERZ1292633 | MGnify/ENA primary metagenome ERZ1292633 (study PRJEB36523, sample SAMEA6512639) | groundwater metagenome | collected 2019-01-08 | study: AquaDiva: Metagenomics assemblies of 32 groundwater samples
GGAACGCCGACCTACGAAGATATGCTACTTCAATCATTTCTGCAGAGCGAGAATATCATTCCGGTAGCCCACCGCTTCGTGGCGGGTTCAAAATGTCATCGGGGATGGTTACTTTCGGAGTCGCTACTCCCAGCCAACGCTGATACCACTTCCACTTCTTCTTCTCCTCCCGCATGAATTTCTTGATGCGCTTTTCGCGATCCATGGCGAGAGAATCATATTCTTCTATGCGGAGCAAAAGCACTTCGATCGTTTCCCTCTTTTCAAGAGCGGCGCGAAGGGTGTCATAATCGCGAAAGTTGAAGACGGTTTGAACCATCGGTTCAAAAAAGACCATCGCCTGCGAGCTGATATAGTTGAGAGGTTTCACCGATTCAAGAAAGACGATTGCCGGTACCGCCATGCGCCGCTCCACTACTTTATGAGCCAGCTTATCGATAACCGCGTCTTCTTCGGCGGGTAGCGCCTTGCGGCCTCCCTCCGGAAGTTCCATGCCACTCTTGAAAAGGCTCATGATTGCTCTTCTTTCACCTGGGATTGCTGAGCGAGTCGTCCTTTGATGCAGGCAGTGACGGCATCGCGATTTCCTTCAAACATCAAATACAGACCGCGAAAATTCTCAAGTCGGGAAGGATGCGCAAACGGCGACAGGAGAATGCCGTTCTTGTCGGGGTAACAGCTTCGGTACTGCGACCAGTCTTTATTCAGCGTCTGTGTCATTGTCTTGACGGTGATGCGGCTTTCAGAGAGTCGATAGGTCGTTGGAAAGTAGAATTTTGCAAGCGAACCCCACATGATGAGCATCGCCAGCACCGCAAATAGACGGGAATCGGTGGTGTAAAAGACGGCAACAACAGCACTCACCGCAAAGATTGAGACAACGGCTGTCACCCACGGAAGACGTTTCGCGGGATGGCAAGTCCATTCGATAAGCGGGATATCGATTGGCTCTACCGGTGCGGCATCTTTTGGGGGAGTATTTTCGTCCATCCTATTTTTGATCGAGAGTGCGATAGCGTTCCTTGCGCACTGTTTCCATCATCTGGAGAAGCTCCTGAGGAGAAAACAGTTTCTTCTCGATGAGCACGCGCACGAGCGCTTCCTGGGCGAGATTGTTGGAAAGAGCCAGTTCTTCAAATGACACGTCGCGTTCCTTGCCGTCAACGATCATTTTCAACGCAACCTTTTGCTGTTCCATATTCTTTCCGTTCTACTTTATGCGTTTCATAAACTGTCAATGACCGTCGGAATCGTCGGCAGTGAGCCTGACTGTTTTTTCTTTTGGCTTACCGGATTGAATTTCAAAGACCGGAAGCTCGCTGTTCCGCCGTTGATACGACAGTGTAATCAGTCCTGACGCCCCTTTGTATCCCGATGTCGCCGCGAGTTTGTCGGTGATTTCTTTTCGCGAAAGGTTCGCACCAGATGCCGCTATCAAATTGCAGGCATCAAAACCAAGGGCCGCGAGTCGGGTTGGCTCGACTCCAAACTGGTCCTTATAGGTCAGTCTGAATTGTTCGAAGGCCGGATTGCCAGCGTTGGCGGTCGAGCTGGACGGAAAAACCGCCCCTTCAATGATATCGGGATCCAGACCCAGCACTTCTTTACTGCTCCATGAATCGGTACCAAGCAGGCGGCCGTGGACGTTGTAAAAATTCAGCTGAGGTAAGAGAAGTCTGAGCTGTTCCGGTTGGGCCGAGATAAAGATGCAGTCCAATTGAAGGGGAATGGCATCGCTTGACAATGTATCACCGGCGGCGTCGATATATGCGAGGGAGTCGGCTTCACGAATTCCGCAGAGTCGCTTGATATCCCGGATGGCGGCGCCGAAATCTTTGTCGCGGGGATGGATGTATTGCACGGCAAGAACGGTTCCACCATCGGAGCGAAACTGTTCGGCGAAGGCATCCGCAACCCGACGATGATCGGCTGAATTCAGGGCGATAACCAAAGCGGTGTCGGCGCGAAGATCATTGCGGGCATACATTCCCATCTTCTTCCCCTGCCAGGTTGCACCGGGCGACAGCTGATAGACATGTTCAGAGAGACTGACAAAATCGGATTGACTTGCGGCCGGAACAATGAGCGGTATCGAGAGTGACACCGCCATCGCCGATGCCGCCGATGCTTCTTCACTTGTCAATGGGCCAATCACCGCGACGGCGTCTGATTCGGAGATCTGACGCAGTTGACGGGCGGCCTCGGCCGGATCCCCCTGCGTGTCAATGATATCGAGATTGAGGCGCCGGCGGCCTGCGGAGGTTGACCGCGCGGCGGTTTGAACCCCCTGAAGCACCTCTTGTCCATAGCCGGACAATTCACCGGTAAGCGGTAGTAACAGCGCTATCGTGGCCTCGCCCGATGCCGGTTTGCTTATCGGCTTGCGTGTCGCGACAGTCTTATCGCAGAGGCCGCTCAAGCGCTCGATGACATCGCTTTGCTTTGCCACTGAGGCCGCCTTAACGAGCCGCGCCACCAATTGGCATCGCTTGTCGCTATCGGCAATGCCGACTATGTCTTCGATCTGTAATTCGACGGTGATTCCACCCAGAAGCATTTCGTCCATCGACTCCATCGCCGTCGTCGCGATCGCTCCATCACCGGTGACCCATGCCTGAATATAGCGATGCAGGGCATTTGTTTCGTCGCCGGTTCGATAGGCGATATTGCCGAGATACAGGTGAGCGCGCGAGACCAGATCGTTGTCGGAACGGGACTGCAGTACTTTGAGAAAGAGGGCGGTCGCTTCGGGAAATTGCTCCAAATGGTAGCGCGCGATGCCCCGATAGAGATTCCAGTGATGTATTCTTGGTGAGGAAGGATTGCTCTGCGCCAATTCCTCAAAGGCGCGGGCGGCTGAGGCATATTCCCCTGCCGAAAGATGCGCGATTGCCCGGACTTCCTGGGGAGACTCGGTTGAAGTTTGTGAAAGGACAGTAGCGCCGACGAGGTGCAGAGCCACAAGAGCGCAAATCGTTCGGCTTATCACACCTGTCATTACAGATTGCATCCTTAGAGATTATACTTACCGAAGTCTTCCGGGTTTATTTTTCGCAATCGATCCCGCAGGGTCTCGGGGTCATTGGGAAGGGGCGGCGATTCGTCAGGAGCTTCGCGCAGGTCGAGATTGAAAAGCTCCTCATTGACAAAGATCCGCGCACCGGTGCGAACGGCAACGGCGATCGAATCGGATGGGCGCGCATCGATATTGAATTTCTCGCCGTTGCGCGCCAGACAGAGTCGGGCATAAAAGGTCGCCTCATGCAATTCGGTGATCTCGACCCGCTCGACGGTCGCGCTCAGGGAGTCGATGACTGTTTTCATCAGGTCCCAGGTCATGGGGCGTTTTGCGGCAACGCCGGAGAGATGCATAGCGATCCCCCATGCCTCATGATGGCCGATCCAGATCGGGAGCACCTTGTTCATCAGGCTAATCGGCGCCAAAATAACCACCGGAGAATTGGTGGCCAGATCGAGCGCCATTCCTTCGACCTTTGCCTCGATCATGTTCACGTCTTATGCCGTTTTCTTCACTACCCACAGTCGAAGTTGGGCCGACACGCCAGCGTCGATCTTCACCGGAATCGTATAGACACCGAGAGCTTTGATGGGCTCTTCAAGCTGAATGTGACGCTTGTCGATTGTTACGCCATCTTTAGCCAGCATTTCGGCAATGTCGGCATTGGTGACCGAGCCGAAAAGTTTCTCATCTTCGCCAACCAGCACCTCGACATTGAATGACAGTTTTTCAATGCGATCTTTGATTTTGTCCGCTTCACGGTGGCGTTTCTTTTCGCGAATGGCCTTTTGAGCGTGAATCTCACCAAGCGAGGCAAGGTTGCCCTTGGTTGCCGGAATGGCAAGATTGCGCGGGAGGAGATAGTTGCGACCATAACCGGCTTTGACTTCAACCGTCTGACCAGCCTGGCCGACATTTTCTACATCGTGACGAAGTATGACTTTCATACAACACCCATCCTTATCCAATAACGTTTCAACATTCACATCTGTTCTGCGGCGGCTCGACGGGCGCGAAAATCGACAAAGCTGTCGATAAAGCCCATGAGCGCCGTAACTGCAAAGCCCATCACCTGTGTGAAAAAGAGGGCTATATAAAACAGCGACTTGGACACACGTCCGAATCGCGCTCGAACTAAATAGAATTCCATCAGAGCTAATCCGCCAATGCAATAGCACACCGCCAGCAGAGCAAGGATATTATCGCCGACAAACGCCGCCGATTCCACTCCCACAAAGCGCAATGCCACCGCTATAATCACCGCCGGAGCCAGAAGGAATGGAGTCTTCCATGCCACAAACGGCGGAGCGACAAGGTATCCCACGCGTTGGGACAACAGGCGCATAAGAATCAGAAAACCTATCGCCAGTTGAGAGAGTACGCTCATAATCATCAATGACGGCAGTAACCGTACAATAGTGTTCATGACTATCCGCGTCTGCTCTACCGACTGGGTTACAGCCTCAGCGCCATACCCCATCGAGCGGAAATAGCTCTCTGAGTCGGTCACCAAATCCGATGTCATCGTCTGCATGACGCTATGCAATTGCGGCCAGATAACAACTAATTGAGCCACCATAAACGCCGTCACGAAGACGCCGACCTTGATGAACGCGGTCAGCGGGCGTTCGCCAACCGCCAACCTGCGACCAAAGACTGCTCCGCCAGCGAGTATGATGATCCACTGGCCGAGAGGCATCCATGAGCCTGTGGCAATTGCTGAAGTAACCATAGCCGCGGTTCCAGCCAGTCCGCCGGCAATGAGCACTCGCCATGATCCCTGAAAGGCCATCCATCCCACCCCAAAGATAAGATGAATCGCCATAATCCACGAGACACCCGCGGCAATAAGCCCAATCTCAGGACCGGCGATACTCGTGAGCAGACCCGATGCACAGATCGGATAGAGCACGAAGCTTACCACCATCGCCCAGGAATGCGGGAATCCCGTCACTGGCGAGACGAGCGCCGGAGAAACACCGGCCTGTTGGCTATCTGTAGGTTTCACTTTCAAACGGCAGAATAGCAAGAATTCGCGCTCGCTTGATGGCTGTGGTCAGCTTGCGCTGATTTTCAGCCGTGCATCCGGTAATGCGCCGGGGCAAAATCTTGCCGCGTTCGTTGATGAACCGGCGAAGGATTCGTTCATTGCGATAATCGACATAGTCGATTTTGTTTTCATGGAACCAGTCGACTTTGCGACGTCTGAAATCACCAAACATATCGTTATCCTCTCAGTTTCAGTTTTGGGTGCATCATTCGGGGATTAACCGCGACCGCCGCGATAACCGCCGCCACCACCATGACCGCCGTGACCACCACCGTGGCCGCGTTCTCCGCGATCATCACGATCGCGCCATCCACCTCGTCCACCGCCGCCACCGCGTGGGCGATCTTCACGATCGCCGCGATCCGGACGACCTCCGCGATCATCATCGCGATGGAAATAATCGGTCGCGCGCTGAACTTTCACCTTCTCGACGTCACCGTCGAAAATCACCGTCAGAAAGCGAACATATTGCTCGTTCAAACGATAGAATCGATCGAGACCGGTAAGGAGTTCATTGTTCCCTTCAAAAATAAAACCGGCATAGTGACCGTGGCTCAGCCCTTTGATTTCGTAGGCAAGCCGACGGGTTCCAATGCGATCTTCCTGAAGGATTTTGCCGCCGCTGTTAGTGATAACATCGGCAATGTCTTTGACCTGACGGTCAACGACAGCTTCCTCTGCCTGAGGATTGACGATAAACGTCGTTTCGTAAATGCGTATCATGCGAGTAGTCCTCCCTATGGACGTTGGGTTAAACAAACGGCATCGACGGCGACACGCTTTCAGCCGGTCGATACAGGGTTACAATTAAATTTTGACATGACCTCCGCAAGCGGATGGTCGAGTGCGAATATAACAGCCTCGACGGCTCTCGGCACTATTTTTTCCACAATTTCACGCTCGGTTTTCGCAAACCGGGCCAGAACGAAATCGGCCGAATCGACCCCTTCTGGCACTGGCCCGACACCCAGCCGAATCCGCGCAAATGATTGCGTATCAATAGATTCCACGATTGAAAAGAGGCCGTTGTGACCTCCGTCTGAGCCTGATGGTCGGGTTCGGATCGCCCCAAGGGGGATAGCAATATCATCAACTATTATGAGCAAACGGTCGGGAGTGGCCTCAAAAAGCTCCAAAATCTCGATTACGGCCTTGCCGGAGAGGTTCATATATGTGCTCGGCCAGACCAAAACGAGCTGTCCATGAGGGAGTTGAATCTGGCAATAAGTCGAGTGCCGTAGCATTGTGAGAGGAGCGTTTTCTAATTTGGAATAAAGAGCGTCAATGACGCCCCAGCCGATGTTGTGGCGGGTTCCTTCATATTTCTTCCCCGGGTTTCCGAGGCCGACCACGATGAGTGGCTTGTTCTGTTGTTTTTCGCTCATGAAGTGATGGTAATGCGTTATAGGGGAGGGTGTCAAACGGGGGACGAAAATGTTTTGCAGAAACTAAGAAACTCGCGATATTAAGAGAGTTGGGAAGATCAGTTCTGTCGAATTTTTCATTTCTGTCATTCCCGCGAAGGCGGGAATCCAGTCTTCGATCTTAGCGAGTGATTCTCCCTTCAGGTTGATTCCCATCATCCTATCAACGGTGCGACATCTTACAAGGAGTCTTTAATTGAAAGAAATCGCAATTGTTTTTGCCGGAGGGGGGTTGGGTGCGGCGGCACGGTTTTGGATGTCATCCGCAGTGCATCGGTTCGCCGCCAGTTCGTTTCCATTCGGGACGCTCAGTGTCAATGCCCTCGGTTGTCTGCTGGCGGGATTTCTCATGTCCATCTTCGCCGAGCGGTTTTTGGTCAGCCCAAACCTGGGACTGTTTCTCATGCTCGGTTTTCTCGGCGGTTTCACCACCTACTCGACATTCAGCTACGAAACGATAGAATTGATACGCACCGGCCAGAGCTTCCATGCCTTCTCGAATGTCGCCTACACGACTCTCTTGTGCCTCGCGGCGACATGGCTCGGCTCGGTGATTGGGAAGATGTTTTGAGGGAGGCGCACCCTCGCGTATCTTTGACTTCAGGTAGGGCGGGTTTGTCTTCAGACCCGCCATCTTTGTAATAACTAAAGCACAAGTGCCCCACCTTTTAGGTGGGAAGGGATTGACGGGAACCCACCTGAAAGGTGGGCCACCCCGCCGAGAGCATTATATAGGGGGTGCGAAGTGCGCGGCAGACGGGACGTCGGCTGGCCACGGAACATGAAAAAGAAAAAAGATGGATTCCGGCTCAGCGTCCCGCTATTGGCGGGACTTGTCCGGAATGACAGGAATGAACTTGTCGGCAAAATACACATATTGAACAGTCCATGAAAAGCCCCCCCTACTCCTCCGCCTGAAACGCCCCGGAGAAATGTTCGATGATTCCCTCCAAAAATGTCACGACGTCGAAACGAAAATCGCAGTTGCTCAAATCATGCGTCTGAAGATATTCCCGCGCCGCTGATGTCAGCCGCTTGACTTTGCGATTATCAACGCGCTCGACCGGGTGGCCGAATTCCCGCCCCCCCGCTGACTTCACCTCGACAAAAACGACGAGATCATCCTTACGAACAACGAGGTCGATTTCCTTGTGACCGGCCTGCCAGTTGCGATCGAGGATGGTGAAGTGATGATCGGTAAAATATTTCGCCGCAAGTGTTTCGAACTCGCGGCCTCGGCGAACTTTATCTTTGGGTGAACTCTTGTCCTTTTTAGAGAAGGACATGCTGTTGACTTAGCGAGGCTACCGGTTTGAAAGATTTGCGATGGATAACACAGGGGCCGTGCTCGCGCAGTTCTTCAAGATGCTCCGGTGTCGGGTATCCCTTATGTTTCGAGAATGAAAACTGCGGGTGCAGAACCTGCAGGCGCTCCATGATGCGGTCACGGGTGACCTTGGCCACGATCGATGCCGCTGAAATACAGCGACAGGAGGCATCCCCTCCGACTACGGCATACTGCGGATATTCGAGACGGGGGATGGGGTGGTTGCCGTCAACGAGCACAACCTCCGGCGCTATCTTTAAATCTACTACCGCTTTTCTCATAGCCATGAGAGAGGCGCGAAGAATATTCATCGAATCGATGGCTTCATGATCCAAAATACCGACCGCGCAATAGAGCCCAAGGTGAACGATTTCCTCAAAGATCTCATTGCGCTGTGATTCGGACAGTTTCTTGGAGTCGTTCAATCCCTCAATGCGTACATCCGGAGGGAGAATCACCGCCGCCGCAACCACCGGTCCGGCCAACGGGCCGCGCCCCACTTCGTCGACGCCGCAAATGAGGTGATAGCCTTTATCGACGAGCATCTGCTCCATGAAACCCGTCTCGAGTCGTGTTACTGGTCCTACTGCTGGCATAATTGCTCCGACTCAGTATAGACTTTCTTTCAATGGTTGTTCAAGAATTAACTATCATTGATATTATCGACGTGAAGCACGAAATATATGAGCAAAATCTTTGTGGCCTCCCTTACCCCCATCCGGAGACTCGGTGAAAAATCATGGTAATTAAAGATGATCAGCAGTTTCAGTTTCAGATAATCGCCGGTGACCTCAAAGGGCGGATCATACGAACCCCCAATCTCGGGACAACCCGTCCGCCTCTGACCCGTTTGCGCAAGGCGATCTTCGACTTTCTTTGGCCGCACATCTCCGACCAAAGCTATCTCGACCTCTTCAGCGGTACCGGCTCTTACCTTTTTGAGGCCGTCTCGCGGGGAGCCAGCCGTGCGGTAGGAGTCGAACTGGATCCCCGTCTCGCCGAATGCATCAACCGGCAGGCAAAGGAATTGCGGGTTTCGGAATCTTTGAACTGTCTGACAGGGGATGTTTTCGAGACCATACCACGGTTTTCTAAAAGGGGGGAGCGATTTGACGTCGTGATGATTGCTCCGCCGCAATACAAAGGGTTGATTGATAAAACCCTGCAGGTAATGCATGCCTCTCCGGTGGTCGCATCGGGTGGTCTTATTGTATGTCAGCATGATACTTCAGAGCTGAAATCTCTCCAGTTCCCTCATTTTCCTATAGAACAACAACGGAAGTACGGCAACACGACATTCACCGTACTTAAAGTAGAATAGTCGTAGGTCGGGTTCCGAATCCCGACGTCATTGATTGTTAATCCCGACAATCTGCGTTTCACTAAATCTCGACCGTCTCATAGAAACCTCCTGACATCGTTGTGCCAGAAAGCTCTACTTTCAAATGGTCTACCGCAAGGGGAAGCGAACATATCCTCTCCTTTTAAAAACCAGAATTTTGAATTAGCGATGGACTCAATCAGACATATTAGCACCGAGTGCATTTACTTCATGGATCCTCCGTTCTCTCGTCCTAGTCCTCATTTCGCCAGCACAAGTTTTCGGCTGAGAGTGACACCATTTGCACGAAGTCTGCACAAATACACTCCGCTAGGAGAAGCTACTCCTGCATCAGATTGACCATTCCAGAGTACATCATGCTCACCAGAAGGAAATTCTACACTAACCAGATTGGCAATTCTTTGACCCAGAACATTAAAAATTTCGACGATTACAAAGCTGCGAGTTGAGAGAAAAAACCGAATCGTTGTTGATGGATTAAAGGGATTAGGATAATTTTGCAAGAGAGCAACTCTTTCTGGAAGCAGGGCGGGATTATCGTTGTCTATTCCGGTAGACACGCACCCTACATCAAGCGCGCCGATAAGTGTGGCACATTGGTTATTTCCTGGTAAGCATGGCGAGTTGTCGTATACGGTGAGATTGCCAGTATTGAGTTCACAGAATGCAGGATCCTCCGAGATATTGCCATTTGTCCCATAGTAGCCAGCTAGGCTATCCGGCCAACCAAAACCAGCAGTCGAAAAAATGTTGGTACATTCAATCAACACAACATTTTTGGTTCCGGCAATTCCTATTGCTGAATCTCCCTCGTGGTGTGAGATCAAACTATTGCTGATGATCAGGGTGTCATTTGCGAAAGTGAATGCGTCTCGTGTTCCGCCTCCCGAATTATGTGCAATCGTACTAGAATTAATGACAATCTTCGAATCAAAGCACATTCCTGCTCCTGCTTCATCTACTCCCCAATTTGCATACAAAACTGTGCGGTCTAAACTGAAGGTGGTAGATTCGAGATAGAGCCCCCCAGCAGCGTGACCAGCAATACAATGCGAAATGACAACACCAATGAGGGACAACATGGCACCCCCGGGGTATCCATAACATGCGATCGCCCCACCGAGAGAGGTGCAAGTATTATAGCGAAATGTACTTCGATTAACCATGACGATTGCGCCAGGCCCCATCCCTAGGCCTCCGCCGAATTCTGCCGAACAATATTCAATGCAACAATTGTCAATTTTCAGCCCTGCGTTGCTCACGTACAAAGCGCCACCATACCTGGAGCCAATTGTCGAGAAAAGACTTGCTTCGCCTCCAATGATGGCTATACCGCTTATCACTGTGCTCGTATCTTCTCCGTTGACTGCTACGAAAGCTCTGTGTGGAATATCCGGAGTGCCCTCGCAATCAATAATCGTAAACCCTGGCCCGTGCTCAGAGGTGACGACTATCTTCTTACCGAGAAAGCTCACGTCTCTGTTCCCATCACCAGTGTAGGTGCCATCGGCTAATAGAACTGTATCGCCATCGACAGCTACGTTTATTCCCGCTTGGATCGTGGGCTGATCTGCCGGGACATGAATAGTGGCGGCGAGCGTTGGTGTGGTCCACTCAAACACTAAAACGAGCGCGACTAAGAGACTTCGAAGGTGACTAATAGAAACAGTTGACTTCCCCATGCACACACATCCTTCCCTGTTATAACAAAATATAGTCTTCTTCTCCTGCCATGCAAGAGAAATATGCGATCAAGATTGTCACATTTCAGTACAAATGCCCCTTCCTCCCCCCCCCCACACAAAAAAAACCCGTCCTCCTTTCGGGGGACGGGTTTTGTTTTGCGC
>ERZ1292633.4596-Hain-H41-02um-R1-4596-length-12745-cov-6_pt2 | contig 11007 bp, 4 predicted proteins | sample MGYA00564406_ERZ1292633 | MGnify/ENA primary metagenome ERZ1292633 (study PRJEB36523, sample SAMEA6512639) | groundwater metagenome | collected 2019-01-08 | study: AquaDiva: Metagenomics assemblies of 32 groundwater samples
CGTTCGGGCGATCGCCGGAACCCGGGATGCCGCGTCGTGCTCGTTCTCGTAGGCGCGCGCCACGCGGAGCATCGTTTCCTCGTCGAACGGCCGTCCCACCAACTGGAGCCCGATGGGGAGCCCCGCCGCGTCGAATGAAGCCGGGAACGAGAGCGCCGGCACGCCTGCCAGCGAGGCGGGGATGGAGAAGATGTCGCTCAGGTACATGGCCAGGGGGTCGTCGCTCTTCTCGGCGATCTTGAATGCCGGCGTCGGCGTGATCGGGAGAAGGAGCGCGTCGGAGAGCGCGAGAGCTTCGAGGAAGTCCTTCCGGATCAGCGTCCGCACCTTTTGCGCGCGAAGGTAGTAGGCGTCGTAATAACCGGCCGAGAGGGCGTAGGTGCCGAGCAGGATGCGTCGCTTCACTTCGCGACCGAACCCGGCTCCACGCGTCGCCTCGTACATGCCGCGCAGATCGCTTTCCGAGCGGCGCAACCCGTAGCGGACTCCATCGTAGCGCGCCAGATTGCTCGAGGCCTCCGCCGGGGCGATCAGGTAGTAGGTGGCGATCGCGTAGCGGGCGTGCGGGAGCGAAACGTCCACGATCGAAGCGCCGGCGCGCTCGTAGGCGGAGATGGCCGATTCGAACGCGGCGCGAATGGAGGGGGCCAGCCCCTCGCCCGCCTCGTCGAGGATGGCCCGAGGCACGCCGAGACGGAGTCCGTTGAGATCCCGCTCGAGCGCATCGAGCGCGATCGGAGCGGCGTCGGCACGGCTTGTCGTATCGCGCGAGTCGCGCCCGCAGATCACGCTCTGGAGAAGCGCCGTATCTCGCGCGCTTCGTGCGAAGGGGCCGATCTGGTCGAGCGAGGACGCGAACGCGACCAGTCCGTAGCGGGAGACCGCCCCATACGTCGGCTTCAACCCGTAGACGCCGCAGAAGGCTGCCGGCTGGCGAACCGATCCGCCCGTGTCGGACCCCAGCGATAGCGGCGCCTCCAAGGCGGCCACCGTCGCCGCCGAACCACCGCTGGAACCGCCGGGGACGCAGTCGAGGTTCCACGGATTCCGCGTCACCTGGTAGGCCGAGTTCTCGGTCGAGGAGCCCATGGCGAACTCGTCGCAATTCGTCTTTCCCACGATCACGGCGTCGGCCGCGCGGAGGCGCTCCACCACGTGAGCGTCGTAAGGGGGCCGGTATCCCTCCAAGATCTTCGACCCGCACGTCGTCGGCACGCCGCGAACGCAGATGTTGTCCTTGATCGCGACAGGCACCCCCGCCAGCGGGCCGAGCCTCTCCCCTTTGGCGCGGCGGCGATCGATCGCCTCGGCGTCTCGAAGCGCGGACTCCGCCATGCGATGAAGATACGTGCCGAGTTGTGGCGCCGTGCGGTCCGCCTGCGCCAGGAACGCGCCGGTGACGTCGGCGGCCGAGCGATCGCCCGCCGAGACCGCATGCGCCAGCGCTTCCGCGGTTTCGAGAATGACGGGCGTGCTCATACGACCTGTGGAACCTTGAAGTAGTCGCCGTCCCGCTCCGGGGCTCCGGCGAGAGCCTCCTCGCGGGCGTCGGAGGTGCGGACCTCGTCCGGGCGAAGCGCGGGGCGCGCCCCTTCGGTCACCTGGCTCGTCGGCTCGATGCCGGCGACGTCGAGCGCCTGCAACTGCTCCACGAATCCGAGGATTCCGCCCAGCTCCCGCGCGTAGCGCTCCTCTTCGGAGGGTTCGATGCGAAGGCGCGCGAGCGCCGCGATCTTCCGCACGACCGAAACGTCAATCGGCATAGCTCCACTCCGCGAAGGCGGCGAGAATCTTCTTCGTTCCCGCGCGCCGGAATTGGACGGTCAATTTGGCCCGGTCGCCGCGTCCTTCACAGGCGACGACCTGGCCTTCTCCGAATTGTGGATGACTCACCCAGGCGCCGACCGGGCTTCGCTCTTGCGCCTGATTGTGATCCTCGTCCTTCACGATTCGCGGCCCGTGCGCGGCGCGGGCCGGCCGCGACGCCCGAATGTACGAACCATACGGATCGGCCTCCTCCACGGCGAGGCAATCGGCCGGGATCTCGGTCAGGAATCGCGAAGCGCCGCCGCCGGAGGCGTTCCAGGTTCGGCGGAACTGCGCCTGAAGCAGGAAGACACGCTCCCGTGCCCGGGTCAGGGCCACGTAGAAGAGGCGCCGCTCCTCTTCAAGCTCCTTGGGGTTATCGAGCGAGGAGGCATGCGGCAGAAGCCCCTCCTCCATGCCGACCACAAAGACGACAGGGAATTCGAGCCCCTTCGCCGAATGGATCGTCATGAGGTTCACCGTGTCCTCTCCGTCTTCCCAGAGGTCGACGTCCGTGAGGAGTGCCACTTCGGCCAAGAACCCGTCCACCGTCGGCTCCTCGGCGCGCCGGGCGTAGGCATCGGCGCCGGTGATCAACTCCTCGACGTTTTCGATCCGCTCCGACGCTTCGGCCGGATCGTCCTCCATCAGATATTCGCGGAAGCGGATCTTGGCCACCAGCTCCGTCAGGCACTCAGCCGGAGTGCGGGCGAGGAGCGGCGCAAGCCCCTCGAACAGCTGCGCCACCTCCGTCAGCTTCTTGGCCGCCGCTCCACCGACCGCATCGGCCAGACGGGGATGCCGTAGCGCGTCGGGCACGAGCAGCCCTTCCGCCTCCGCGAACGAGCGGAAGCGATAGAGCGTCGTCTTGCCGATCCCCCGCGACGGCACGTTCACGATCCGGTACCAGGCGACGGTGTCGCGCGGCTGCGAGAGCGCCCGAAGGTAGGCGAGGAGATCCTTCACCTCGCGCCGGTCGTAGAAGGAGACGCCGCCCGTGAGCTGATACGCGATGGCCGATCGCCGGAGCGCGTTTTCCACGGAGCGCGACTGCGCGTTCGTGCGGTAGAGCACCGCGAAGTCGCGATTGGCGCGCCCCTTCAGGCGCTTCTCTTCCAGCAGGAGCGAGACGACCCGTTCCCCTTCCGCTTCCTCATCGGGGAGTAGATGGAGGCCAAGTAGCTCGCCCACGTCGTTCTCGGTCCAGAGTTCCTTGTCCTTCCGCGCCGCGTTGTTCTTCACGACGTGATGCGCCGCGCGGAGAATGGTCCGCGTGGACCGGTAGTTCTGCGTCAGACGAAGGACTGTCGCGTCGGGGTAGCGATCCTCGAAGGAGAGGATGTTTCCGATGTCGGCGCCGCGCCATCCGTAGATAGACTGGTCGTCGTCGCCGACAACCAGGAGATTTCGATGCGTGCTCGATAGCCGTTCGATCAGTCCGAACTGGATGGAGTTCGTGTCCTGGTACTCGTCCACCAGGACGTGTCGGAAACGATCGGCGTACTGGCGGTGAACCGCGGCATCGAGGTCGAATAGCCGCACGGTGTAAAGCAGAAGATCGTCGAAGTCCATGGCGGCCCGGTCTCGGAGCGCCTTCTCATAGCCGGCATAGACGGTGGCCACCTGGCTATCGAGCGGGCCCAACGCCTCCGCCGCGAAGGACTCCGGCGTGACCCCTTCGTTCTTCAGCCGCGAGATTCGCGAACCGGCTCCCGCCGGAGTCAGGCGCTTGTCGTCGGCGCCGATAGACTTCAGCAATTCTTTGAGTAGCGAGCGCTGGTCGGCGGTGTCGTAGATGACAAAGGTCTTCGGGAAGCCGAGAAGCTCGGCGTGACGCCGGAGGATGCGCACGCAGGTGCCGTGAAAGGTGCCGAGCCAGACGCCAAGGTCCTTCTCCTCGGTGCCGAGGAGGCGAACGGCCCGCTCCTTCATCTCACGGGCAGCCTTGTTCGTGAAGGTGAAGGCTAGGATGCTCCATGCAGGAACGCCGCGTTCCTTCACGAGATGGGCGATGCGTCCCGTGAGGACGCGCGTCTTCCCGCTCCCGGCGCCGGCGAGGACGAGGAGGGGGCCGCCGGGGTGCTCGACGGCCTGGCGCTGGACGTCGTTCAGTTCCACGGTCCGCTCAGTACTCCACGCGAATCTTGAGGTCGAGGTTGAATTCCTGTTCGGACTTGTTTCCCGACTGCCGGCCCAGGATCTGCTGGCCGCGTAGCAGAAGATGCCGCGTCACGCGGTACTCGGCGGTGATCTGCTGTTCGGACTCCGCCGAGAAGTCATTAGAGTACTTGAGGAAGAGGTCGGGCGTCACGAACTTCCCCACCCCCACGAGACCCAGGTCGATCGGCCCGCCCACCGACTTTTCACTGGGGCTCGTCCGTTTTCGCGAACGCAGATCGATCGTGTCGATGAACCCCGACCCGGCGATCCATCGCTCGGCATTCCGGAAGAGATAATCCCGCACGGGAAGATCTCCCAATCCCACACCAGCGAGCGGATCGGCGTTGGACGCCTGGTCCCCCGTATCGGTAGATGAGAACTGCCCGACCGAGAGCTCGCGCCAGAGGTCGCTAGGGCTCGTCCCCTCGATGTCCCAGGGCCGAATCTGAAGCTGACTGGCGCGGCCGGTAACGGCCAGATTGATGCTGTGGTCGCTGAAGTCCTCGGCGCCGGCGGGCGCCCGGCGGCGGCGCACGCGCGTCTCCGCATCCATCGAAATGAAGGGTTCGAGACGGTCGAGGTTGTTGAAGTTCACCTCGCCGGTCAGGTTCGAGAATTTGCGCGTCAGGAAGTAGAACTGCCCCCCCTTTACCGTCAGGACACCGAGCGCGATGTCGCGCTCCCCCTCGTTTCGGAGGTGGAGCGATCCGGCGAGATCGACCTCGGTGTCGAGCTGCTTGTACTTGAACTGGCGCGGGAAGTCGGCCGTCACGTCATACAGGAACGGTAGCGCGGGCGGCGGCTCCCCTACCGGCGCGGAGAGATTCACCGCGAGCTCGCCGCGCGAGACCGATCCGCTCCCCGTGATCCTCGGCTTCACCACGCCGCTCGCGGTCCGGCCGTTCACGACGACGAACGCACCGCTGAACTGGAAGAGGTAGTACTCGCGGTCGGTAACCACGCAGTCGGTCGCCTTGAGATTCACCTTGTACTCGCCCGGCGGACCGATCGATCCCGGCGGAAGTGGTTGGGACGCGCCCGCCCACCCCCATGTTCCCTCCCCGCTGAGGCGGCCCCGTTTCCCTTCGCGCGCCTCGATCCGGACCAGGGAGAGTCGTTCCTCGTCGAAGGTGCCGTCCACCTCGATTCCCTCGAACACTTCGTAGCGCCCGGCGAATCGAACGCGCCCATCCCGGAGCCGGACCGATCCACTCCAGCGCGGGTGGCCGGCCGTTCCGGTCACTTCCGCCTCTCCGCTCACGCGGCCCGAGCTCGTCGCCACCAGGGCGCTGAGCGCCGTGATCGTCGAAAAGTCGGTCTCGTTTGCCCGGATGGAGAGCCGGATCGGTTCGTCTCGCAGGAGGCGCGTCGTCGCGAAGGGGGAGAGATCGACCGGGAGCGTTCCCGATACGGAGAGAAGCCCCGCCTCCTGCCTGAACTCGAGTCGATCGAACGAGAGGCGCCGATCGTGATACGACCCTTCGAGCGACGAGACGTCTCCTCGGAGCGTCTGGTAGCCAAAACCCGGAACCTGGCCCGTCACGGAGAGCTCCGGCGCGGCGACGGTTCCAGCGATCCGCGCGCGGAAGCTGGCCGCGCCCCGAAGCGTGCGAAGCGTTGAATCGACGGGAGCGAGAGTCGCGAGGTCGAAGGAGTCCGCCGCCGCCTCGAGCGCGAGCGTGGTGCTCCCGGCCCAGGCACGATCGCCGCTCGACAGGGAGCGGAGCCACGACTCGAGCGTGAATGTTGTCCGGAGCGAACCGCGCAGGCCGGCGGAGGTCGTCCCGACGTCCCACCGGAGCGATTCGATCGAGAGCACGCCCGGTGCGTACTCCAGCTTCGCCTGGATGGAGTCGGCTGCGAGATCCTTGAAGCGCGGAGACTCCAGCGTGCCGCGTATCGTCACGTCCGGATCGGCTACCGGACCCGACGCGAGGAACTGCGCGCGGAGCACGCCATGCGCCGCGCGGCCCGAGGCGCCGCCGCCCAGTCTCGCCAGATCGAGACCCGACAGGGTGCCACGCGTGTCGATGCGTCCCGAGGAGACGTCCCAATCGAGGTCGGCGTCGAGCCGCCCCGGTTCGAGGTCGAAGACGAGCGGCGACGCCCGGAGTCGCCCCTGGGCATAGGTCACGCGCACCGGATCCCTCGTAACCGCGCGAAACGAACCCGCCACCAGGCGGAGCGAATCGACTTGGGCGGTGACACCCCCCGCCTCGAAGGCGAGGAGGCCCCGCATCGTGAGCGTCGTATCGCCGGCGTTTTGCTCGAATCGATCGATCCGCATCTGTCGCCCCCCGGCGAAGGAGGCGGAAACGTTTCCGAGTGCGCGCTCCCTCGCCGCGAGTCCCGCGACGCGAACGATTCCGTGAAGGTCGAGCGCCGGCGACAGCGCGCCTGACGCGGAGACGACGACGCTTTCGGCGCGGAGTCCACTCTCGAATCGTGGACGCGCGAATGCCGCTCGCACGTCGAGTGTCGGCGCCGTGGTGGTACCTCCAAACGTCGCGGTGATTCTCCCCTTCCCTTGGCGCGGCGTCATCGGCGCCAGAAGAACTCCCATGCGGCCGAGATCGGCGATCGACGCGCTCGCGGTGGCGCGGAGAGCGCCGTCCCGGTCGAAGGCGCCCTGCCCCACGACGCGGCCACCCGGCGAATCGAGCCAGAGGCTATCGAGGAGAAGTCCGCCGGCCGGCGGTGCGTGCACCAGAAAGAACGCCCGGTCGATGGGAAGCCTGCCGACGCGCCCCGCGCCGAGCGACGCGGCGATTCGCACCGAGGGACGCGGCTGCCCGCGAGAGAGGTGGAGCCTGGCCTCTCCCGACAAGGCGCCCGTCGGCATTCCCGCGGGCGCCTTCAGCCACGGGAGCGCGGAGGGGTCCGCTCCGCGGATCGCGAGGGTCGCGTCGAGGATCCCGGTCGGATCGATTCGGCCATGGCCGGTCACGGTCGCGCCTCGGAGTTTCGTCTCGAGCCGATCGATGAGAATCCCCTCGCGGAGGAAACGCGCTTGCACCAGAAGCGTGTCGACTTGCTCTCCCTCGAGATCCCCGCTCAAGCAACCCGAAGCGGATCCATCCTCCGGTCGCCCCGAGAGATCGAGATCGCCGCGAACCGTTCCCTCCACCCCCACCACGTCGAGGAGCGGGAGGAACTCGCCAAGAACCAGCGGATCGAGGCGGACCGCACCGTCGCGGAGCCTCCCGCCACGAACCTCCCAATCGCCGCTCGCGGCCAGGCGTGTCCGCGCGAACTCGACGCGCACGGGATCGAGCCGCCAGATCGAGTCCTGGAACACCACCATGCCGTTCAGGCGAACCGGAGACCTCGCCCGCCCGCCTCTCGCCTCGCCGGCAAGCCGCTCCACCAGGACGCTCGAACTCCGGGGGCCGAGATTCACGACGCCAGCGCCGTTCAGGCTCTCGAGCGCGATCCGCTCGTTCACGAAGAGGAGCGTGGCGCCACGAAGCTCCAGGTGAATGCGCGTCTCGTTCGCTCCCGGCTTCCCCGAGCCTTTCCGAAAACGCGGCATCACGAACGCATGGTTGGAGTCGCGCGCCAGCACGACACGGAGGGAGTCGAGCGTGACACGAAACTCGCGGCGGGAGGAGAAGAGAAGGCTCCAGAGATCGTAATCGATGCGCGCTCGCGACGCTGACGCCCACGTGGTATCGCGGCCTTCGGTGCGGACCAGGAGGCGCGGCCGCTCGAGGATCGCGCCGCGGAAGAGGGTGCCGTGGATGCCGGCGACCTCGAAGCGCGTCGAGTCGGATCCGAGTGCGCCATTCAGGACCGACATGACCCGGCGCGAGAGGCTGGCGTCGCCCGAGGCGAAGAGATTCGTGAGGACTCCGACGCCGCCCCCAAGCACGAGGAGGAGCGTGAGCACGATCACAAGCGCGACGATCCATCCGACGTTCCGGTTCGCCCGCCGACGCCGCTCGTCGTTCGGTAGTTCGTTCATCAGTATGCCTGGCCCAGGCTGAAGGCGAATCCCCCGCGCCCCGTCACAGCGTCGGGCTCGTCGGAGCGCGCGATCCTCAACTTCCAGCCGTAGTCGAGTCGGACCGGACCGACCGGCGACGCGAATCGCACGCCGACCCCAGCCACCCACCTCATGTCCTTATACCCCGCCCCGTGCGAGATCGAAAAGATTCTCCGCCAGGAGAGATCGGACGCCTGCTCCCAGACTCCGCCTCCGTCCAGGAATGCGGCCGCACCGAGGAGGCCGGTGAGCCTTGCCCTGATCTCCGCGTTCACGAGAAGCAGATAGGCCCCGCCCCGGGGAACGTCGACAAGGGTGCCCAACGAGTCTTCGGCAACGATCGTGCCGATCTCGTTCTCCTGGTAGCCGCGCACGGTGGTGGCGCCACCCGTGCGGAAGCGGTCGTCCTTCGGGATGAGATCGAGATCGGTCAGATCGAGCGTGTCGGCCGGCCCCTGGCTCCCCGAGGTGATGAGACCACCGCGGGCCCGGAGCGCGATCGTCAATCGCCGGCGCCAGGGACGGTAGGTCGTCGCCGTTCCGGTCACCTTCAGGAACTGCGAATTTCCCCGGAAGAGGCCTCCAACGAACTCGGCGTTCGCCGTTGCGACGCTCCCTGCCCGCGGGTCGAAGAGATCGAGCCGCGTGTCGCGCTGCAGTGTCGCGAGAACGCTGTTCTTCGTGTACTTCTTCAGCGGTGTTCCGACGTCCTCGACCAGCTGCGTCGAGTCGGAGTTCACGCGCCGGGCCTCGTAAAGGAGCGAAAGGCTGGTCCACCGGCTCAACTCGTAGCGAAACCCACCGGTGGCGCCGACGGCCTGGAGCGGATTCTCTGTTTCCGTCACCAAGATAGGCACGTCTTCAGCATAGGCTCCGATGCTCCCCTGAACGCGATAGCCAAAAAGCCAGTCGCGCGTCAGGGAGACGTCACCGCGGCGATCGCCAAGGAGGAGGTCCTTCACGTACGGGAACTGAGGCTTCGGCTTGATGCGAATTCCCACCCGTGCCGTGGCCAAGAAGCGGACGCCGTCCCGAAAGAGGTTTCGCTGCCCCATCTGCCCCGTGAGCCGCACCTGCTGGGCGGTACCCGTTCCGTACCCGACACCCGCGTCCACCCATCCGAGCCGCCTCTCCCGCACGCTCACGATGAGGTTGGTCTCCCTTGCGGCGGAATCGATCTCGCCCGTGGAGAACTGCACGTCGCCGTAGAGGCCCGAGTCGTAGATGCGCTGCTGGCTACGCAGGAGGCGCGACCGCGCCAGGACCGCGCCGGGCTTGAGCACCACCTCCCGCGACACAAAATCCGGTTTCGTGGAGCGCGTCCCCTCCACGTCGATGCGGCGGAGGCGGGCCTGGGGGCCCGGATCGATGGTGAAACGGACGCGAACGTTTTCGCCGGTCACCTCGATCGAATCCTGAACGAAGGCGGCCACATGCCCGCGCTCGGCGTAAATGCTGTCGATCGCGAGGCGGCTCACTTCCACGGCCGGAAAGTCGAACAGCCCGCCGGCACTGAGGGGAATGACCGACCGGATCACCTCTTCGTCGCTCGCCGTAGGACCGTCGAAGTCGATGGCGTCGACCCGCGCGTGAGGGCCTTCGGAGATGTGAAACCGGACCTCGACGCTGGACTTGTCGCGGTTGACGATCGCCACGCTCTCCACGTCCGCGCCAAGAAACCCGTGGCGCCGGTAGAAGTCGCGGAGCACCAGTCGGTCGAAGCGGAGGAAGTCGGACCGAAGCGGCGCGGAGCGCCAGGGCCGGAAGAACGACGTGGCTCGCGTGCGAATCAGCGACTTGAGCGTCCCGTCCGTGTAGGCCAGGTTCCCGAGGATCTCGACCTTCGCCACGCTCTGCTCGCCATCCCCCCCCAGGTCAAGCTGGGCGATCGCGAGTCGCGGCTGGATCGAACCGAGGGCGAGAAGCGTGAGCGCCGAAGCGATCGCGGCCCGCGTCACTGCGGCGGCGTCAGGGGTGGCCGGGCGATACGGCCGTGTCGGCGGGCGCCGGATTCGAAAGCCGCTTCGAGATCGCCGCCTCGGCGCGCTTGCGCTGACTCACCCGATTGATGTCGTTGTAGAACGAGAAGACGACTAGCGAAACCAGGAGGAAGAGGCCGACGCGCTGGAACGCCATCTGCGTCCGTTCCGAGAGCGGACGCCGTCGCACCCCTTCGATGATCGAGAAGAGAATGTGTCCGCCGTCGAGGATCGGAATCGGCAGGAGGTTCATGGCCATGAGCGCCAGGCTGATGAAGGCGCCGAAACGGATCAGCTCGTTCACGCCGCTCGCGGCCGTCTGCTGGGCCACCTGCGAAATGGCGATCGGCCCGGCCACGCTCTCTCCAAGCCGCCCCGGGTTCGCCACGAGCGCCCAGAGCCCCGCGTAGATCTGTCCCACGGTGGCAAAGGTCTGCTGGAAGCCGAGCATGACCGCGCGGCCAGGCGGAAACGTCTGGCGGTAGGACATCAGTTCCGGAGGAGAGATCCCGACGAATCCCTCCGGGGTGGTGCGGACTTCTACCGTGAAGAGCTGCCCTTCGCGGCTCGCCTCGAGCGCCACTACGGCATCGGGCTTCGCCCGGAGCGCGCGAGCGAGTTCATTCCACGTCGTTACCGGTTTGCCGTCGATCCGAACGACGCGATCGCCGTCGCGGAGCCCCGCGGCGTAGGCCGGAAGTCCGATCAGGACCTTTCCGATCTCCGTGTCGGTCCCCCACTCGATACCCTCGGCAACTTTCAGCGCGTCGCCGCGCGGAAGCTGCAGCGTCAGCGGCGTCCCCTGCCGGCTGATCGCCAGCGCGATGGGAGCCGTGGCCCCCTTCGCCAAGGCGGTCCGATCGAGCGCATCCGAGAGGCTGGCCATGGTGGCGGCCGGCTTCCCGTCCCAAGAAACGAAGAGGTCGCCGCCCTGGAGACCCGCACGCTCCGCGGGCGATCCCGCCTTCACGGTGCCGACGTGGGCGCTGTAGTCGGTCGTGGTGATGCCAACCAGATAGAGTCCGATGTAGACGAAGAGCGCGAAGACAAGATTCGCCGCGGGGCCCGCGACGCTGA
>ERZ1292633.5806-Hain-H41-02um-R1-5806-length-11006-cov-12_pt1 | contig 11006 bp, 4 predicted proteins | sample MGYA00564406_ERZ1292633 | MGnify/ENA primary metagenome ERZ1292633 (study PRJEB36523, sample SAMEA6512639) | groundwater metagenome | collected 2019-01-08 | study: AquaDiva: Metagenomics assemblies of 32 groundwater samples
TTCCCCTCGCGCCCAGCCATCACCAACAACCTGTGCATCCATGCCATGGTTGACGACCACGGGTTGACGGCCGGCCAGGATGGGCGATGCCGGGCTGATCAGCGTGGACATACCACCATATATGTGTGGTTCTTTGCAGACCGCGCCGGGCGACTCATCTGAGAAGATCGTGTGCTCGTTTCTTTCTTTTCCAATGCATCGCCATTGGGCGGCGGAACTGTGTTTCCACCTCCATATATAAAGTACGTTCCACCCCCATTTTTGGCCGCGGGACAGAAGCGGAGAACCATGTCAGTGTATCGTGCGTAGATGCATTCTCAACCCTAAAAACAAAAACTATTTATCACCCCCAAAAACAAACAACACATAAATGTATCGCACCATGGTTGCCGACACCGGTGGCGTCATGGTCACGACGGGCGATGCCGAGCTGACCAGCGTGGGATACTGGTTCTTGGCGGAGTACGCCGGGATCACATCGTTGGACTTGACCCCCCTCGCGCACCTCACGAGCGTGACCATCGGGTTCCTTTGCGACTGTTCCGCCTTGACGTAGTTGGACCTCACGCCGCTCGCGCACCTCACGAGCATTCATGAATTCTTTATCGATGGCTGCATCGGGTTGACGGCGTTGGACCTGACCCCCCCTCACCCGCCTAACCAGCGGGCCGGTGTTTCCTCTGCAATTGTGAGCGCCTAACGGCGTTGGACCTGACACCACTCGCCCGCCTCACCACCCTCGATTGTGCGTTCCTCCAGAATTGTGTGAAGGCGTTGGATTGGGCGCACATCTCCATAGTGGGCAGCTCGGTTAGCCCTGACTCCACTCGCGCACCTCACTAACGTGGGCGACGAGTTCCTCTGCGGCTGTCACAGTCTGACGGCGTTGGACCTGACCCCTCTCACCCGCCTAACCAGCGTGGGCGGGTGGTTCCTCCGCGGTTGTGAGCGTCTAACGGCGTTGGACATGACACCACTTGCGCACCTCACAAACGTGGGCGACGCATTCCTCAAGTGCTGCGGTCTGACTGGGTTGGATCTGACTCCCCTTGCCTACCTCACCAGTGTTGGTGGCCGCTTCCTCGAGGGCTGCGTCGGGTTAATGTCGTTGGACCTGATGCCACTGGTGCACCTCTCCAACGCCGTGGGTGACGCGTTTCTCTCTCACTGCCTCGCGTTGACGGCATTGGACCTGACGCCCCTCGCGCAAGTCGTGCGCGTGGGCGATAGGTTCCTCTCCAGCTGCGGCCGTCTAAAAGCGTTGGGCCTGACTCCACTCGTGCACCTCGCCCAGATAGGCCAGCTTCCTCCAGAAGTGCGTCAGGCTGATTGCGTTGGACCTGAGTCCCCTCGCACGCCTGACCAGCGTCGGCGCCGGGGTTCCTCGTTGGCTGCCGCGGGTTGACATCACTGGACCTGACACGCACTCTCACCATGTCGTCGAAAAGCCGCGGCATCACGGGGACGATCCCCAGTTGGGTTCGAAGGCACAAGGGCCGCGCCGCCATACCACTTTTCCCTGGTCAGAATGCAAAAGGAAAGCATCGAACAACGCAGCCGACCTTTTTGCCCCCTCCTTCCTCACCGTTTTTTGGCTAAGAAAAGAAGGCTGCGCGTTTTTCCCTTTTGCGATGAATGCGTTGCGCAATCTTGCCCGGCGGGTCTTCGGCCCTACGTCCGCCGCTGGCGCTGCCAATGGTGGACCGTCATCGACCCCTGGAAAGATCAAGGTACGTCAACCCAATCCGCTCGCGGTGGACGACTTTCTTCGCCGGATGCCGACCGCACCAAGTTCGGACGAAATCATGACGATTATTCAGCGCAACTACGACCGTCACGAAGCGGAAGCCAGGCAACGAGAGGCGATGGCAGTGGGTAAACGCAAGGCCGGCGAAGTCGCCCTCACGCCCGAACAGCAAGCCATCGCCTCTCAACAGCGCGACGCCTTCACTCGTCGAGTTTTTTTCGACGTACGGTATCGATGCGGCTGCCGCGGCCGCTGCATGACCGGCGTCTTGCCGTGCCGATTCCCCGTGTGCTTCCACCTACGCCCCCTCGTCAAAGGGAGTGAAGTGTTCGAGTGGCGCATGCAAATCGAATCGTCACCCATGACGCAGGCGAAGTACGGCGCGATCCTCGAGCGGTGCCGACGCGACGAGTTGAAGGGCGCGTTGGAAGACATGATGACACTGATGAGGGGCAAGATCGCCGCCGTCACCGCGACGGCCCCTCTTTCTGCGGCGGTAGGTCAAAGCGTCGATTCTCACCACCGGGATCATGTCGCCCAGATCGACCAGAATGTGCTCGGCAACTCCGCTTCTTCCGATGTAGTGTCTCCCGCGTGTGCCTACACGGAACGCATCCCCATTCCATCCCTCGCGCATCTGAGCTCCTCTCCTGCGGTCGAGGAGATCGTCGCCCTCGCTATCTGGCGCGCCACACTGCTCGTGAACTTGGGCCATGATGAGGAGGCCGTGACCTCGTTGTGCGACTTGTGTACAAACGTGCACGAAAACTATGCACATACCGTTTTTGCATCCGCCGCAAATTGGGCGTTTCTGAACGATATGGAGGTGCGATTCTACAGAATGCTCGACGAGGATGGTTTGGAACCGCTTGATCCGGTCTCACCATCACCGCGAGCGGAGGAGGCAGTCTCAGCTGCTTCATCTACGGCTGGTTCAACACCCACGCCGCCGCTGGCTGCCGTGAATGTCGTTGCCTCACGGCAAGTCTCGGCCAAAGCCACTCGACGTATGTTACTGGGAGACGTGGTCTCCATCGCGATTTCCTTCATTCAGACAAAGAAGAAAAATCAGGCAAAGGCCACCGCTACGACGACGACGACGACGACCGCGCCGGTCGAAGAGGAGCGGAAAGAGGCAGACGTTCTCGACGCGGTGGTGAACGCGGTGTTTGGCACGCTCGTCACGAGCATCGTCGTCCGTGCCCAAACCACCCAAGAGAATGGGGATCATTCCGAGGACCCGATGAAATCGCGCGTCGTCGTGGACGATGTGAGGGCGCTCAAACGTCTCGGGGATCCATTCTGGAGCCGCTTCGAAGCGTTAGCGTTGATGCCGCCGATGCTACCGCCGAGGGCGCAAGAGTTGGAGTCGATGGGGCCCAACGATACCCCGAGGAACGTCCTTGATGCCGTGGGTCGGAGCATGCTCCTGCACCATATCGCCGCGACGTACGGTCGGCTTCCCGGCAGCCGGCGCGAAGATGAAATTGAAAACGAGGACGCGGAATTAATCCGGCAGAGCGCGACGCAAACGCCTGGGCAAGCCCCGATGAGAACCCCTGAGGAGGCGCTGCGCCCTCTCGCGAAATCGGACGTCGTCGAAAACGGAGGCGCAACTTCCGCGTCGCCTTTGCCTCCCGGAGCCACGCCCGGCATCGAGCACGAGTACATGAGCATGCCGCAACGACAGCGCGATTGCGTGAACCGCATGAAGGATCTGCTCATGCTGGTCAAGGACTATCAATCCAAAAACGGCGGGCAAATGCCTGGATTTCCCTCCGCGCGTTGAGTGTGATGTCTCGGAAGACAAAAGTCCTTGCTTCCTTCCCCCCACCATGGTCCGATCCGGCAAAGCCATCACCACTGGGTGGGAGGGAGGAGGGGGAGGAGGCAAGCAAAGCCACTACCGTGGTAACGAGAGCACCTAATGAGTTTTGTTGTTGCTGGCGCCGATGGTGTGGGTGACACACACGCAACTCCGATCGGGAGGAGGGAGGACATGACGTGTGTTGCAATCGCATGGGTCTAAACGGACGTGAATCGGAAAATAAACGGGGTTTAGAAAAAAGGAGGAGGGTAACGTTTCTCCCCTCGCGCTCCCTCGTTTCACTCCCCACCGCAGCAGCCGCAGCATCATGCCCGTGGCAACGGCGCTGCACAGCCGCGACGCCGTCCTGCGATGCATCAAGGCGTTTCTCCAGCCGCTCTATGACCTCCACCGACTCCGCAAAGACGAGTTCGTCGCGCTATGCAAAGACGCCCTTCGCGAAGTCATGGCGACGCCCGTGGGGTCCTTTACGTGGACCGTGGCAGGCATCCAGGACTTTCTCCAGCAGCGTCTGCGCAGCGACTATGGCTTGCTGTGGCCACCGCCGCATCCCATTGACGAGCAGCGGCGGCATCCCCGTCCTCTTCACCGCGACCCCTCTTCCTCCGATCCCCTTGTCGCCGACGGAAACCATTCCTCGCCGCGTTCCTTTCACACCGATGCCGGGCATCACGACGGGTGGTTGGACGGCGGAGATCGCGGCAAATGGGCGTTCAGTGACCCAATGGGAGGAGGAGGAGGAGCTGGGGTGGTGGTTTCTCGCGAGTTTATGCGGCGTCCTGTTGCCCCCAGTCACCACCATAGCGGCAACATCTCCGCCGCGGAATCCTTCGTGTCGAATGCGCAACCGCCACGCGGCGGCGAATGGCGATCACCAGTGCTTCCCGTGCCGCTGGTGTCTCCCTCGCCCACTACAACGGCAAACCGTGCCGTGGGTAATGTAGCCGCGGTGGGACCGGACCCACGACGCGTCGTGGTCTCGTCATCAGTCGCCGCTGCGGCGGTGCCCACCGCGGCCCCCACGGGATCGCTGCAGTCACACCGCTACGCACTGGGTGCGATGAAGAAGCGCCTCGAAGATCGCCTCGGTGCCTTCGAAGACCACGACGTTGAACAGCAGCGACGGGGAGTAGGAGATCGACGCGATGGCGACCGCTACCATGCCCTGGGTGACCCCGACAGCCGACGGCGCCACGGTGTTGCGGCCTTCTCAGAGCCCATCGGACCTTCGCCTCAGTACGACGGCGACAACGCGGAGGCGATCACCGCGATGGGGGACGAAGAAACACCTCCCGATTCGTCTGCCGCAATGGTCGATGAAGAGCCACGGCCGCTACCGCGAGCGCCCTTCTCGAATGGCATGAGTCCGCCGATGCTCCTGAAGGAAAATCTCAGCGGTGCCGCCTCGGACGGCGGCGTGCCGTTTTCACGGCCAAAAATGGTTCTTCGCGGAGGGCGGAGTACGACGGCGGCGGGGCCGTTGCGAGTTACGGTCGCGGTCGCCGAGGCGTCGCCGATTCCGGGCGATGCGTCAGCAGACGTTCCGCTGTCGTCCGAACCGCCAGCCAGGACTTCACGACAGTCCGCCGCGACGTCACGGGTTCCAGGCGACAGTGGAGGCTGGCCAAGCTCACCGTCACGGCGCTCCCCAATCGCACCAGGAGGTGGCAGTGACCGGCGGGATCGTCGGGATGACGCGGCGACCAACGACGACGACGACCAGCCGCCGCCGCCGTGGCGACGCAACGGTGAACCGCGCCGTTCGACGGTCGACAACGGCGGTCGCCGTGAGGAGGGCGACGCGGATGAACGGCATCATCACGACCATCGGCGCGATGACCGTCGACGTCGCAACGGAGGACGACGAAGACGGCGGCACCATCGATCCCACTCGTCGTCCAGTCTCTCCGACCCATCATCGAGTTCACCCACCTCGACGAGTTCGACATCGTGTTCCTCCTCTGGAGGGAGAAGGGGGGCCGATCGAGGACCGCGACGCGACTCCTCGTCTCGGAGGGACGCACATTATAAAAATGACAATGTGCTGCCAGAATCTGAGTCCTGGAGAAACGACACCAAACAGCAGCAGACGGCGCAGCGGCGCGAGGCGAATGAGTCGACGCGCCAACGCCAGCGCAGCAAATCCTCGGGAGCTGACGGGTCGAGTGAGGAGGGGACCGCCACGGCACGACGTAGGACACGACGGCAGCAGCGGCACCGGGAACAGAGTGCCAAAGACCGAACGGAACGGCCGCAGGCGCAGTTGACCCTACTCGAATCGGTACTCTCTGCGTCTTCCACGATCGTGCAGCAGCAGCAGCGGCAGCTGTTTGCCGCCGACGAGGGTTCGGCGCGGCAGTCGCTCATGCTGTGCGAGCAAGAGGCATGGTTCGCACTGGCATGTGCCGCAGTGAGCGCGGCTGCTCGCTGGTCCAGTGGGCCGCCGCGGCCGAGAGGCAGCCCCGGTCAACGGCGTGTCCACAATGTTTCGGCTGAACGCGGCGAGAGTCCCCGGAACGAGGTCGAATTCCCGGGTTACCACCGTCAGCAGCAACCGCTCCTGGTTTCTCCTTCTCGCCGACCATTGCCTGGCACGACGACGACGACGACGACGGGCGGTGGCGGTCGGCGTCACGAGGAAGACGACGATTTCGTCGTGGGATGCGGCGAAGATGACGCGGACGCAGCGGACCTCTCGTCGTCTACCGTTGCCCGCCGTCGACGACGGGTAGTGTCGCCTGGACGGCCGGCACTGGAAGGGATTGCTGGCAAGGAGCGCTTTACGGTCGTGTCGCTGTCCGAAAGTGACGGCAGTGCCGCGGACGATCACCAACACCGGCTGTCCCGAGGAGGATCGGCTGGCACATCGCACCAATATCATCATGAACCCGCTGCCAACATATTGCCACCTGCGACGTTGTTGAAGCTGCACCCGTCGACGCCCGTTCGTGGTGCGAATGGGGTCGCCCCATCGATGACGTCGAATCATCATCACTTATTGTTATCAAGGCAGCAGCCACAACATTCGAGGAGCCACCTAGCAACGACCGCGCAGCAAGCCGGAGCATCAGGTGGCGGCGCAGATGAAGGGGCAGCAACGGCCCCCCCGTCCCCTTCCGACGCACGTAGCCGCCATCGCCCTGATGTCGAGGCGGTATTGGCGGCGCAGAAGTTAGAAATTAAAGCGCTCTACGACGCCATGCGGCAAAAGGAACGGCAATTACGCGCCGCGGTGTTGTCGCAGCCACCATGGTTTCAAAGTTCCGAGGCCTCGGCGGCGGGTGCCATGTCGTTTGAGCGACCGCAGCCGCACCTAGTGGATCGAACTCCTCCGCCTTCCACGCCGCCCCCACACAATGCCATCGCGGCTCCCATGGAGGGACGGAGACCACGCCATCCCACCGCTGCGGGTGGCGAACTTCATCACCAGCTTCCGCAATCGCCGGCACCATGGACGACGCAACTGCCCCCGCGCGGTACGATGACGACGACCACACCCCCGCAGGGAAGCAACAGCAGCAGTAGCAAGCGGATGTCGCCGGTTCACCCAGGCGAGCATACCGCAGCGGCGATGCTTTCCAACACCACCACCACGACCCCACGAACAGGAGGAGGCGGAGGAGGGGGTGTGGTTCGCCAAACGCATTCTCCTCTTGACGGATGGAGGGAGGGAACGCTGCACCGGAATGAATTTGGCGGCGATCATTCTCGTCACCCTGCCTCCTCCACCACGTACGCGCATCACGCGGCTTCCGGCGTCGCGCAGCGGGCAAAGGAAGGGCAGTTTCCAATCTATGTTATCCCGGAGGAACCTCCACGACAGGCTCATGACCGCATGTCACAAATCTCTCGTCAAGAAGCGCTCCAGCAACCGAGCACCACCGAGCTCGTGGAATTTATTCGCCAAGAGCTGCAGGCAATCTACGACGCGGGCGAGCTTCCGCAGAAAGCCTTCGTCGACATCGCGCGTGTGGTATCCTCTCGCATGTCGACACCGAATTTGATTTCTTCGGGCCGTCGATCATCCCCGTTTCCAGGAGGAGGAGGAGGAGGAGGTGCTGCGGCGGGTGGCCGCGGTGCCTTTCCTCCTCCTCCACCTCGATCGTCCTCCCCCGTCAACTGGAGAGTCACTGTTCGAAACCACTTGCGAAACGTGCTCAAGGATTATGGCATCACGGCACCCAGGGTGGTGGTGGCGTGAACATCATGCATTTGTTGTCCGTCGCTCGCAACGCGCAACCCACAGAGCCCAAAGAGAGACTGAAGAGATGTGAGCGCTTCTCCTGAGGATCTAGCGTTTTGGTGTGGTGGATTGTTTTTTGTACAAAGAGATGACCGGTATGTGGGTGAATTAGGGTTTACTTCCCCCTGATTTTCCCGTTTGTGAACCCGTCGATAATAGATGTTGACCCAATGGTATTGAGCCGAGGTGGTGCTTTGTGCGGGGAATGAGCGGCGGGCTTCCCCTCTTCTCTTTTCACCGCGGCGGAAAGACCCTCATCACCATCAGCGAGAAACGATTGAATGGCCGCCTCAGCGTCCGCCGTCCTCCGGTGTTACTACGATGTGCTCGGGATCGATAGAGACGCGTCCTCGGACGCCATTAAAGTAGCGTACAAAAAGCTGGCTCTCCTCTATCACCCTGACAAAAACCGCGCGGACCCGGAAACCGCCATGGTGAAATTCAAGGAGCTTCAGAACGCGTACACGGTCCTGAGCGACGGGGACGAGCGACAGTGGTACGATGATCACCGCGACAGCATATTGCGTGGCGGCGGGCGTTGGACCGGAGGCGGAGGTCGTGACGATGGAGCAGGCGATAGCGACGACGACGACGAGGAAGAGTACGGGTCACACCTTTTCCACTTCATGCGGCCGGGTAGCTTTGATGGTTTCGTTCCCCCGAAGAAAAAACAGAAGGCGACCACAACAACCACCACGGGTGGCCATAAGCCGTCCAGTCCACCAGCTTCGTCGTCGCCTGCCGCGAGCGGTGGCTCAGCGACTCCAACCTTGGCGAAAAAGAAAAGGGTTGTGAGCGTGGATGACATCGACGACGATGACGAGGACGACGGCCATTCATCCGAGGAGGGCCAACCGGAAACAGCAGCCGCACCAGCGAGGTCGAGTGGGGGAGCGGCGACGTCGCCTCCGCCAGGGGGTGATGGCGATGACGACGACGACGACGAAGCAATGGACTTCTACTCCGTCTATCACCGCGTCTTCCGCGGCATCGCGGTCGACGACAACAAGGAAGTCCGGCGGAAGCGGAATACCACGTCGACGGAGGCGACGAAGTCCATGGCGCCATCCGCGCCGCTCCCTGATTTCGGGAGCTCGGACACTCCCTACGCCACCGTGCTGAAGTTCTACAACCACTGGACCAATTTCCAATCCAAACTGAGTTTCGCGTGGCGCGATCAGTATCGTGCGAGCGATTTGCCAGACCGCTTCCAGCGCCGGGCGGCGGATCGCATCAATGGGAAGGAAAGGGAGACCGCCCGAAGGGACTACAATAAGCTCGTGCAACGCCTCGCGGCCTATGTGCACCGCCGCGATCCGCGGGTCGAACGGGAAATGATAAAACGGCAAGAAGAAGAGGAGGAGAAGCAGAAAGTCCGGGAGCGGCAACACGCGGTTCGGATGGCGAAATTAGCCGCCACGGAGAAGCAGTGGATGGAGGAAGCCAAGCAGAAAGAGGAAGGGGAGCGTGCCGCGCGGAGGGAGAAGCGACGTCAAGCACAGGTAGCGGCCGCAGGGGAGGCCAGCGTGGTGGATGCGGACGCGGCGGAGAGCGACGACGACCTCGAGGAAGAAGTTCACGATGGGTCGACCATTGATTTGCTCTACGCCATGCAGGCGCAAGCCGAGGCCGAGCGCAAGCGGCAGCAGAAAAAGGAGGAGGCGGATCGGCTGTTCGGACCCGCCGGTGGGGGACAAGGGGAAATGCCGTCCTCCGTCTCGGGGGGCGGCGGGGTAAACAGCGCTGCGGCCACCGTCTTCGCAGACGCGGTGGCGTCGTTGCGCTGCGCGCCTTGCAAAAAGACCTTTGCGACGAAAAAGCTACTCGACGAGCATCTGAGCAGCTCGAAGCACAAGGCGAAGGTCAAGCAGATGATCGCGAAGGGCGAACTGCCCCGTGAATACGAATCGAAGATGGAGGCACCCCTCTCCATGGCAGACGGCCGGGCGGGTGCGGCCGCCGCCGCCGCCGCGGGCGTCGTGATCCTTGGTGATGACCTCCGCCTCCGTGACGTCTCCGGTTCAACGGTCCCAGGGAGTGGGAAGTCGCAGGCGGTGGCCGTCCACGCTGACCCAGTCGTGGCACCGCAGGATTCCCCTGCCGCCGCTGGAGCGCCCCTACCATCGCCGCAGGATGGTGCTTCGGCATCCGCGGAAACTAGCCGCCGCTGCGACGGACATCGGAAAGGTAACCGCACGGCCCTGGAGGACGAGATGGACGAGCAGCACGACGAGGACACCCAGCGCCTACTACTGCGCTCCGGCGGCGGGGGTGCACCGTCGGCAAAGCCGAAGGAGTCAACGACGAAAGCGGCCGCCGCACCACCAGCCGCTTCGGCTCCAAAGGTTGCGGCGTCAAGCGGCGTGAAGAATCCAAATGTACCTCCGCCGCATAGGGGCGCCCGCAGCGCAGCGAAGGCGATGGTCCACAAGGGAAGCTCTAGCGACGACGACGACGACGGGGAGGAAGAGGAGTCCGCCGTCCCAGCCGCCGCCGTTCGCAGTGGTGGCAAGTTCGCCATGCTCGGAAAACGCCGTTGAATGTGAAAGACGGATGCCCAAGGAGCGAGGAGATCGTCCAGCAGTTGTGCGTTGTGGTTTGGCACCCTTTGCGCTCCACGGGCTGACTAGGACTCTTGGGGGGAAGGAAGGAAGGAAGAAAAAAAAGGAAGGAGTGTCCTCTGTTCGAGGGGGGGTTTTGGCGTTCACTCTCGTCGGTTAACTTAATTACGGTTGGCGTTGGCATTTTGTCAATTAGTCAATACATGTATATCGGGTGACTAAGAATCGCGAGAATGTAAATGTATTTTTTGGTCTTTTTCATTTGATGTGGTGGTCCGCAGAGTCCCGCCCTTCATTCCCCTTTTCCGCAATCTAAAACGAGGTCATCGCGGTCTCAGCCGGCCCTCCAAAAGGCCGCGCCACGGAGGGCACACAGGTGTACCGGAAGCCTGTGGCCACATCCGCTCGGTTGCCCCAACACCCGCAAACCGAGGATCCGCGCCGTCCGACACGACAGGAGGGAGGCTTCCACATGCGGTTGCCACCTCGCTGCCGCCAGAGGGGAAGCAATCAACGAGAAAAAGCCGGAAGCGAAGCGACAGGCGCCAGCACCAAGAGGCCGGGACGCAGAAGAACTCGCAGAAAAGTTTGTTTCGAGCGCAGAGTTCGTGGAATAATCCGCAGGAT
>ERZ1292633.5809-Hain-H41-02um-R1-5809-length-11001-cov-5_pt1 | contig 11001 bp, 13 predicted proteins | sample MGYA00564406_ERZ1292633 | MGnify/ENA primary metagenome ERZ1292633 (study PRJEB36523, sample SAMEA6512639) | groundwater metagenome | collected 2019-01-08 | study: AquaDiva: Metagenomics assemblies of 32 groundwater samples
TGTGTTCACGCCGCCGAACGGGTGCAACGGGTTTGGTTGCACCCTGGGCTGCAAGCCCCACGCACCATTCTTATCGTTCGGTGCGCAGGGCGCACCCTACATTTTAAATTAATCAGAGGCTCTCTTAGACGTTGAAGCTCTCGCCACATCCGCATTGGGCCTTGACGTTGGGGTTGTTGAACTTGAATCCCTCGTTCAGGCCCTCGCGCGCGAAGTCGAGCTCGGTGCCGTCCAGGTAGACGAGGCTCTTCGGGTCCACGAGCACGGTGACGCCGTGGCTTTCGAAAAGCCGGTCGTCCGGCTCGACCGCATCGACGAACTCGAGGACATACGCCATCCCCGAGCAGCCGCTGGTGCGAACGCCCAGGCGCAGGCCGACGCCCTGACCGCGCTGGGCGAGAAATTTTTGCACGCGTTGCGCGGCCTTTTCCGTCAAGGTGATCGCCATGTCTTTTTCCTCGCGTCAGGTCGAAAAGCAATTTGTAGGGTGGGCATTGCCCACCATGAGCGTCTTCGATCGGTGTACAGCGGTGGGCGATGCCCACCCTACATTAATTATCATGTTCTTTTTTGGTCAGGTCGAAAACGAGCTGCCGCAGCCGCAGGTGGTCTTGGCGTTCGGGTTCTTGATCACGAAACGCGCCCCGTCCAGTCCTTCCTGGTAATCGATCTCCGCGCCGGCCAGATACTGGAAGCTCAGCGGATCGATGAGCAGGCGCACGCCGTGTTTTTCGAAAGCGGTGTCGTCTGCGCCGGCGGTTTCCTCGAAGATGAAGCCGTATTGGAATCCGGAGCAACCACCGCCGGAGACGAGGATGCGCAGACTGAGATCCATCCGGCCTTCCTCGGCGAGCAGCGTCTTGACCTTGTCGGCGGCGCGCTCGGTGAACAGGATCGGGACGGGCGGTACGGCGGTTTCGGCAAGCATGGCGATGCTCCTCGATAAAGATGCGGTGCGACGATCAGAGGGTGGCGGCGCGCGGTTCGGGATTCGCGTCGCGCGACTCCCCGGCCGGGACCCGTTTCGAGCGGTAATCGACGATCGCCGCCTTGATCGCGTCCTCCGCCAGCACCGAGCAGTGCACCTTGACCGGCGGCAGCGCCAGCTCTTCGGCGATTTCGGTGTTCTTGATTTCGAGCGCCTGCGTCAGGGTCTTGCCCTTGAGCCACTCGGTCACGAGCGAGCTCGAGGCGATGGCGCTGCCGCAGCCGTAGGTCTTGAACTTGGCGTCTTCGATGATGCCTTGCTCGCTCACCTTGATCTGCAATTTCATCACGTCGCCGCAGGCCGGCGCGCCGACCATGCCGGTGCCGATGTCCGGGTCGTCCTTGTCGAACGTGCCGACGTTGCGCGGGTTCTCGTAGTGGTCCAGTACCTTGTCGCTATAAGCCATGATTCACTCCTTTTTATCACCCGTGCGCCGCCCAGCGCACGCTGTTCAAATCGATGCCATCCCGGTGCATGTCCCACAGCGGTGACAGCGCGCGCAACCGCTGCACGGCCGCCTCGATGATCTTGATCGCGTGATCGATCTCCGCCTCGGTCGTGAAGCGCCCGAGAGAGAAGCGGATGGAACTGTGCGCCAGCTCATCCGAGCGGCCGAGCGCGCGCAGCACGTACGAAGGCTCGAGCGAAGCCGAGGTGCAGGCGGAGCCGCTCGAAACCGCCAGGTCCTTGATCGCCATCATCAGCGACTCGCCCTCGACGAAGTTGAAACTGATGTTTAGATTGTGCGGCACGCGCCGCTCGAGGTCGCCGTTGACATAGACCTCCTCGATGCCGAGCAGACCGTGAAGCAACCGGTCGCGCAGGCGCCGTATGCGCGCGTTGTCAGTGGTCATTTCCTCGCGCGCGAGGCGGAAGGCCTCGCCCATGCCCACGATCTGGTGCGTGGGCAGCGTGCCCGAGCGCATGCCGCGCTCATGCCCGCCGCCGTGTATCTGCGGGTCGAGACGCACGCGCGGCTTGCGCCGCACGTAGAGCGCGCCGATGCCCTTGGGGCCGTAGGACTTGTGCGCCGAAAACGACATGAGGTCCACCGGCAGCGTGGCGAGATCGATAGGTGTTTTGCCGGTGGACTGGGCGGCGTCGACGTGCAGCAGCACGCCGCGGCTCCGGCAGATCGCCCCGAGCGCGGCGATGTTCTGGATCACGCCGATTTCGTTGTTCACGTGCATGACCGAAGCCAGGATCGTGTCGGGCCGGATCGCCTGCGTGAACTTCGCCGCGTCCAGCAGACCGTCCGGTTCGGGGCCGAGATAAGTCACCTCGAAGCCTTCGCGCTCCAGCTCGCGCATACTGTCGAGCACCGCCTTGTGTTCGGTCTTCACCGTGATGAGATGCTTTCCCTTGCCCCGGTAAAACCGGGCCGCGCCCTTGATCGCGAGGTTGTCCGACTCGGTCGCGCCCGAGGTCCAGACGATCTCGCGCGGATCGCAGTTGACCAGCGCCGCGACCTGCGCGCGCGCCGTTTCCACCGCTGCTTCGGCGGTCCAGCCGAGGGCATGCGAACGGCTCGCCGGATTGCCGAAATGTTCCGTCAGGCAGGGCAGCATTTTTTCCACGACGCGCGGATCGACCGGCGTGGTCGCGGCATAATCGAGATAGATTGGATATTTTTCCGTCATGGGTTGGGCGCTCTGTTCATGTGCGAACAATTTTTCGATCGTTGCAATCATTTCCTTTCTTCGCCTTCAGCAACTCCCATGCCACCCGCGGACATGCGTTGATTTACCGGGATTTCGCTGAAAACGATTTCCCGTGCGTGTGTGCATGAAGGTCGGTTTTGTCGGCTTTGTCGCCTTTCAAACAAACCGGATGTATTTTTTTTCAGGCAGTGAACGCACGGCGGTGGCGACTCGTTTTTCGCCCCCTTTGGTCCTTCGCGGCATCGTTTTCAGGAAGGTCTGAATAATTCGATGTAGGGTGAGGCGGGGTTTTCGTGAACACACTTAACGTGTGTTCACGCCGCCGAACGGGTGCAACGAGTTTTGTTGCGCCCCGGGCTGCAAGTCCTACGCACCGTCTTGTCGATCGGTGCGCAGGGCGCACCCTACTTTTTTGAATTATTCAGAGGCCGCTTAATGATTGAGTAAATCAGGCGGGAATTGTGGTATGTAAATTGCTGAGGGGTAGTTGAAGCCGACACCGTACCAGAAATTTCTCCCTGCCATGGCGATGGGCTCGAAACCGCGCGGCGACAGGGGTTTGCGGCGGTCGGCGGTATCAGGCGGTATAGGAAAGCTATGGAAAAGGAAGGCACGTCCGAGCTGATTGCCATCTACGAAATCAGCAAGATATTGGGCTCATCGCTCGATTTGCCGAAGACTCTCCGGAGCGTCCTCGGCGTGCTGTCGTCGTACCTGAAAATGCACCGCAGCATGGTCAGTTTGGTGCAGGAATCCGGCGAGCTGCACGCTACTGGTGCATACGGCCTGACCGTGGAAGAGGTGCGGCGCGGTCAGTATCAGGCCGGTGAAGGCGTCATCGGCCGGATATTGAAGACCGGCATGCCCATCGTCGTGCCGGACATCGCCAAGGAACCCTTGTTTCTCAACCGCACCCGCTCCCGCGATCTGACGAAAGGCCAGGTGATCGCGTTTCTCGGCGTTCCGATCAAGGCCGGGCGCGAGGTTCTCGGTGTGTTGAGCATCGATCGCGAACGCGAGACCAATCGCCTTCCCGTCAAGTTCGAGCGCGACGTACAAATCCTGAAGATGGTGGCGAACCTGATCGGCCAGACGGTGAAGCTGCACCGCAGCGTGACCGCCGAGCGCGATCGGCTCATGCAGGAGAAGCACAGCTTGCAGAAGGCGCTGCAGGGCGCCGCGCCGGGCAAGTACAGCCTGAAAAACGTGATCGGCCGCAGCCAGCGCATGCAGCTGGTTTTCTCCGAGGTTCACCAGGTCGCGCCCGGGCGTTCCACCGTGTTGCTGCGCGGCGAGAGCGGCACCGGCAAGGAAGTCATCGCGCGCGCCATCCACAGCCTGAGCCCGCGCAAGGACGCGTCGTTCATCCGCGTCAACTGCGCCGCGCTCACGGAAACCCTGCTGGAATCGGAGCTGTTTGGTCACGAGAAGGGCGCGTTCACCGGCGCCACCCAGGAGCGCAAGGGGCGCTTCGAGCTGGCCCACGGCGGGACGCTGTTTCTGGACGAGATCGGCGAGATATCGCCGGCGTTCCAGACCAAGCTGCTGCGCGTCTTGCAGGAGCGCGAGTTCGAACGCGTCGGCGGCAACAAGCCGATCCAGGTCGACGTGCGGCTGATCTTCGCCACCAATCGCAACCTGGAAGAAGCCGTGGCCGGCGGGCGGTTCCGCGAAGACCTGTACTACCGCATCAACGTCGTCAGCATTTCCCTTCCGCCGCTGCGGGAACGGCGCCAGGACATTCCGTTGCTGGTGGAGTACTTCCTGAACAAATACAACAAGGACAACCAGCGCCAGCTGGCGGTCGCCCCTCCGGCGCTGCAGATCCTGCTGGACTGTAACTGGCCGGGCAACGTGCGCGAGCTGGAAAATTGCATCGAGCGCACCGCGACCATGACGCGCGGGAGCGAAATCCAGAACCTGGACCTGCCTTGTCAGCAGGGCAAGTGCCTTTCGATGGCGCTGCACGGCCATGGCGCGACCCGGACCATCCCCATCATGCCCGCGTCCCATCCGGTTTCCGAGGCGGACGCGCCGTCCACGAATCCCGCGGACGCCGGCGCTCCGCCGGCGTCGGAGCGGGCGCGCCTCGTCTGGGCCATGGAGCAGTGCGGCTGGGTGCAGGCCAAGGCGGCGCGCCTGTTGAATCTGTCGCCGCGCCAGATCGGTTACGCGCTCAAGAAGTACAACGTCCCGCTCAAGCGGCTGTAACTTCGTCTCCACCGCCGCGCGCCAATCTAGCAGGTTGCTGAAAAAGTCCGAAAACATCCAATGCCGTCATTCCGGCGCAAGCCGGAATCCAGCATATTACTGATTTCATTCGTTCTAATATTCTGGACCCCGGCTTGCGCCGGGGTGACGATGTATTTTTTAGCACGTAGGTTGGGGTGAGCGCAGCGAACCCCAACGTGCCTCGTGTATTAGCGCGCAGGCCACCGATATCGGATTTTGTTGGGGTTCATTTCATTCACCCCAACCTACATGCTATCCCTCGCCGCAATGTCTGTTGTCGCCTTTGCGACAAAGCACTACACGCGGTCCCGCGATGTAAGTATTGCAACAGCGTCGCTCCGTCCGATAACGCCGTTATTTCACGCGATTAACTTCGTCTCGCGCCGTTGGCACGGCGATTGCTGAGCAGCGTTTGACAGACAATTTCGATGGGCCCGCGTGCCGCGTCAGTGCGCCGCGGAAGAACAGGAGCGAGACATGGAACCGACGAGCGAATCGAGCAATGCCGGCGTGCAGGAAGTCGTGCCGCTGGAGCAGTTGATGCAGAAGGTCGCCGAACACAAGGGCTGTGGCACGTCCGGCGCGGGCGGCAAAGCCAGTTGCGGTTCTTCCGCCGGTCAGGGCGATCTGGCGCCGGAGATCTGGGAAAAGGTCAAGAACCATCCGTGCTACAGCGAGGAGGCGCATCACCATTACGCGCGCATGCACGTGGCGGTGGCGCCGGCGTGCAATATCCAGTGCAATTACTGCAACCGCAAGTACGACTGCGCCAACGAATCGCGCCCGGGCGTGGTGAGCGAGAAGCTCACGCCGGAGCAGGCGGCGAAGAAGGTGCTGGCGGTGGCCTCGACCATCCCGCAGATGACGGTGCTCGGCATCGCCGGTCCCGGCGATCCGCTCGCGAACCCGGAAAAAACCTTCAAGACCTTCGAGCTGATCGCCAAGACCGCGCCCGATATCAAGCTGTGTCTTTCCACCAATGGCCTGGCCCTGCCGGATCACGTGGACACCATCAAATCCTTCAACGTGGATCACGTCACCATCACCATCAACATGATCGACCCGGAGGTGGGACAGCACATTTACCCGTGGATTTTCTGGAAGCACAAGCGCGTCACCGGCAAGGACGCCGCCAGGATACTCACGGAACGGCAACTGGAAGGGCTGGAAATGCTGACCGCCGCCGGCATCCTGTGCAAGGTCAACTCGGTCATGATTCCCGGCATCAACGACCGGCACCTGGTCGAGGTGAACAAGGCGGTCAAGTCGCGCGGCGCGTTCCTGCACAACATCATGCCGCTCATTTCCGCGCCGGAACACGGCACGGTGTTCGGGCTGAACGGACAGCGCGGTCCGAGCGCCCAGGAGCTGAAGGCGCTGCAGGACAGCTGCGAGGGCGAGATGAACATGATGCGCCACTGCCGCCAATGCCGCGCCGACGCGGTCGGGCTGCTGGGCGAAGACCGCTCGGCCGAATTCACCACCGAAAAAATCATGGAGATGGACGTGCAATACGACGCCGAGGGCCGCAAGGTCTATCAGCAGCAGGTGGAACAGGAACGGCAGGCCACGGTGGCCGCCAAGGAGGCCGAGCTGGCGGACCTGATGTCGGAATTCAGCAACATCAAAATCCTGATCGCCGTCGCCACCAAGGGCCACGGCCGGGTCAACGAACACTTCGGTCATGCCCAGGAATTCCAGATTTACGAAGTCAGCACCGCGGGCTCCAAGTTCGTCGGCCACCGGCGCGTGGATCTGTACTGCCAGGGCGGCTACGGCGAGGAGGACACGCTGCCGACCGTGATTCGCGCCATCAACGATTGCGTGGCGGTGTTCGTTGCCAAGATCGGCGGCTGCCCGAAAGACAGCCTGAAGGCGGCGGGCATCGATCCGGTGGACAAATACGCCCACGAATTCATCGAGCAGTCGGCGGTGCGCTATTTCAAGGAATATCTGGGGAAAGTCAAATCCGGCGAAATCGTTCATGCCGCCCGAGGCGACGCGGATATTCGTCAGGGCGCGTATATCGCGGCGTAAACGACCGGAACCGGGAAACGCAATTCGCAACTTTTATTCAGGAGATACCCGATGGCCTACAAAATCATCAACTCGCAATGCACGGCGTGCGCCGCCTGCGAACCGGAATGTCCCAACAACGCGATCCGCGAGAAGGACGGCACCTTCATCATCAAGCCGGAGAAATGCACCGAGTGTATCGGCTACTTCGACGATCCGCAGTGTGTGGCGGTCTGCCCGGTGGAAAACACCTGCATCATCGACAAGGCTTACCTGCGTTACCAGGCGACCGCCTAATGTCTTGTCCGGTAAATAACTTGCTTAAGTTCGTAGCCTGGATGGAGCGAAGCGGAATCCAGGGAGATGGCGAAAATTCCCCCGGATTTCGGCGCTTCGCGCCTTCATCCGGGCTACCCATCTTGCCCGATTTCGCCAAGATATTTCTGGGGCACCACACTAGGAGAACGACATGAACGTCACCATCACACCCGCTGCCGAGAAATTCATCCGTCGCATGATCCGCTTCAACGGCAGCGGCAACGACGGTTTCCGGTTGACGGTGACCGCCGGCGGCTGCTCGGGGCTGGCCGCGGAGTTCACCTTGGAGGCAACGCCGCGCGCCGGCGACAGCGTGCTGGAGCACAACGGCATGAAAATCTTCCTGCCGGCCGAGAGCCGGCTGTTGCTGGACGGCGTCACCATGGATTTCGCGGACACGCCGATGAACAGCGGTCTTTCGTTCGTCAATCCGAACGCGGCGCCGTGCGCTTGCAGCAGCAGCGCGGGCGCGGGCACGGGGGTCGCGGCGGTCGCGGTGTCGAGTGTCACGCGCGCCAAAAATCCGACAGTGACGTAAATCGCATTTCACAAGGGGGCGCCTATGTTCTCAAATACCGCGGCAGCCGTAGACACGCAGGCCGTTGCGTCGAGGAACAGGCGGCTGCTTTCCGCCGCCGAGGCCGTCTCGCTGGAGCGCGCCTGTCTGGGCGGCGGCCTGCCGCATGAAGCCGAACGGCATCTGTGCCTGGCCGGATTGAATTACCACGAGGACAGCGTTGCCGAGGCGCATCTGCATCAGGCGCAAGCGCTGGCACCCGACCATATCGGCGTCTATATCGGCCTGTACCGGTTTTATTTCTACAAGGGACGGTTGAGCCGGGCATTGCAGATCGCGGAGGTCTGCCTGGAGAAGTCCGCCCGGGATAACGGATTGGCCGCCGACTGGCGCCAGGTGCGCCCGGGCGATGCGTCATTCGGCAGCTACGAGGCGGCGCTGCCGCGCTTTTACCTCTTCGCCCTCAAGGCCTACGGTTACCTGCAGATGCGTCTCGGCAACCTGGACGAGGGCCACGCCGCGCTGGCCAAGATGCTGGAACTGGATCCGAGCGACAAACTCGGCGGCTCCACTTTGCTGCGCGTGCTCGAGCGCATGGGACTGGACGATGACGACTGATATCGACGAATCCGCAATCGCGCCATCCCTGGCGCGCGGCCCTCGCCTCGATCCTATCGGCGAAGCCCTGGACTGGCGCGGCAACGAGATCGGCTGCGAAGCGTGCGCGCATCGCGATCGCCTCGCGGCCGGACATTGCCGCTTGCGGCATGCCTGCGTGAACGACCGCTATGCGCGGCGCATCGACCGTTTCTTCGCGTGGAACCCGGAACTGGCCAATGATTATCTCGATCATCCCTATTTCGAGGCGCGCGCCGTGGCCGCCAAGCATGCCGACGTGTTCCATCTGCCACGGCTCCTGAACGATCCGGAGGCGACCGTGCGCTGGAGCGCCGCGCACCGCTTGCCGGCGCGATATCTGCTGCGGTTGCGCGAGGATCCGGACCGCGAGGTGCGCATCCGCGTGGCCATGCGCCTCGACGGTCAGGACCTGATCATGATGATGGAGGATCCGGACTACTACGTGCGCCAGATCGTGGCGCGGCGCATCGCGCTGACGCTGCTGCCGCTGATGATGAGCGACGATGACCCTGAAGTCCGCCGCGAGGTGGCGAAGCGGATCGATGCCGACTGGCTGATGGCCATGTCCGCGGACCCGGACGCAAGCGTGCGCCTGGAGGTGGTGCGGCGGCTGCCGGCACCGCAACTGGCCTGGCTGCACCGCGACCCGGACTGTCGGGTGCGTTATGAGGTGGCCAGCCGGAGCGAACCCGGTTGTCTGGCGGAACTGGCGCGCGATCCGGATGCAGCGGTTCAGGACATGGCGCGTCAACGCCTGCTCTCCGGGGACGCCGGGCGGGATACGTCGCCCGTCGCCGACAGTCAGTGATGCCGTGAAGCGTCGAGGAGGGGAAGCGCATGGGTGACATCAGCCGTGACAGTCATGTGGTGGAACTCAACGGGCCGCCGCGTTTCGACTATGGGCAGAAGGTGCGCTCGCGCAAGACCGTGCGCAATGACGGCACTTTTCCCGGCAAGGAAATCGGCGAGATTCTCATCAAGAAAGGCGACGAGGGCTACGTCACCAGCATCGGCACTTTCTTGCAGCAGTTCTACATCTACGGTGTGGACTTCGTGGCGCACGGCTACCGCGTCGGCATGAAGGGGCGGGAACTGGAGTCGGTGGAACCGGCCAAGGCGCCGGCGCCGCCGGATGCAAGCGCGCGCGACGCCGGGGAGCCGGCATGATCGAGGCGCGCGCGGCGAAATACCGATGGGGCCAGAAGGTGCTGGCCTTGGTGGATCTGTACAACGACGGCAGCTATCCGGAGCGCGAGGCCGAGACGCTGCTGATCCAACAGGGGATCGCGGGTGAAATCGTGCAGGTGGGCAGTCATGTTGAATCCGATACGCCGGTTTATCTGGTCGAGTTCCCTGACGGCCTCGTGGTCGGCTGCATGGAGGAGGAAATCGCTCCGCCACAGGCAGGGCCCTGACATGAGCACGCAGGCAAACAGGATTCTGGTCAGCCATGTGGCCGCCGCGCCGCACCCGAACGACGTGGACCGCAAGCGCATCGAGCGAGCGCTCGAGAAACGGGCGCGCTACCGTTACGTTTCGCCCACGGTGCGCCCAGCGCAGGACGGCTATCTCATCACCAGTCCGTGCTGCTCGCGCAACGTGGACCCGCAGGGCGGGGAGATCGACATCGCCTGGCTCGAATTCGAACCGCGGCAGGGAAACTGGCGCCTGCAGCGCAAGGACCACGCCACGGGCGCCTGGGTGCAGTTCTGGAAATACCCGAGCCTGATGGCACTGCTGGATTATTTGAACCAGGACCCCGAACGGCTGTTCTGGCGATGAGCGACTCGATCTATCTCGACAACAATGCCACCACGCCGGTCGCGCCGGAGTGTCTCGACGCCATGCTTGCCTGTCTGCGGGAAAACCATGGCAATCCCTCCAGCAAGCATCGCGCCGGCGAGCGGGCGAAACAATCGGTCAACGAGGCGCGTACGCTTGTGGCCGGCCTGCTCGGCGCGTTACCGGCGGAGATCGTATTCACCAGCGGCGGCACCGAGAGCAACCATCTCGCCATCCTCGGCGCGCTGGCGCTGAATCCGGACAAGCGTCACGTGATCACGAGCACCGTGGAGCATCCGTCCACGCTGTCGTTGCTGAAACACCTGGAGACAATGGGAGTGCGGGTGACGGTTCTGCCCGTGGACGCGCAGGGGCAGCTCGATCTCGCGGTGCTTTCGCGGGCGCTCACGCCGGACACCGCGCTGGTGACGCTGCTGTGGGCCAACAACGAGACCGGCGTGCTGTTTCCCATCGAGGCGGCCGCGAAGATCGTCAAATCCGCGGGCGTGTTATTTCATACCGACGCCGTGCAGGCGGTCGGGAAAATTGCCATCGATTTGAAGCAACTGCCGGTGGATTTCCTGTCGCTCTCCGGTCACAAGCTGCATGCCCCCAAGGGCGTGGGCGCGCTGTTCGTGCGCAAGGGCGTGAAGCCGCCGCCGTTGCTGTTCGGTCACCAGGAGCGCGCCCGGCGCGGCGGCACCGAGAACGTGCCGGGCATCGTCGGACTGGGCGTGGCCGCCGCGCTCGCGCGCGAAGCCATGGAGGCGGACACGGCGCGCATGCGCGCGCTGCGCGAGTGCCTGGAACAGGGTGTCGTCGAACGCATTCCGTTCGCCCGCGTCAAT
>ERZ1292633.4809-Hain-H41-02um-R1-4809-length-12397-cov-11_pt2 | contig 11000 bp, 5 predicted proteins | sample MGYA00564406_ERZ1292633 | MGnify/ENA primary metagenome ERZ1292633 (study PRJEB36523, sample SAMEA6512639) | groundwater metagenome | collected 2019-01-08 | study: AquaDiva: Metagenomics assemblies of 32 groundwater samples
GGTGGCCATGAATTCCTTCGTGAACCGGGATGTGCCCCCGTTCACGGTGGTCGGGGGTAGCCCCCTGCAGGAAATCAAGAAGCTCGACAAGCTGCTGTGAAGGATAGCCCGGCGGGCTGAGAACACGATGGCGCGGAAACGTCCCCGCTCGATCCCGGAGCGGTTCAGGAGGATCTTCCGCTACATCTTCCTGCGGCTGGTGCGGGTCGGGGGGGATCCGGTCCACATCGGCCTGGGGTTCGCCTTGGGCGTGTTCCTGGGGATCTTCCCCACCTTCGGTGTCGGAACTCCCCTCGCGCTGCTCATCGCCTCCCTGCTGGGGTGGAACCGGATATCGGCCGTTTTGGGGTCGCTGGTGATGAACCCCTTTACCACCCCGTTCTTCTGGACCCTCTCCGGCTCCCTCGGGGCGGCCATCTTCCGCGCCGACGCAAAGATGGTTCTCCAAAGCGTCGGGAACGGGGAACGGATGAAGTCCCTCTCGGAAGCCGCGCTGATTTACCTCACCGGAAACACCCTGATCGCGCTAGCCGGGGCGGTCGTATCCTACTTCGTTTCCCGGAAGCTGGTCATGGCGTACCGGGAGAAGCGCCAGGAGCTCTGGAAGCGGACGCATCCGCCGTCGGAGCCGGACCCGTAACCCCGTTCCGGACCTTCTGCCGCAGGCCCGACAGCGTCCGGAGCAAGGACTCCTCGAGGATCGCGTACGCCCTGTCATTCAGGTGGTTGTCGAAGGGTCCCCGGGCGAGATCCCGGCGCAGGCCGCCGCCGCTGTCGGTCAGGAGGCCGAACTGGTCGAAAACTGCAGTGTCCCGGTGCTTCGCCGCATACTCCGCAAGCCACGCGTTGTACTCTCTCCGAAGCCGCTGGGGGTGCTCCGCCGGCGTCAGGACCGGAAGGGCGTTCCCGGCGATGAGCGGTACGCCTTGTTCCCCGGCGAACGCGTGTACCTTCTCCAGCAGGGTCCGCATCCGCCCGAACAGCTCTTTTCGCGTCCCCTCGTCGCGGATGCGCTTGTCCCGGAAATCGATGTAGCACAGCTTGAAAAACAGGGCGTCGAATCTTTCCCCGCTCACCTGCCGGCGGAGGGCGGCAAGCGCTTCTTGTCCGTACGCCTTCCCCGGGCCGTCGGCCTTGGGCTGGACGATCTGCACGTACTGGAAGTAGAACTCGTCCTTCGCGTACTCTTTCCAGGGAATCGGCCAGGGAAAGTGGACCGCGTACCGGCTCAGCGCGCGGGGGTAGTTCCAGTACTTGAACCATTGCCGCATTACCGAGCGTCCTGCCATGGCGACGCGATATTTCCCCTCGGGTTTATGCCTCGGCATGGAGATCTCGAATACCCCCGTTCCATCCGGGTAGGATAAAACTTCCCGCCCGTGTCTTCCCACTGTCAGTATACTCGCCTCAAGACCGACGGAACCCCCGAATCCCTCGCGCACGGCCCGGAAGCATCAGCGGCTCGAAGCGTCGGCCGACGTGATTCAGGATCCTGATGGGCAAGGTCACGCTGATCACCCGGGCGACGTCCGGGATGGGGAAGGCAACGGCTCTCTTGCTTGCGGGCAAGGGATACGATCCGAAGTCTCTATCGGATTTTGGAGGGAGAGCCGAACGGACTGCAAACCCCGTGCAAGCAACGGTTTTTTTGGGGATGAGAAGTCGGAGCGTTGCACCGGGAAATACCTCAGGGAGGAAACCTCCCCGAACCTGCCCGCATCGGAATTACGGATCTTACAACCGTATCGGCGTGACTACCGTGGCCTTCCAGGGACCAAGGAAGGTGGATTGCCGGCGGCGGAACGGACTCTGGTCTTCCTTTAACTGGTAGCTCAGAAAGTCAATATCAGCACCGAATCGGAGGAACACACGATGCGGATAGCCAAGAAAGACATACCGGTTAGAATAAACGTACCAGGCGCGGTAGCCCGACAAAAGACGAATTTCGGCGACTCGACCGGGTACGGCATGATCAGCGGCGAGTACTTTTCTCTCGGCGCCGGTACGGACATAATGCCGTTGCTCGAGGGGCTGGAGGGCGACCTTTGCCAAAGTCCACACTGGGGCTACCTGTTGCAGGGTAAACTCACCCTTACATACGCAGACGGCACCCAGGAATTGAACAACAGCGGTGACCTGTTTTACTGGCCGCCCGGACACACGGTAAAAGTCGCCGAAGATGCCGAGGTCATCCTGTTCAGTCCGCAGGAAGAGCACAGTAAGGTCATAGATCACATGTTGGACAAGATGGGCGCCTGACATGGATATATGCAAGCAAGTACCTGATGCTCGACGCTGCCATTGCGTAGTGCGCTGCTTGCAGGTACAGTTATCGGACTGGAAGCGCTGATTTGGATGGTGACGTCCGTTGGGGTCCGAGGATGCATACGCATTGAAAGTGAAGACTGTCTTCCAGTGGATATTCGCCGGTGTCGTCACGGTGGCTCTCTTCCCCCCATTCATTTTTCTGGGGATCCTCCAGACGGGACTGACCCGTAAAGGGCGTCTTTCCCGCCCGCTTGTGAAAATCTACTCGAAGGTCTTATACGCCGCGTTCCGGGTGCGAGTCATCCACCGCGGGTTCGAACAGATCGATCCGCAACGTTCGTACGTGTTCATGCCCAACCACACTTCCATCGCGGACCCCCTCGCAATGGCGATCACCATACCCCAACCGTTCCACTGCGTATTCAAGAAGGAGCTTGCCCGGATTCCTGTTTTCGGTTGGGCGCTGCTGTCCCTCGGGCAGATCATGGTGGACCGGGAGAACACGGAGCAGGCCAGGGCCTCCCTTGCCGAGGCGGTCTCGGAGCTCCCGGGAAACAACTCCATTCTGATCTTCCCGGAAGGGAAGGTCAGCCACGACGGGCAGCTCCTGCCGCTGAAGAAGGGAGGCTTTCACCTTGCGATCCAGACGGGTCTCCCGATCGTCCCCGTCCGGATTGAAGGCGCCCGGAAGGTCTGCCCACCCGGCGGATCGGGGCACTTCAATAAGGGAGTGATTTCGGTCCAGGTATTCCCGCCTGTGATGGTTTGCGGAATGACGGAAACGGACATACCCGCCTTGGTGGAGAAGGTACGCGGCTGCCTCACCCTCGATGGTCCAGGGTGAGTTCAAAAAGGCTGGGTCGGAAATGGAATCACGTGGAGGCGCAAACCCGGCGCAAACGGATTTTTTTGCCATAACGATCACCTGAATCAAAAAAAAGAAGGTCATCTTCCGATCAAATTGCGTTTTCCACAATTCCTGTGGATCGTCTGTGGATTTCCCTGTGGAAATTCAGCGTGGCCTATATCGCATTGGATCTTTCATCAGACTGCCTATTTTTTGGGCGCCCTATCGGGTTGCAGATTCCGTGGAGTGATGCACTGAGGTATTGTGGGGAGTAACGTGCCACTTCTATAAGCGGCTCACATTTACGTGGAGGAGGAATCCATCCCGGACCGGGTGGAATCTTATGCGCGTAAAACTGCTTTTGATTATCCATCGGCAACACCCATGACCCTCGCGTGAGGGAAGCCGGAGGGCCGATCTTGGGCCGTGCGAACCGGAAAAAGCAGCAAGAAGACCACGGACCGGCGGGATGGGCCGGGACGAGCCTGGTGAAGCTGGGCGTCGGAAAGGACGGCGTTGCGGTCATCCGGCTCGAGGGCTCGGACGGGCTGAACTTTCTGGGACCTGCCGACATCGCCTGCCTCCTGGAGTTCGTCGACAAGGTGGCTGAGAACCCCTCGGCTCGCGCGCTGATCCTCGCAGGGGGGGAGAACTTCTCGCTGGGCACGGATTTCCCCGAAATGATGCGTCATCTCCTGGACCCCGGCTCCAAGCCGCAGGTGTTCCGGTTTCTCGCGGATCAGAAGACCGTGTGCGACAAAATCCGGGGTCTTCGCATCCCGACGATCAGCGTTGTCCGCGGCCTGTGCGCCGGGTCGGCCGTGGGGCTAGCGGCGGCGGCGGACTTCCTGATCACCGACACGACTACGCGAATCCGGCTCCCGGAGGTGAAGGTCGGTCTTATCCCCGGAAACGGCGCCACCTGGTTCCTTCCGCGCCGCATGGGCCCCGCCGCGGCCAGGTACTTCGGTCTGACAGCCTCCCCCATGAGCGGGAAGCAGGCGGTTGGCCTGGGCCTGGCCCAAGGGTACGCGGGTGCCGATGCCTCGGGCCTCATCGCGGAGCTCCGGATGGCGAAAGGCGCCCTCGACCGCCGTCGGATCCAGTCCCTCCTGGAGAAGAAGGGCGGCACGCCCGAGGTCTTCCGGGAGGAGGTTCGCGAGCTCTCGGAGAAGATCGACCGACACTTCGGGTTCGGGAAGGCCAATCGGGGCTACCTGGGGGACATCTTCGCCAGCCTGGAGCGGGCCGCGGCGCAAGGGGACCTCTTCGCGCAGGAATCCCTGGCCTCGATGCGATCGGCCTCGGCCCAGGCCTTGTGGCTGACCGAGTTCCTCGTCGACACCTTCGCCCAGGACGGTCTTTACGGGGAGGACGAGGCCCGTGCTGTGGAGCTCAAGTTCAACCAGGAGATGAGCGCGGGTTTCGCCCACCTGGAGGGCGTACTGGGTATTGCGAAGGGCTTCGTCACCAGGGAGTTCGACAGCCACCTGGACCGAATCGTTCTCTCGGATGCCAAGGGGTTCCGGACATCGGTCCCGGCCACGCCGGTTTCCACGGGCTGCCGGCTCGCGGAAGACGCGCCTTTCCTCTATGGGGCGATCGAGTACGTCTTTCCACGGGGAATCTACCACTGCGGGGAGAAGAGACGGGCGTTGGCGCCCGAAGGCGACGCCGCCCGGACAGTCGACTTCCGCATCGATCTTCGCAACTCCCAGTGGTCGGACGACAGGGTTACCGACGAGCTGGGTGTCCTCCGGTCGCTGATGGAGACCCATCTCGGGTGGCGCGTCGTCCGCCGGGCCTGGCTCGCCCATCCCGAGAAGTTCGAGCTGGACATGGTCTACCCGTACGCGTGGAGCGTGCGGCCGTCGGTCTCTCTGGATCTGCGCAGCTTTCCGGTGATCCGCCGCTTCGAGGACGGAAGGATCAACCCCGCCCGTGCGATCTTCGATCAGCTCGAGGCGCAGGGCCTTCTGGACGAGCGCAGGGTGATCAACATCGGCGAGGACCAGAAGGACGGAAAGAACGTGGACGTGAAGTCGTTCACCTACCGCCAGATCCGGTGGGAGGCCAACCGCCTGGCGAACATCCTGGTCGACATGGGGGTAGCGCCGGGGGACATGGTCGTCATCTACATGTCCACGGACATCAAGGGGCTGGTCGCCCAGCTCGCGGCGACCCTGGTCGGGGCGACCTACCACTTCGTATTCGGGGCCAAGGGCCCCGACATCTTCAGCGACACCGTCCACAACATGGGCGCCAAGGTGATCATCACCGAGGACGGCTACCGGGTGGGGGACCGGTCCCGGGAGCTCAAGAAGGATTCCGTCGACGTGGCAATGGGCCGATACCTGCCGCGGACCGTCTTCCTCGAGCGGCTCGAGTCGGCGCTTTCGACGCTGCCGGAGGAGCTGGGAGAGGAGGCCCGAGGCATCGGCTCAGCCGTGACCGAGCGGCTCGCGGGGAAGGTCACGTACAGCCGCGACTCCATGCGCGAGTTCCTCGAGGTCGTGCACGAGGCGCACATCAAGCGCGTCGTCCTCTCGTCGATCGACGAAGCCGCAGGGGAAGAGCTCCGGGGGGCCCTCCGGATGCGGGACGAAGCGATTCGCCGGGCGAAGGCTCGGGTTGCGGCCGCCTCGCGCGACGAACGGATCTTCGAGCGGTACGCCCCCGTGATGGCGGCGGCCTTGCGCGGTGTTCCGGCGGCGGCCGATCCCGGCGACAGCGGTGACTCTTGGGCGGCCGACGCGCGGGCCCTCGCCGCCGATCTGTTGAACCGTTGGGGGGAAGTCCTCGAGGCCGCGGGGAACGCCGTCGAAGCACGTCACCGCGACTGGCTGAAGAACCACGTTCGGCGGATCGTGCGCGGGACACCGAACCCGACCCTTTCGGCCTTATTGACCGAGGACGAGCAGGTCGGCGTATCGGAATTCATCCTCCGCCACGCGCGGCGGAAAGGCATCGGAGCCGGGCAACTGGAGAGCATCGAGCGGCAAAGAAGGGTCATCGACCGGATCCTTTCGGCCTTCGAGGAACCGTGCGATCGCGACGAGAAACTCATCGTCTACGATCGGCTGACCCGGCTCGGCCTTCTGGCGGAGGCGCCCATGGAGCCGGGCAGGGACATCCTCTGGGACGACGCCGTTCGGCGGACGGGGGAGAAGCTCAAGGCGAAGGGGAAGGACATCGACCAGTTCGAGGCGGTCGAGATGGGCGGCGGCGAGCCCGCGCTCCTGAGCTACTCCAGCGGTTCCACCGGCCAACCCAAGGGGATCATCTCCCTGGTCGGCGCGACCGTCGCCGGGGGCCAGACCATGTTCAACTCCTTCGGGCTGGCTCCCCACGAGATCCACCACACGTCCACGGACTACGGGTGGATCGTGGGTCCCGCGTACGCCCTGTGGTTCCCGATGATCGAGGGGAGAACCTTCCTCCTCCAGAGCTTCGTGCCCACTCCCCGCAGGCTCGCCCAGGTGGTCGAGGAGTTCCGGGCCTCGTTCCTGAAGGCCGGCTCTCCGATCTACGAGGCGATGTCGAAGGTTGACGGGCTCTTCGAGCCCGAGAAGGGGGGGTTCGACGTCCGATCCCTGCAGCGGGAGGGGGCCCCGGGGACCTGCGGCTGCGCGGCCCCGTACTCCTACCCGGCCCACGCCCGGATCCAGGCGGTCCTGGGCGACGTGGCGATCAACTCGCTGTGGCGCACAGAGGATTTCGGGTCGCAGCACGCGACGTTCAAGCGCCGCCCGAGCGTCGAGCGGCGGTGCGTCGCGACGTACCGCGACGAACTCCGGCGGCTCGCCGGAACCCGCGAGCCGGTGGAGGTGGTGGCAAGGGTGCGGACCCCGATTGAAATCGACCACGAGCACCCCGAGATCCTTCCGCTGCCGTGGGTGAACCCGGTGATCGCCGACCGGCTGGAGGACGAGGAGGGCAACCGGGTCGAATCGCCGCGCGAGGTGACCGAGGCGCTCATCACCGCTTCGGGACGGGGCCGGAAGGCGGTGATCGGGCAGCTGCTCTACCGGGGCGCCCAGCCCCACCGCATGGGGTGGCTGATGGGCAGCAACGAGGGGCGGCGGGGGCCCGCCCGGCCCGATGCGAAACTTACCGCGGCCAAGTACTACAGCCACGCGTTCGCACCGGACTGGCCGGGGAAGGGCCGGGAGGGCAAGCGCCTCGCCCACGACGGCGGCGACTCGGCCTACTGGGTGCGGGTGCTCTACGACCCCGGGAGCCCGGAGGACGCGCTGATCCTCGACGGCCCGACGGATCCGGTCACCCCCAGGACCTTCTACGCGTCGGGGCGCTCCGGAAACATCGCCAACGTCTACGGCCACCTGGTCAACGAGACGATGTACGAGAACGCCCTGAACGAACACACCCGGTACTTCCGGAAGGTCGGCGTGACCTTCATCCACCATCCCACCAAGGACCGTACGCCGATCGTCGTGGCGGCCCTGCAGCCGGGAGTCCAGCCCAGCCGGGACCTGGTCGATCTCGTCCAGATGACGATCAACCAGAAGCTCAACCCCCAGGTCAAGCCGGACCCCCAGGACATCGTCTTCCTGGTGGCCGAGGCGGCGGGCTTCGAGGGGGAGGAGACCTTCCTTCCGATGACCCTGACGGCGAAGATCATGTACGAGCTGGTAAAGTTCTACGCCGGAAAGCCCCTCGAAACCCTCCAGAAGATGCAAATGGCCTTGCGTCCCGAGGAGGTCCGGGCCCAGATCCGTGGCGGAGACGTCGAGTGTTTCCGGGCCAACCCGCTGTTCCAGGGAATGCCCAACACCGACGGACTGAAGGTCAAGGGGACGCTCATCCATCTGCTGGACCGGATCATCGCCTCCCGCGAGGGGGACGAGACGGTGGCAGCCCCGTTTCGTCCGGACGTACCGGTGGCCGTTACCCTCGCGGACGTCCCCGACCGGCTCGTCAAACGCCTCGGAACGCCGCCTCTCCGCCCCGGCATCGACCCGATCCCACCCTACCAGGAGGCGTACGGGATCGTCCGCAACGAGGACGGGATGAGCATCGTGCACAGGGACCCGGCACTGGGGTTCCGGAAGTTCGTGCGCGCAACCCCGACGCCCGCGGCCGGGCAGGCCCTGGTCCAGGTCCTCTACGCCGGCGCCACTTACAACGTCATCAACGGGATCACGGCCGATCCGGTCGACGTGCTGGGCGACAAGGACCACCACGTGCTCGGCGACGCAGCCGTCGGGCAGGTCGTGGGGCTCTCCCCGGAGGCGGAGCAGGAAGGGCGCATGGCCATCGGCCAATTGGTGCTCGTGGACCCGATGGTGTTCAACCGTCAGGCGCCCACGGTGACCCTGGACGCCCAGCGCGAGGGACACATCGGCGGATACCAGGGCGGCGGGGACCAGGCTACCCTGCAGGCGTTCGCGGCCTTCGACACGGGCAACCTCGTCGAGGTCCCGGTCGACATGCCGCTGCCCCAGGCGGCGACCCTGATCCTGAACGGTCCCACCGTGGAGCACGCCCTGTTCGGCCCCGGCAAGCTCAACCTTACCGCGGGGGACGTGCTCCTGGCCCACGGAGGCAGCGGCCACACCGGATCCATGGCGATCGACATGGCGACGACCCTCGGGATACCGGTCCTGACCTATGTCTTCGACCGGAAGGAGGCGGACCTCGTCCGCAGCCGCCATCCCCACGCGGACGTTGGCTTCATCCTGCGGGAGGAGCATCCGGAAGCGCTGCGGGCGGCCCCGGTCGACGACCCGGAAGCGCTGGCGAAGTGGCAGCGGGCGGTAGACCGCCTGGTGGCGTCGGTTCCTGCGAAGTACCGGCCGACGAAAGTCATGCAGAACGCCGGACGGGGCCTGCAGGCGGCGGACTTCCGGCTGCTGCGGCCCTGCCCCCAGGGCGGCCGTACCGCCTGGTTCTCGGGGGCGTTCGGTCTGTTCGGGACGTTCAACGGATACGATGCCATGCTTTCGGCTGCAGAGGCGTTGGGCCCGGACGGTGCGGGAGTACGGCTCGGGGAAAACGTGCTGGTACACTACGGCGCCAACGCCGACGAGGAGGGCAGGGACGAGCTTGCCGTCTCGGCCATCGCGGAAGCCGCGCGTCTGGGGGGACGGGTGACGGTGCTGGCCGAAACCCAGGAGCAACAGAACCGGATGCTGCGGCACGATGACATCGCCGTGCACTTCGGCAAGACCCGGATCCAGAACGTGGAGGCCCTGCGGGGGGGGGAGGGGAAGAAGAAGCTGCTCTGGCCCGATCACCTGCCCGACGTGGACGAGGGCCGCTTTGCGCCGGAGCGGGAGGCCCACCGGAGCTGGACCGGGCGGGACGCCCAGACCCGTTTCGCCACCGAGACCGTGAGCGTGGTCAAGGAGGCCCTCGGCCCCTACAACACCAACCGCTCGGGGGCATGGGACGCGATCTGGGACAGCGGCCGGCGGGACCACCTGGCGCTCAACATGGCGCTTCTGACCGAGCAGACCGGCCGCGTCGTGTACGGGGAGACCAGCTCGCGGCAAACGCTGACATGGCAACTCGCGCAGGGCTGGATGCTGCAGAGGACCATCCTCGTCCCGGCCAATCCGGAAGAGCTCGGAGACAACGCGACGGCCCGGGAGAAGATCGTCCGGATGGCCGGCTCCCATATGTACGAGCCGCACGAGGCCCAAACTTTCCGGGACAAGATCGACCGGGGGATCTATCACCTCCATGGACCGGACCGGGTCCTCGACCCGGACCGGATCCCGGGAGGTTTCAGCGATCAGTTGGGAGGCCGCGCCCCCGGTTCGACCGCCTACCGGATGGTGACCGACCTCGACCACGTCCGCTCCGAGCGCGACCTGTTGCTGGCACAAGAGGTGCGGATCGCCGAAGAACTGTCGTTGATGCGGCTCCTGTTCCACCCGATTGGCCGGGACGCGTCGGTCGCCACCGTGGAGTTCAAGATCAACCGTCCCCGGGGAAGCAACACCCTGCGCAACTCGGACCTGCACTGGTTCCGGGGCGATGCGGTCAAGCAGCTCCGGTTCCTGTTCCAACGGATCCGGGAAGAGGGTTCCGCGAGGGCGGCCGTCCTCACCGCCGAAGGCACCCGGGCGTTCGTTCCGGGTCAAAACAGCGACGAGCTCGCCGTGCTTACCGACGAGCAGATCACCGAGCTCGCAGCCCTCGCCCAGGAGACGATGAGCCTGATCGAGGGCTTCGGGATCCCCGTCGTCCTGAACCTGAACGGCCTGGCCCTGGGCGGTGGAGCGGAGCTCGTCTCCGCCGCCCACTACGTGGTCGCCTCACGGGTCGATCGGATCTACCTGGGCCAGCCCGAGACGTACATCAACCTGATCCCCGGGTTCGGCGGCACCCAGCGCCTGGTCCGGGTGTTGGCCGAGAAGTCCCGGCTGGGCCAACGCCGCGGACTCCTCTTCGCGGTCGACGCGATCCTGACCGGGCAGCCGATGAGCGTCGAAGAGGCCTATGCGCACGGGCTGGTCTCGGAACTCGTCCCCGCGAATTCCCTGGCCCGGGCGTACCGCCTCGCCGTGGACCACGCAATGGGGACCGACGACACCCTTCGCCGCGCCATGGAGGAGCGCCACCGGGCCGTGGCGCGCTGGGAGGAGCCGTTGACCGACGAGGAGACGGGACGTTCCGTCGACCCGTCGATCCTCGCCGGGGACGATCACGTCAAGAGGTATCTCCTCCACGCCGAGACCATCGGGAAGAGGGGAACGGTCCTGCGATACGCCCTGGACCTGATCGTCCGGAACATCACCGAGGGGGTCCAGTACGGAGAGGAGGCCTACTACTTCGGACAGGCGGGGGCGAGCAGCGAGTTCCGGCAGTCGATCGCCCGCTTCCGGAACCGCGCGCCGCTCCCCCGGCCGCCGCGGCG
>ERZ1292633.5811-Hain-H41-02um-R1-5811-length-10998-cov-5_pt1 | contig 10998 bp, 6 predicted proteins | sample MGYA00564406_ERZ1292633 | MGnify/ENA primary metagenome ERZ1292633 (study PRJEB36523, sample SAMEA6512639) | groundwater metagenome | collected 2019-01-08 | study: AquaDiva: Metagenomics assemblies of 32 groundwater samples
GGACTTTCGGGAGAGGATATCCCTGTGGAAGGCCGTTTGCTGGCAGTAGCGGACACGTTTGACGCCATACTCTCGGATCGTCCGTATCGCAAGGGTGCATCGCTCGACCACGCCATTGAAGAGTTACTCGACAATCGCGACATCCAGTTCGACCGGAAGATCGTTGACGTCTTTGTCGGGCTGGTGCAAAAGAACAAGATCAGTTTTCGCGAACTGTATGGACGGGATCTGCAAGTGAGCCCTGATTTCTGGAAAGACGCATTGTCTTCCCCAATATCCGTCCGACGCGCTACCGAAACGGTATTGGCGTAAACGACAACCCAAAAATTACCAAAGAAGCAACAGCCATTCCGACTGCAAATCGCGATGGCCGGATGCCGTCGTTTAATGTCGGCGGATGTTTAATGCCGAAAATCAGTCCCATCACAGCGAATACCCACCACATCTGTGATACGAATCCCAGGAAGAACAGCGACCCAAGGGCTATGATTGCAAACGTGTGTTGCAAGCGACGCGCCGTGCCATAGAGAATGTGGCCGCCGTCGAGCTGGCCTATTGGCAGTAGATTTATCGCCGTCACCAAAAGCCCCACCCATCCGGCGAAAGCCCCCTCTGACAAGTGGTAGGAGAAGCCATCCGGCGCAACGCCCAGCGTGGAAAGGGTGGCGAGGCGCATCAGAATCGATTCCCCTTCGAGGCTGAATCCTATCATCTCAGGAGTGAAGGCGTCGTTCGGCAAAATGTGGGACCGGGTCAGACCGAAAATCAGCCAGAAAACAGCAACAATCCATCCGGCAATGGGACCGGCCGCACCGACTTCTATCAAGTCGCGGCGATTCCAGAACGGTGATTTCGATTTGAAGATAGCGCCAAACGTGCCAATGATATTTGGCGCTGGAATGAAATATGGCCACGACGTAATCACATGCCGTCGCCGGCTGGCCACAAAATGTCACATTTCGTGAATGAACAGGATCGAGATTATGGCAAGGGTGAACTCAATACCATCACCGTTTGACATCCGTTCAAGGGTGCGACTCCATGCCGACGGCGCCGCTAAGGCCATCAGGCGGAACTCGTCAAGAATCCCCTCAAGGGGAGCCTGCACCTGCTGGGCGATAATGAGCATCGATTGTGTCAACGCGCTCAGAAAAATAGGAACCACATAAACCGACAAGAGTGTCAGAAAAAACAGCAGGATGTTTAGTGTCGGGACGCGCAGTTTTGGTTTTGGGTCGATAATCAACAGCCATGACAACTCGGCTCCGTCGAGCGTAAAGTCATAACCGGCGGTGGTGAGACGTTCGCGGAGAGCGGCCGAGGCGCGGGCGCCATCGAATCTGGGGGCGAGGGCAAAGGCAACGCGCGATCCTTGTTGATAGGTGGCGACGACGTCAAAGAGGTCGGCGACGAGGTTTTCGATGGGTGGATTTGATTGCATTGGGGGGAATATGGGAAAAGAATGGAATGTCGACAACATGTTTCTGGGGCGTCTCTTTTTCCGTCATTCCAGTGGATGCTGGAATCCAGTCTTTGACTTTGAAGAGAAGACTGGATGCCAGCCTTCGCTGGCATGACATGTAAAGCGACTCTCTGCAGTCGGAACGGACACCGTTATCTTAGAGCTCGCCGTACAAATCCCGCCATTCAGGGTTCGTCCTTTCAATGAGAGACAACTTCCATTTTCTTTGCCACCATTTTAGTTGCTTCTCCCGCATGATTGCTGACGACACATTCTCGCACGATTCCCAATAAACCAGCATGTGTAGGTGGTCCTCTTTGTAAATCCCTCATGCAGATCATTCTTGTGCTCATACACTCTTCTGATCAAATCGTTGGTAACTCCAACGTATAGAGTGCCATTTCTCCTGCTAGCCATGATGTAAACGTAGTAGCTCATGAAATTGAAATATAGTATCTGGAAGTTGGAGAAGGAATAGGATAGGCACCCGCTTTCGCGGGTGTGACAGAAAGGGCGGGTGTGACAGGAGGAAGGTGGAGCTAATGGGAGAAAGAGGGATGAGTGGAACCGCATGATAACGGATCAAAGATGGGGCAGACGGGACGTCTGCCGCCCATGTACACGTTTTCCATCAACGAAAGCATCCACAGTTACGGCGAAGCACAAAAAAAGACCGGCGAGAGCTTGCGCTCTCGCCGGTTGTGTACCTTAGAAACAGTCTAAAGTTTCGCGATTACATTGTCCACGCGCCAGAAGGGCACGGACCGCAATTGAAGTAGAAATTAATCAGGACATCAACGTCAGCCTGATTAGGAGCTCCTCCAGAAGCGTCCACGTCACCGAGGTGAGCGAATGGAATGGCGCCCGGGCCGCCAAAGTTGACAGTACCAGCAAGGTAAACAACGTCCGCGAGGTTAATCACGTTGTCATTGTTCACATCGCCGCGACCAAACCCAACCCACTTGTTCACCAAGCGGGCAAGATTCTTCACCATCGCCGGAGCAGTGTTGCCACTGCCGCCATGCGGCTGGGTCGGGAATCCGAAATGCGCAACACCGAACGAGATGGTTTCATTTGGAGTGAAATCATGCTTCGTGAAGGTATTGTGCTGTTCGAAGTCGCCACCACTTACTATTTGCGAAGTATGTGCGGCCGGATTGCTCAGGAACACATACTGCGAATCAAAATAGAAGTTCGGATCATACAGCGCTTGAGCGCCCTGCATACCGTGGGTGTTTATGATCGGAGTCTGGCCACAACCAAACGGAAGTTTGATTTGACCCCAGATGCCATTGGATCCGGCTTTGTTCCACGCATAGGCCGTGGAGACCGATTTGTCAATGCCACTGGTGTCGGTACCGCCGATATCATAATCGTTATATGAACCGAAGTACCAACCGGTCACCGCGTTGCCATTGCGCTCATTGATCTCCATGAGATCGATGGTCACGTTGGCAAGAGATGCTTCGTTGGTAGCGGCGATCGTGCGCGACTTGACATAGAGACCCATGGTTGAGTCGTTGTCAAACGGCGCAGGTGTGAATTCAACATCCCAGCCGCCGCCGCCATTATCAAAGTTCTGCACGGAATCAAGATAATTACGGCAGATCATGCTGGCGGTGATGGGGGTGTAGGTCAGACCATCAGTGGAGATGGCCGGAACTGTGTACGGGGAAACCAATGCAGGTTTGCATGAGGCGTCGCACCAGTTCGGATCACCCTGGAGTGAATACCATTCAAGGGTAGTGGAGCCTGACCAGTCAGAGCTGTTGCCAGCCCAACGGCGATCAGAGACGGAATAGATGTACGAGCCCTGATAGTACTGAGCATCGTCTGCATCAATATGGAAGCCGTGAGCGGTGGCGTCGCCATCACCCAGACGACCCATATTCCATACCCACTCGTAGTTGGCCGAACCCATACCAAAGGTAAGGGTAGTGGTGTCGGTCAAGCATCCGCCAACGAGCTGGATTTTGATTTCCGGAGCGAGTGTTAGGTCGTTCAGGAAGAAATCCGGATCGTCAGTTGTGAATGCAACGAAGGCAATGTTCGGACCACGGGAGATAAAGTTCTGGTTCACCGTGATCTTCAATTCAACCGAGTCACCGGGAGCGATGACATCGCCAGCGCCTGGATCGTCAAGAGAGACAAACCAGAGTGGCGGAGCCGCAAGGGCGGCGCGGTTGATTGTTTCGCGACGAGAAGTCTTGTCAAGTGACGCGACTGTCGCATCGCCTGCATCTGCAATCGAAGTCAGTTTGTCGCCCCAACCCATTGACGTCATCTTCTCGGCGATAACCGAGGAAGCTAATGTCAGGTTGTTGCCGACGACGGTCGGTTTTGCAAATGTAGGAATTCCCTGACCACTTGGGCTAATGCCATCGACAGTGATAGCACTGATGTTCAACGGCAGACAGCCAGTGTTCTTGGCCGCCCAGCCGAGGTTCATCGGAAGGGCAGGGTTGACGCCGAAGTTCACTCCGCCACCATAGACATAGTGGATGAACTCAAGGCGCTGACGATCAGCACCTTTGGCAAGAACTGCCAGGCCGCCGTATTCGTGAGATACTGCGAGTTCGCCGTCTTTCGACAACGCCACGCCGAATCCACGAGTACCAGCGCCGCCAACTTGACCGTATTCCATACGACGGTTCCAGACTTGAGCGCCAGTATTGGCGTCATAGGCAGTCATGAAACCAGTCGTGCTGAATGCATAGAGTTGGTCGGGAGCGCCGCCCGGTTCGCAGGTCAGGAGACCCGGGAGCCAGTAGTCGCCGCCGGAGGGTTCAAGGTTCGACCAGGTTTGAACACCAAAGGCCTTCGAGAAGGCAGCAGTGCTGAAACCAAGAGAAGGAACTGACCAGACCGAAATCGTATTTACGATGACATTGTTCTGATCAATAATGGGCGTACCGCGATATAGTCTCTGCGACTTGGCGGCATGAACAATCGCACCGGTAGCGGCATTTATCTTGTAATAAATACCATCAGCAGGGGATTGCGCACTGGCCGACACGTTCATACGGGAGTTGGCATACAAGAAGCCACCTTCGTACGAAACGTGAGCGCTGAAAAGTTCGCTAGTAGCGGCGGCGGCGCCAGAATACAGAGTCGCGGCGCGAAGGCCGGGACCCGCAACTGACAACTGCCACACGATAGCACCGGTGGCGGCATCAAGAGCGATAACGTCACCATTGCCAGAGGCCGGAGCAGAACCGACATACAACAGGTTATTCACAGGGTTGTAGGTATTGGTGACTTCAGAGGCACCAGCGGCCAGCGTAATAGGGTTGACACCCCATCCGCCAAAGAGCGCGCCGGTTGCGGCGTCGATAGCCACAACTTTACCAGTTTCAGAACAGGTGTAGAGGACGTCAGTGCCAGCCTGATTGGCAAGCGAGAAGACGCCCCAGCGAGCTGCGCCACCACCGGATCCTGACGGACCGGGGCGGTTCCAAATCACTGCACCAGTGTTCCAATCCCAGCATGTTACGCTCTGCTGGTTACCACCTGCGGTAAAGAGCACATCGATACCGCCAACGGTGGCGGCAGTCGGGGTGCAACGCATGTTGTTACCCAATTGAGGAGCGCCTGACTTGGTCCAATTAATGGCGCCAGTCAGAAGGTCGAACTGGGTGAGCGTTCCAGACCAAACCTGAGCGACTCGGCCATTGAAGGTCACTGGGGCTCCCCAGGCGATCAACTGGGTCGGGTGCTCATAATACCAGCGCTGATTCAGATCGCAAAATGCATCGCTGAGCGAGACATCGGTGCGACCGGTGCGCTGGAAGTTACCCGCTGGAGTGGACCAATCCTGGGCGGTCTGACAGGTGTATTCCGTGAACGGGATACAGCAAGTCTTTACGTCAACAAGAATGGTAGCACCCGGGAGTGGCCACCAAGTGTCGAGCACTTGCCAACCCGGAATAGAAACATCATAAGTTGCAGATGAATTGGGAGAGGAAGTTCCCGAACCATCGGCATCGAGTAGTGGACGAGCTCCGCCAACGTCAAAGCTGGGGGATTCGTTCGTCAACACCACCCAATAGGAACCTGTGACAAAAATGTCGAGTGCATCGACATCTTTGGACACTGGGAACCAGTACGTGGAGCCAGTGAAACCAATATCACCCGCGGCATTGAAATCCGCAGGTGTAATCGTCGTTCCACCGACGAGGACTCCCGGAAGTCCACCGGCGTCGGAATAGACGTCAACGTGAACAGTTGAATCATAAAGTGTGCGACCAGCATCAGATGAATGCCATGACCACCAAGTATCAATGCGACGAACTTCGCAATTCTCACCAAGGTCGGTGAACTGCTGAGCCCACGCTGTCACACCCCAATCGGGGCGGGGCAGGCGGAGGAAGCCACCGATGGCATCATAGTGATCATTATGCTCTTTGCAAATCGAAAATTCGTCTTTGCACAGATTGGCTTCGATCAAGAAGTCAACGTCAATGCCAGCGGCGGCAAAGATCGACTTCCAAACTCCGAGATGGAACGCGATTCCGCGCCCAGTCGGATCAACTGTCTCATCATCAGCAAGCAAAGCCGCATTCTGCACACCCGGAATCGCTCCCGGCGCTTCAACCGCGATATGGAAATCGCCTTCGAAAACGAGGTTGAACGCTGAGAAATCAAAATTCTGAGCTGACGGAAAGAATGACAGCGCGCCATTCAGGACAGTCACAGAAGCCAAAGGCGCACCAGTGGGAAGGCCACCAGCGTCGGCATAAACGGAGACCGCAATATCAACACCGGGATCTGCATAGTATACATATACGTCAACAGATTTCAGTGTCTCGGGACCAGTAACGCTAAAGCGCTCGCCAAGAGCGGTGCGTGTGCCGGTGCCATTTGGAAGGCCAAACGCATAGGTCACATCTGACCAGTAGGACTTTGTGTAGCAATCGGAAAATGGAATGTCTGCGCAGCAACGATTAGAGACGATATACATCGCATAATCGGTGCCGTACTGTGTCAAGTTAGACGCCCACCCAGAACCAGGATTGGTCGAATAGAAGCTGGAGCCTGTTTCATTACCGCTCTGAGGGCCGGTAACGCCATCGTCGGAGAGAAGAGTTACCTGGCCTGCGCCGGTCGCCCCAAATCCGATGTGATAGGATTCCAGTTCTGTAAACGTCCAGGTTCCCGGGAAGCTACCGATGAGGTTTCCACCACCGGCGCCATCGAGGGCGACAAGGAATGCGTTGTCCCAGTCGACCGAGTCGAGCTTTGCGCCCGGCTGACCGAAACCATCGTCGTCATACAAATACGCACGGGCACCCGGGGTACCGGAATAAATACCGTAGTAGCCTATTTCGAAGACTTGAACGGTACATGTAATGCCGATGCCAACTGTGAACCGGGATGCCATCTGCAATCTCGTGCCAGCCACATTTGGGATGGTAAAGAAAGCCGCGAGGCCGCCGGAGTTGTCCAGTGCGTCACAAAAATATCCAGATGGAAGCGAAACCGGTTTCGTGTGAGAAGTAAGGTTGAAACCTTCCGCGGGATTGCTAAGATCAATCCTCTGCGAAGGTTTAGCCGGTCGAGGATCCGTAACACCATCTTTAAAATTGGGGTTGCTCGGATTAGACGGCTCGTACCTCTCAAGCTGGTGCGGTTTGCTCACATCTGAAAATGCCGTACCGCTGAGGCTCAATACGAGACTCAAGGCGAATACCGCGATTATCAGTCGTTTTAACATTTAAGTCCTCCTTAAAGACTCAGGAAAAGTGTCAAATTCGCCTCGTGATGTCTGCAGGCTACCAAGCTCGGTGCGCGAAAGCGCAAAGGCCATGCGGCAGACTGCCATATCCCATTTATGTCCAGGGAAATGCGGGATCATGACATCAGTTAACGAATTCATTGCTATTCCTATCTTGGAGTCGAAGTGCATCAAAACGTTAATGCACTCCAGTTAGTTGTCTTTTTGTTTGAAAGCTTTTTCACTCATACGATTAGTTACGATATCTATGTAATGTCACCTCCTGAAGACAAACCACATGTATGGCATGCAGTCGGGTAATAAGGGTGTTTCAGGTAAATGATGAATTGGAAGTTTTTGCTGGAGAATAGCTATCGATGTCTGCTTGTTTGCGTTCGATTTGCATCGTTCACGACAAAGCATACCACACCATCATCGCTGAAGGTGTTTTTCATTAGCGTTTTCTACAGTTGCGAGTCAGAGGGTATTTTACGTTCAGCAAAGCTTGACATATAAGTGGCTCTCAATGCCTTACAGTGCTGGGCACGCTCGGAGGCAAGATACATCAGGTCGGATTTCTGTCAAGGGGTAAAATGGAAATATTTTCCGGAGGGGGGGAAGAGCGTCGGGTTTCTCTCCCGCCCTTGGCGGGATCGGAACGCCGACCTACGAAGAGAAGAGTTGAGGCGCAAAGGTAGGTCGGTGTTCCGAACCCGTCCGCATTTGCGGACGGGAGAGAAACCCGACATCTTTGGCTTTATGAAATCGCTTCGCAGATACCCGGTTTCGGATCGTCCCGTGTTTATCACCGGTGTGACCCATCTAAGACGGCCGATTCTTCTGGACCATCCACATCTGTTTCTCGACTGCTGGTTGCATGAACGACCCCTGGCGTGGGTAGTCCTACCCGACCATTTTCATGTGATCATTGATCCAACTCGCGAGAAGTTGTCCCAGGGCGTACACTTGTTCAAGGTGACCTATAGCCGAAGATACAGAGCTATCAGCGGTCCGGGACGGGTATGGCAAAACAGGTTTTGGGACCATATCCTGCGAGACGAAACCGACCTGCAAAGACACTTGGATTACATACATTACAATCCCGTGAAGCACGGGTTGGTTTCTTCTCCATTGGACTACAGCCATTTGTCGTTTTCCAAGTTCATAGCAGGAGGATATTACACAAATGACTGGGGGATGAGCGCCATCGAATTTGGTAATGAGAAGTTCGGGGAGTAACGGGAAGAGTGTCGGGTTTCTCGTCCCGCCCTTGGCGGGGCCTCGGAACGCCGACCTACGAAGAGGGGGAGAAGAATGTCAACGAAGATGTGATTTGGGCTCGCCTTCGACCACAAGCACAGCCGCCTTTAACTCCGTATATTCATCCCTCATGAAACTCATCGCCCTTGAGGTCAAGAATTACCGGGTGCTAAAACGGGTGTCGCTCAGATTCCCCGACGCCGTCATAGGAATCCATGGCCCCAACGGAGCGGGGAAATCGTCGCTTGTCGAGTCCATCGCCTGGGCGCTTTATGGAACCCCCGCGGCTCGAACCGGCCGGGATGAGGTCAAATCCGGTTTTGCCTCACCAAGCGACAACTGCGAAGTCGCCCTGACATTTAATGTCAGGGGGGAAGACTACCGGGTGGAGCGTCGGCTTATTGGCAAGACCGACCGGGCCGAGGTAAAGCTCTTCCGAAGCGAGCGGTCAGAATCGGTCGGAGTGACCGACACCGAGGCGGCCATCAGCCAGCTAATCGGACTGGATTGGCTCGGATTTCGGACATCGTTTCTCGCTCGGCAGGCCGAGCTGAGCGCGTTCACTGATGTTGTGGCCTCAAAGAGGCGCGAGCACCTCACGAGAATGCTGGGGATCGAACGGCTCGACAGCGCCATCAAGAATGTCCGAACCGATAGCCGAACTGCCGAGGAAAAGGCGGCCGTCGTTGGGCGGCAACTTTCAGACCGAAATCTTCTCTTGGCGGACATTGAATCCCTTGGCCTCAAAATAGCAGACGCCAAATCTGAAGCCAATATCTCCAAATCGGCTCTTGCCGAGGCAGACAAGAAACTGGCCGAATCGACCGCATATTATTCATCGATGGTCGCCAAGCATGCCCGGTTCAAAGAGCTTTCGGCCATGAAGCAAGGGGCAATCGAAAAGCGTGACACGCTCGCCAAGCGGCTAGAAGGGTTGCGCAGGGAATCGGCAGATTTGGTTCGTCTATCTGAAAGGGCGCGTATTCTCGAATCAGAGACGGCCGGGTTAGAGAAGAGCCGGCTCGAATTGGCGGAGCTTAGGAATCTGAAAGAGCGGGCTGTGCTTGTAGATTCCCTGAAAAAACGCCGCGGGCAATTAGTCGAGGAGGTAGAGAAGAAGCAGGTGAGGCTCGGCGCAATTGAAGTGGGTCTGCTGAAATCCAAAGAAATGCTGGCAACGCTTCCCACGGGTTTGCCGGAGATGATTGCCGACAAGGAGAAACGCCTTGCCGCCATGCGGGATGACCTGAGCGGGATCCGTGCCCGGAAAACGCAGGCAGAAAAAGAGGCGGCGAAGCTGTCGGAGAAACTTGGCTCGATTGAAAGCCTTGGTCCGGGGTCGGAGTGCGATCGTTGCCGGCGTCCGCTTGGGGATGATTTTGCCACCATTCGCGCCCATTTTGAAAATGATCTGCTGATTGTAAAGGCTGACATAGGCAAGCTGAGCGCCGAAGAATCGACGCTGACTACTCGCGGAACGGAAGAGAAACGAAGTTTAGAGACATTGACTGCGCAGATGGAAGAGGCCCGGACTCTCGATGCAAAAGCTCTTTCCCTTGAAAAGGAGCGGACTCAAATCTCCGAGGATATGATCACGGTTTCCGGACAGCTTGCCGGCATAGAGAAGGAACTGGCAGGGGCAGGGGAGGCGGTCTTTGATGAGAATCGATGCGCCGCGCTTGAGTTCTCTGTGAAAAAGATGGAGGCCGGAAAAAGTGAATTGGATATTCTTCGAGGACAGCTCGGCCGCTCCGTGGAAGTAGAGCGCCAGACTGAGGATATCAGCAACGAAGCGGAAGAGGCCATTCATGTTGTTTCGCGCTTTGAAACTGAACTGGCCGGATTGAACTTTGACGAGCAACTATTCCTTGCGGCAGAAGTGAACCGAAACGAGGCCGCTAAAGAGCGGGAGGAAGCGCTCGCTCGAAGTACTTCAGCCGACAGCCATATACGAGTCATGGAAATGGATATGAAAGGGAAAGAAGAGGCCATCGCGCGGCTGGTTCGTCTTGCTCAGGAAAGAGAGCAGTTTCTTGACGAGCAACATTATCTCCAGAAGCTCTCGTCCATATTCGGAGATTTTCGAGAAGGGTTGATAGCCCAGATTCGCCCGACGCTGGCAGAGCTTTCGAGCGGTCTGTATGCCGAGGTGACCAACGGGAAATATGCTTTAATTGAACTTGACGACGATTATGAGATGCGGATTATGGATGCCAGCCAGTTTTACGGTATCCGTCGGTTTTCGGGGGGAGAAAAAGACCTCGCCAATCTCTGCCTGCGGTTGGCAATATCATTGTCAATCAGCATGTCGGCCGGACTGGAGCGGGGTTTTATCATTCTTGATGAAGTATTCGGCTCGCAGGATAGCGACCGAAAGGAGCTAATTTTGAAGGCGATGGTCAATCTCAGGGAGCGGTTTCCGCAGATATTTCTGATTACTCACACCGAAGAGATAAAAAACCGGGTGGAGCAATTGATAGAGGTACGCCCGACAGCGATGGGCTATTCAGAAATAGCTGTCAACGGAGTGGTTGCGGTATAAGACTTTTCCCACGAAAGAAAA